>JAEEGJ010009900.1_pt1 | contig 25177 bp, 19 predicted proteins | sample 8958761 | NCBI WGS metagenome assembly JAEEGJ01 (sample SAMN16246546, study PRJNA631951) | gut metagenome | biome: gut microbiome; feature: rumen; material: RS-attached | host: Bos | place: Iran: Karaj | collected 2018-10 | reverse complement strand
AATCAAAGAGCATGGACTCTCTAACGAAGAGGTCCTTCGCCAAGCGCTTAAGAAACTCAAATAACCATGAAAAAGAGCGAGAACAGAGAACCTGAGCGTCTTCTAGACGCAAGAAGGGAGTCGGAAGATAACTCAACCGACCTCACCTTACGTCCTAAAGACCTAAAAGAATATGTTGGGCAAGACGCCCTCAAAAAGAACCTCAGCGTTTTCATCGGCGCCGCCAAAAAGAGAGAAGAATGTCTCGATCATGTTTTGCTATACGGCCCACCAGGCTTAGGCAAAACCACTTTGGCTTACGTCATCGCTAACGAAATGGGTGGAAACATCCGTGTTGTCAATGGCCCATCCGTTGAGAAAAGCGGAGATTTGGCCGCTATTTTATGCGACCTTGAGCCAGGCGATATCCTCTTCATCGACGAAATCCATAGGCTACCTCGCCAAGTCGAAGAAGTCCTTTATGGCGCGATGGAGGATTTCCAGCTTTCCATCATGATCAATAGAGACGGAGCGGCTAAGTCGCTCAACATGGCTTTGCCTCCGTTCACGCTTGTAGGCGCAACGACACGCGCTGGCGATTTGTCCTCGCCTCTTCGCGCCAGATTCGGCATCAGTGCCAAGATCGATTTCTATAATGAAGAGGAAATCGGCCAGATCATCGAAAGAACCTCGAAAGTTCTTGGAATGCCGATCGAGAAAGATGCGGTGGAGCTTTTGGCCAAAAGAAGCCGTGGCACCCCACGTATCGCAAACCGTATTTATAAGAGGGTCCGCGATTTTGCCTCGTTCGAAGGACTTAACAAAATCGATGTCGACCTCGCTAGGAGAGCCCTTGAGGCCCTCAAGATCGATGACCTCGGTCTTGATGATGTTGATATCAAGTACCTTAAGGCTATTATCGAACGCTTCCAGGGCGGACCAGTCGGCCTTGAGAGCATCGCCTCATCAATCGGTGAGGAAATCACTAATTTGGAAGACGTTTATGAGCCATATCTCCTGATGATTGGGCTCGTCAATAGAACGCCCCGCGGCCGCGTAGCGACCGCCAAGGCCTACGATCACCTCAAAATTACCCACGAATGGTCGCTCTTTTGACACCTATTTACCCTAAATGTGCGTTTTCTCTTGTGCGTACGCTCGCGTATGGGGTAGACTTATAAACGCTTGCTAAACACAATTTTTTTGTGCAGTGCAATTGGTTGGAGGATTATTATGCGGAGAACATTAGCTTATTTGTTCCTTGGCGCCTCTTTGCTCGTCGGTGTTGGCGTGACCATCACCTCGTCTTTGAGCAAAATGGATACTGACGTTTCCTATGGAAGCGGCAAGGATTTATATTTCCGTATTTCTGAGAAGGGCAGCACCCTTGAAGGTGTTGGCACTCACACCTACGTCGTCGACGATGGTTACAATGCCGTCAACGAAGTCGCCAAGGAAATCGAGGATCGTCTCGAGTTCTGGGATATCAATGCGACCGTTGCCAAAGAAGGCTACAACACCGTCAAAGTCTCTGTTCGTACTCAGGGCAGCGACGAAGTCGAGTATTCCTATCTTCAGACTTATTTATCTTATAGCGGACAGCACATCACCGTCGAAGCCGGCACGACCGACGAAGACGCGATGACCGAAGCCCCAAACAGCGTTGATTTCGCTGACAACGGCTTATTCGAGGAAGGCACCAACGCTGAGATCGAATACGTCAACACCGTTCCAGTCGTCACCGTTCCTGTAAAGGAAACCTTCCAGGGCGAGAATGGCAAACTCAACGAGCTCATCAAATTCTGCACCGAACACACCGTGAAGGAAGAAAAGGATGAGGACGGCAACGTCACCACCCCAGGCAAATCCTGCCTCTTGGTTCTCTGGCATCACAAACAGGAAGCCGACAGCTACGCTTCCGTCCAGAACCAGGGCACTGAAGACTACAACCCAAACATGGCTTCCCGTCTTCTCTTTGGTGAAGATGCGAGCAACGCTTGGTATGTCGATGCCGCTGACGAAGACAACAATTACAAGAAGCTTCAGCTCATCCCATCGAGCGCCGCTATCAAAGATGGCAGCTACGATCCAGCTAAAGCTGATGCCGCCTACAAAGCCGCTAAGTTCTATCGCGATATCCTTAATGCCAAAGAATACAACTACGATGTCAGCTTCGCTTATTCAAGCGTCGTGACCGCTGGCGTCGATCCTCTCACCCACGCAGGTGATTGGCATCTCTCCATCAACTTCGGTCCTAGCGCCATCGCCGCTCTTGTGGCTTTGGTCGCCGGAGTCGTCGCTATCTCCATCTTCTATCGCTTAGGCGCTGTCGCCATTCTTGGCAATGCCGCCGTCGCCCTTGAAGCTGGCGTTCTCTTATTCGCTTACTTCAGCGCTCAGTTCGGTATCGGCGCTCTCGCCGGATTCGGACTCGGTGCCATCGTCACTGCCTTTGGCGGAATCTATTACTTCCACAAAGTCAAACAGCAGCTCTACGAAGGCCGCACCCTTAAGAAAGCCCATCAGGAAGGCGTTAAGAAAGCCCTTTGGCCAACCATCGACGCTTCCGTCATCTCCATCGTCATCGGCGTTTGCCTCTATGGCTTCGTCCATTCGACCATCGGAAACCTCGGCTTAGCTCTTACCTTGACCAGTGCCTTCGGCCTCGTCCTTAACCTTATCCTCCTTCGCATCGAAGGCTGGCTCCTTGCCAACGACCAGGAAAACGAGAAACACCTCAAAGGTTTCTACGGCGTTGATCCAACCAAGGTTCCAAATGCCCTCAAAGATGAGAAGCAGACTTACTTTGGTGGCTTAGCCAACAAAGACTTCTCCAAACACAAGAAGCCATTCTTGATTGGCGCTCTCGCTCTTCTCGTTGCCGCCATCGCCGGCGTCTCCGTCATGAGCGCGACCATCGGTGCCTTCAACTACAGCGGTGCCTATGACAACACCACCTCCATCAGTGTCGAATACTGGATCAACAAAGATTCCTATTCCACCAAGAAACTCGCTGACAAGCAGCAGATGATGGATAATTTCCTTTCCCTCATCGAATATGATGGAAAGAGCATCGGTGAGCTTACTTCCGAAGAAGATATCACCCTCGAAACGAGAATGGTTTACCTCAATGAGGACGATGTCACCTATAACATCTATAACTTCGAGATTCCTCTCAGCGTTTATTTCGATGAGAAATCCGATGCGAACACCTTCACCGTTGCTGGAACTCAGTTCCAGAGCCTTGATCGTGCCGTCAAAGAAGCTGCCGAGCAGTTCACCAGCGACAACAGCGTCTATGCCAGCGCCAACACTGTCTTCTACCAGGCTGGAACTCCAAACCTTGGAACAGTCTATCTTGGACTTGGCGTCGGCGTCGCAATCGCCTTTGTCTATCTCTTATTCAGATTCGGCCTTGCCCGTGCCTTCGTCTCTTCTGTTATCTCGCTTGGCTCAAGCGTCCTCGTCGTCGGATTCTTCGCCCTTACGAGAATCGCCGTCACTCCGCTTGCTTCAATCGGCGCGGCAGTGGCTGCCTTAACCGCTCTCTATGTCGCCATCTTCACTCTTAACAGAGCGAAGGAGATCGTCAAAGACTCCCGTGAGCGTGATAAGACCGCTCTCGAGTTCAAGAACGCTTGCCTTGTCAAAGCCAACGCCGAAGAGGCCGTTGAGATCATCATCTTCTCTTCGATCATCGCTGCGCTTTGCTTATCGCTCGCCATCCTTGGCCCACGCGAATACGGATTCATTTTCGTTGGCGCCCTCATCGGTATCGCCTTTGCAGTTGTTTGTGCCTTATTCGTCCTTGTCCCATGCGTCAAGTTCCTTAGTGTCTACATCAAGAGAGCCGGTGATTCCGTCACCAACGCCCGCAAGAAGGCTCAGGAAGAAAGACGCGCTAACGAGAAGAACGCTGCTCGCCGCAAAGGCAGTGAGCCAGAAGAAGCCATCTTCATCGGCATCAACGATTAATGGAAGGCCTTCTCGAGCGTTTACTCACATATTACGGCCTAACGAGGGAGGAGTATGAGAAACTCATACTTCCTCCTTCTTTTCGTTCAATCCCTTTGATCGATGATCGTCCTATCGTCAAGAAAGCCATTGAGCGCTTAACGAAAGCTCGTGATGCCAAAGAGAAGATTCTCATCTACGGCGATTATGACGCTGATGGCGTTTGCAGCGCCTCGATACTCCTAAGATCCTTCAAGGAGTTTGGAATCGACGCTAGTGGCTATCTCCCGTCCAGGTATCTTGATGGCTATGGTTTAACCGTAGAGAACGTCAAGAAGATCGCCGCCAAAGGATTCTCAATCATTTTCACCTGCGACAACGGTGTGACCGCCCATGACGCGCTTAAGTGCGCTAAAGAGCTTGGCGTTGAGGTCATAATCCTCGATCACCATGAATTCGATGACGTTGAGCCTGAATGCGATATCGTCATCCATCCGGAAACAATCTCCTACGGAGAATACCCAATCAGCGCCGGATATCTCTCGTTCGTCTTTAGTGTTGCCTTACTCGGAAGAGTGGACAATTACCTTCTTGTATTAGGCGCTCTTTCGACGATAAGTGACATGATGCCAATCCGTGGGCACAACCGCGAGATTGTCAGGCTCATGCTTCAGATAATGAATAGCGAACCGCCAGAGGTTATCACGCTCCTTACTGATAAGCGTTATTTCGAAGTGGCGACCTTCCAAATGGAAATCTGCCCAAAGATCAATGCAGTGGGAAGGCTTGAAAAAGGAACCGAGATCAATAGGCTCCTTCATTATTTCGCTAACGACAACGCGGATAAGATCAAACTCGCTCAGTACTTCAATGAAGTGAATGACAGAAGAAAAGAGATCACGAAAGAAGCAGAGGAATCTATCGAGATAAACGAGAACGATGAAGCCATCATCGTTAAAGCCAATATGCCAGAAGGCCTTAATGGCCTCCTTGCCTCAAAGCTTCTCGCTACTTATAGAAAACCGGTTTGCGTTTTCTCGGAGATGAATAAAGACCCAAATGTTCTTGTTGGCTCTCTTAGAAGCGAAGAAGGCTTCGACGTTGTGAAAGCGTTAGAAGAAGTGCGGGTCCCGTTGCTCAGCAAAGGCGGTCATCCATTCGCTGCCGGTGTCTCCATCAAGAAGGAAGACTTTGAGGGTTTCAAGAAGGATATTCTCTTCTCTGCAATCAAACATAAACTCGCTCCAAAAGCTAAAAACCTAATTCCGCTCGCTTTGAACGAATGTACTATGCAAAGCTTCCGCATCATCGAATCTTTTGGTCCATTTGGTTTCGACTATGAATCTCCTAAATTTCTACTAAGTGGTTTAGACCCGAAAACGTTTACTTACATCAAAGACGGAAGGTTCTTATCCGTTAAACTCTCCTCGGATGTGAGGCTCTTTTCGTTCGGAATTAATGAGAATTCCTTCGATCTAGAATCCAAGGTTGACCTCGCCTGTTCCTTTAGAATTAATGAGTTCAGGGGAAGGCGCAGTTTAGATATTTTGTGCGAAAAGAACTTCTAAACTTGTTTAGAATCAAGAAGTTTAGAGTATAATCAACTTGTTATGACTAACAAAGTTGAGCCAAAAACAGAAAAAGAAAGCAAGAAATTACTGCCTAATGGCGGTTATCCGATGCATTCTTTTGACGATGTCAAAGAGCTCTATTTCACATATATTAAAAACTCAAAGGATAGGGAATTGATCGAGAAAGCCTATCTTTTTGCCGCGAAGAAACACGAAGGTGTTTTCCGTAAGAGCGGCGAAGCATACATCCAGCATCCAATCGAAGTCGCATATATCTTAGCCTCTCTCCAATGCGGACCTGAGACGATTGCGGCCGGTCTTCTTCACGACGTTGTCGAAGACACAGATGCCACAATTCAGGATATCGAACGCGAATTCACGCCAGATGTTGCGCTTATCGTCGACTCTTTAACGAAGATTCAGCGCATGAAGCTCTCCCATAGGACTGAGCAGGATTTTGAAGCAGAGGATCACCGTAAGATCTTCCTTGGCATGGCGAAAGATGTCCGTGTCATCATCGTCAAACTCGCTGACCGTCTCCATAATTTACGCACTCTCGAGGCTTTGAAACCGGAAAGACAACAGGCTCTTTCTAAAGAAACCCTCGACGTTTTCACTCCGATCGCCCATCGTCTTGGTATCTATAAGATGCAAAGCGAAATGGAAGACCTTTCCCTTAAGTATCTTGAGCCAACCAAATACAACGAGATCCTTGCTTTGCTAAATGCAAGGGAGGCTGATCGCCAAGGCTCACTCGATGCGCTTCAGAAACGTATCGCCGATCTTCTTTTTGAGAACAAGATCAAGTTCCGCATGGAATCGCGCATCAAATCGATTTATTCGATTTACCGCAAAATGTATCTGAAGCACTATAACTTCGATGAACTCTACGATATTTTGGCTGTCCGTATCATCACTGACAGCGTCATGAACTGCTATACCATTCTTGGTATCATCCACGCTACATATAAGCCTGTTCCAGGTCGTCTTAAGGATTACATCGCTATGCCTAAGCCGAACCTTTATCAGTCTTTGCATACGACCATCGTCTCAGGTGACGGAAACATCTATGAGGTTCAGATCAGAACCGAGGAGATGGATGAAGTCGCTGAAAGCGGTGTTGCTGCGCACTGGAGATATAAGGAAGGCGAGCACTATAACGCCAAAGAAGAACAGCGTGACATCGAGGAAAAACTCCATTGGTTCCGTGACTTCGTCTCTATGAGTGCCGAGAACGAGACCAGCGATGCCAAAGACTATATTGCGACTTTGGAGCACGACGTCTTCAACGCGAACGTTTATGTCTTCACTCCATTAGGTAAGGTCATCGACCTTCCAGCCGGTGCGACTGTCCTTGACTTCGCGTACCGCATCCATACGAAAGTCGCAGAAAGCGCGATTGGTGCCGTCGTCAATGGCGCTAACGCCGCTTTGTCTACTGTCCTGAAGACAGGTGATGTCTGCGAAATCAGAACTGCCAAAAACGCGCCAGGACCGAATGATTCCTGGCTTGAGATCGCTAAAACATCCTCTGCCAAAGGCCATATCAGACGCTTCATTCAGAAGAAGAACGACTTCTTACGTGATGATCTTATCGCCAAAGGGCGCGAAAGCTGCCTTGAGGCCTTCGGTCAGCAAGATATCGGTCCAGGGGAGATGGAAAAACTCCTTAGCGACCCGAAAACCCTTGAGCATTACAACGCCAAGAACCTAGAAGGTCTCTATGAGCTTGTCGCCAACAGAAACCCAGCGCCTCTTGCCATCGTCGATTTCTTGCACGTGCGCAAAAAGAGCTCCAAACCAAACCTTGTATCGGTCGTCAGAAGTGATTCGAAGAATCCTGTCTTGGTCGCTGGTGTAGACAACATCGCAATTTCCTTAGGAAAATGCTGCACGCCAGTTCCTGGGGATGACATCGTCGGTTACGTCGTAAACGGTAAAGGAATCGTCGTTCATAGAACCTCATGCGCCAACGTTTCCAAAGGAAAACCTCGTCTTATTGATGTTCATTGGAATCCTGATCTCGGCATCACATCGAAGTTCCCGGCTCTCATTAGGATTTACGCCAATGACCGTCCGAACTTGCTCGTTGATATCATGGGTGCTCTCTCAACGAGAGGCGTCCTTGTCACCGACCTTAAGATCCATCTTGTCGAAAAAACGATGAATGACGTAGTCAACCTCACCATTTATGTCAGCGATAGTGCTACAATCTTACAGGTCTTCCAAACCATTCTCGAAATCAAAGGCGTTTACAACGTTGAACGCGTCATGAAATAGAAAGGAAAGTCACATGCCAAATTACCAGCCAGTCAAAGGTACACACGACATCTATGGCAAAGAAGCCATCGGTATGCGTTATATCGAAGCCGTCTTAGGAGCGGCCTGCGAACTCTATGGTTATAAGGAAATAATCGTCCCATCGATGGAATACACCGAAGTCTTTGCTCGTGGAACGGGCGAAGGCAGCGACATCGTCCGCAAAGAGATGTACACCTTCCTTGATAAAGGTGACCGCAGCATCACCCTCCGTCCTGAATTCACGGCCGGTGTCATGCGTGCCATCATCTCCAACAAGCTTTATGCAGGGGACCTTCCTCTCAAACTCTATTACCAGGGCCCGGCTTTCCGTTATGAAAGACCACAGCTTGGCCGTTACCGCCAGTTCCACCAATTTGGCGTCGAAGAAGTTGGCTTAGATAGCTCAAGAGCCGATGCCGAGTGCATTTGCTTGGCTGTCAGCGCCCTTCAGATGCTTGGTTTTGAGAACGTAAAACTTAAGATCAACTCCTTAGGAGACAACGAAACCAGAGCCGCCTACCGCGAAGCTTTGGTCAAATACTTCAGCGAACACATCGACGAGATGTGTGACGATTGCAAAGAGCGTATCAAGCTCAATCCTCTCCGCATCCTCGATTGCAAGGTCGAGCACGACCAGGAAATCGCCAAAGGCGCCCCGAGAATCAAAGACTATCTCAGCGAAGCCAGCGAGAAGCGTTTCTACGAAACCTTGAATATCATCAATGCGATGGGAATCGATTATGAGATCGACGAGAATCTTGTCCGTGGACTTGATTACTACAGCGAAGTCGTCTTCGAAATCCATCTCACCAGCCCAGAAAACAAAGACTACGGCGCAGTTTGTGGCGGTGGTCACTATGGCGGACTCATCAAAGGTCTTGGCGGACCAGATTTGGCCGGCGTTGGCTTTGCCATGGGGCTTGAACGTGTCTACAGCCTTATGGAAGACAGCCATCTTCTTGATCATATCGAAGAAGGCGTCGATCTCTACGTTATGCCAGTCGGTGACAAAGTCCTCGATGAGGCCTTCGAAATCACCATGGCCTGCCGTTCCTTCGGCTATTCTACCGAAACCCCATTGGCCGCTCTTAAGTTCGGTGCCATGTTTAAGAAAGCCGAACACTTAGGCGCGAAGTACGCGCTCATTGTTGGCGAAGAGGAAATGATCCATGGCATCCTTAAGATCAAGAATCTCCAAAGCCAAGAGCAGAAGGAGATCTCGTTAGAAAACCTTCAGGAAGAACTCGATAAGATCTTCCACGAAGGACATGAAGAGCATCATCATCACTGTCATTGCCACGAAGAGTAATTGGAAAGGAGAAAAAAATGGAAAGAACAGATTACAATGGCGAGCTACGTTTATCTGACGTTGGCCGCGAAGTAAAGCTTGTTGGTTGGGTCTCAACTAGAAGAAGACTCGGTGCCATCGAGTTTATTGACTTACGCGACAACACCGGTATCGTCCAGCTCATGATTAAAGAAGGGGTCGAAGTCCCTGACGTCAGAAATGAGTATGTCATTTCGGTCACCGGCACCGTCTCCAAGAAAGAAGTTCCAAACCCAAAGCTTCCTACCGGTGATATCGAAGTTATCGTCAAGGAACTTAAAGTGGTCAACAAAGCCGAGAACCCGCCTTTCATAATTGCCGATAAGACCGATGCTTTGGAGGAAACCCGCCTTCAGTATCGTTATCTCGATCTTCGCCGCCCAGAGATGCAGCGCCGTCTCCGCGTCAGAGCTAAGATCGTCCAGCTTACCCATGAGTATCTCGATAAGAACCGCTTCTTAGAAGTGGAAACCCCGATTCTCAATCTCGCAACCCCTGAGGGCGCACGCGACTACATCGTCCCATCCCGCCTTCACCATGGTTCTTTCTATGCTCTTCCACAGTCCCCGCAGCTCTTCAAACAGTTGCTTATGATCGGTGGCATCGAGCGTTATTACCAAATTGCAAAATGCTTCCGTGACGAAGATTTACGTGCCGACCGTCAGCCTGAGTTCACTCAGATCGACGTCGAGTGCTCCTTTATGGAACAGGATGACATCCTCACCCTTTGCGAAGGAATGCTTAAGAGCTATTTCAAAGAAATAGTTAACTATGATGTTAAGCTTCCTCTCCGCCGTATCGATTATTGGGATGCCATGGACACCTATGGCAGCGATAAGCCAGATACCCGTTATGAGTTAACCCTCAAGGATGTCTACGCCATTATGAAGAAAACCAGCTTTGCTGGATTCGAAGATGCCAAATACATCCGTGCCATCGTCATTCCTAACCATGCCACCGAAACGAGCCGCAAGGTTCTTGATGAGCTTCAGGTCGAAGCCAGGAAGTTCGGTCTTAAGGGCGTTATGTCCCTTAAATACAACGGCGGTGCCCTCAGCGGCTCATTCACCAAGTTCATGGATGAAGCTGCTCAGAAGGAATTAATCGAGACCTTATCCCTTAAGGAAGACGATCTCGTCTTATTCGCCGGCTCTCCATATCGTCGCTTTGTCGACTTTGGTCTTGGCGCTTTAAGAACTCGCTTTGCTAAAGAGATGGGTCTTATCAAACCTGGCACCTACGATCTTCTTTGGGTCATCAACTTCCCAATGTTCGATAAAATCGAAGGAACCGAAGATCAGTACACGGCCGAGCATCACCCATTCACCCGTCCACGCGACGAGGATCTCAAATATCTCGACACCGATCCAGAGAGGGTTTTGGCCTACGCTTACGATATCTGCATCAACGGATACGAAGCTGGTGGTGGAACCTTAAGAATCTATGACCACGATACCCAGTGGAAGATCTTCAAACTTCTCGGTCTTAGCGATGAAGACGTCGCTAGGAAGTTCGGTTGGTTCATCGATGCCTTTAAGTATGGCGCGCCGCCGCACGGAGGATTCGCTCTTGGTCTCGACCGTTTGTCGATGATCCTCTCCGGCACCGATAACATCCGCGATGTTGAGGCGTTCCCAAAGAACCTTCAGGCCGTCGATCCGATGTCCAAAGCCCCGGCTGGAGTCAGCCAAGAGGCACTCGATACTGTTGGTATCGAATTAAAGAAGGAGTAAATAATATTCTTAAGAATATTAATGAAACTATAAATTGACTAAAAATCTACTAAGGAGAAAAACAATGATTAGTCACTTCAATGAAAAGGATGCGCTCGCAGTCAGTGCTATCCGTGCTCTCGTAATCGACGAGATCAACAAGGCCAACAGCGGCCACCCAGGCATGGCGCTTGATATCGCTCCAGCCCTCTATGTTCTTTATAAGAACCATCTTGTTGCTGACCCAAAGCATCCAGAATGGATTAACCGTGATCGCTTCGTTCTCTCTAGCGGCCACAATAGCGCCCTTCTCTACGCTATGCTCCATGTCGCTGGTTACGAAGTAAGCCTTGATGACATCAAACAGTTCCGTCAGCTCAACTCCAAGACCCCAGGCCACCCAGAATTTGGTTGGACCAAAGGCGTTGATGCCACTGGTGGACCTTTAGGTCAGGGTGTTGCCCAGGCTGTCGGTATGGCCATGGCCGAAGAAAAGATCCGTGGTTCCTATGCCGAAGGCGAGAAGATCATGAATCACTATACTTACTGTCTTTGTGGCGACGGCTGCTTAGAAGAAGGTATCGCTCAGGAAGCCATCTCCCTTGCTGGTATGCAGAAGCTCGGCAAACTCATCCTTATCTATGATAAGAACACTTCGACTCTCGATGGCCCAACCTCCAACTCCATGACCGAAGACGAAATCATGCGTTTCAAAGCCATGCAGTGGAATGTCCTTGAAGTCAAAGATGGTAACGACCTCGATGAGATCGATGCTGCCTTAGCCAAAGCCCGTGAGCTCTCCAACGCTCCAACCATGATCCTTATCAACACCGTCATCGGTTATGGTTCTCCAAAAGCTGGAAGCCACACCACCCACGGTTCTCCTTTAGGAGAGGAACTCGGAAACGCCACCAAGAAAGCTCTTGGCTTCGACTTCCCTCCATTCACCGTTCCAGAATCCACCTACGCTGAGTTCGATGAGAACTTCGGCAAGCGTGGTGCCAAAGCCTATGCCGAATATCAGGCTGCCTATGCTGCCTATGGCAAAGCCCATCCAGAGGACTTAAAGGTCTTCGAAGCCGCCTTCAAGCGTGATGTCAAAGCCTTCAAGTTCGCCGATCCATCCGTCGCCGAGAAACCAGAAGCCACCCGTAATTCCAGTGGCCGTATGCTCGTTGAAGTCGCCGCCAACATCCCATTCACCTTTGGTGGAAGTGCTGACGTCGCCTCCAGTGTCAAGACCGCCATCCCAGGCGATCCAGGCTTCGATGCCGAACATCGCAGCGCCAAGAACATCAACTGGGGCATCCGTGAATTCGCCATGGCCGCTGCCCAGAACGGTATGTTGCTTCATGGTGGTTTAACCACCTATGTCGGCTGCTTCTTAGTCTTCAGTGACTATATGAAGAACGCCATCCGTATGAGCGCTATCCAGCATTTACCAGCCATTTATCTCTTCTCCCACGACTCCATCGCCGTTGGCGAAGATGGCCCAACCCACGAACCAATCGAACAGCTTGTCGCTCTTAGAAGCATCCCAGGCGTCGAGGTTCTCCGTCCAGCCGACACCAGAGAGTGCTTCGCCGCTTGGCGCTTAGCCCTTGAGACCAAAGATCACCCAGTCTGTCTTATCCTTTCCCGTCAGAACCTCCGCAACCTCGAGAAATCTTCTCTTGAGAACGTTGCCGATGGTGCCTACGTCGCTCAGAAGGAAGAGAAAGCCGATCTTGAGCTCATCGCTACCGGCAGTGAAGTCGGTCTTGCCCTTGATGCTGCCGCCCTTCTCAAAGAGAAAGGAATCAAAGCCAGCGTCATCTCCATGCCAAGCTGCGAGCGTTTCGATAAGCTCCCACAGGCCAAGAAAGACGCCATCATCACCTTGCCAAAAGCCAAGCGTGTTGCCATCGAGATGTTAAGCGGACTTTCCTGGTATAAGTATGCCGATAACGTCATCTCCCAGGATGGCTTCGGTTACAGCGCCCCAGCCGAGCAGGTCATGGATGTCTGCGGCTTCACCGCTGAGAAAGTGGCTGCCAAGATTGCCAAACTTATTGCCTAACGCTTCCTTTATATCGACCTTTTCAGTAAAATAAGCTCATGAGTGATTTCTACTATCTCAACAATTACCAGCAAGCTGGCAAGATGGGTATTTCGAGAAAAGCTTTCGAGAATATCGTCACCATCGCGAGCAACAACCTCCAGCATGTTAAGATCAATAACTACGGTGAGGCGCTTACTCGTCTTGGCAACATCATTTCAGCTGTTCGCCCGGTCAAAGCCTTCTTCAAGAAGGATGGCCGCGTGGATTTGATGCTGGATGTTGTGGTGGGCGATAAAGTCACCGCGATTGCCGATCTCTGCGCAAGCATTCAGGAAGAAGTCGCCAACAGCATCTCGATGATGTGTGAGACCGTTCCTGTCTCCGTTGAGATTCGCGTCTCAAAGGAAAAGCCGGCCAAGAAGGCTTCCAAAAAGGCCAAGAAGGCTTAGAGGATTACATAAGTAATTAGGGCGCTTCCAAAAAGTGGTGGCGCCCTTTTTGTTCCCTCTTTCCCTTTTCCTTGGATGTGATAAACTTAGTAGCCTTAATTTCAGGAGGCTTGATCTTTATGGAAAAAACACTATCTCGCAACAAAGCCCATGACATCGCACTTTTCGCGATTTATGACGTTCTGACTTACTCTGCGGCGAAGCTCCCAGCTCCAATCGAAGACATCGTCAGTGGCTTAACTGAAAAATCTTTTGCGGATAGTGACTTTTTTGTTAAAGAGATGGTTTTGGCCATGGTCAAACACTATCAAGAGATCATCCCTATTTTTGAGAAGAACATGAGAAAGTGGACGTTCGATCGTCTTAACCTTCTCGAGCAAGCTCTGCTTTTGCTTGCATATTGCCAATCTTATTACAGTGTCGAGAAAACAGATAAAGCCATCATCATCAACGTATCCGTTGAGTTGGCTAAGAAATATCTGAGCGATAACGACTACAAATTCGTTAATGCGATTCTGGATAAGGTCTTGGCCTAATGGAACGAAATCAATATTTCAGCGTAACAGCGCTTAACACCCTCATAAAATCGAAGATCGATGGAGATGAGGAATTACATAACGTTTACGTCAAAGGGGAGATTAGTAACTGGAAAGGTTACAGCTCCGGTTATTTCTTCGACCTTATTGATGAGAAGAAAAGCGTGATTTCATGCGTCGTTTGGAGAGACAACTATCTCTATCTACCATTCGAACCAAAGGATGGCGATGAGGTGATAGCCTTAGGCTCGGTTAGCGTTTATGTCGGCAGAGGCCGCTATAACTTCACAGTCAAAACACTCGAGAAATTCGGACAAGGCGCCGCATTACTCGCTTTAGAAGCTTTGAAAAAGAAACTCCAAGCTGAAGGCTTGTTTGATGTTTCTCATAAACAACCTATCCCTGAATTTCCAAGAAGCATTGGTCTCATAGTAGGGGATCAGAGCGCAGCAGAGGCCGATCTCATCAAAAACATCTCTAGACGTTGGCCATTATGCGATATTCTCGTTTTTCCATCGCTCGTCCAAGGCAAGGATGCCCCAAAAGAGCTCTTAAAGGCCCTCAGGAGAGCGGAAACGACTGAAATCGATATTTTAATCATCGCACGTGGCGGCGGCTCAAATGAGGACCTTAGCGCGTTTAATGACGAAACGCTTGCTAGAGAACTTTATGCTTGTAAGATTCCGTGCATCTCAGCTGTCGGCCATGAAATTGACACAACATTAATCGATTATGTCTCGGATTTGAGAGTCAGTACGCCGACAGGCGCTGCGGAAGCCGCAACACCGGATCAGGCTGAGATTAGAGCGGCATTACTTGGTGCAGAGGATGCTTTGGATACCGCTATCAAAAACATCTTTTCAAAGAAAAGGGATCTCCTTAATAATTTAAGTGCCAGGCCATTCTTCAAAAATCCTTCATCGAATTACGCGAAAGCTAAGGAAGAAGTTCAGCAACTATCCAAACGCTTAAGTGTTTCTCTTAGCCACATTTTTGAAAAGAATAAGAGCCAGGTTGAGTCCCTATCCTCGAAGCTCAACGCGCTTAACCCACGTAATTTAATCAACAGAGGCTATTCGATGACGACCGATGAAAAGGGGAATGTCATCACATCAATAAACCAAATAGCAGAAGGCGACACGCTAAAAAGCGTATTGAAAGATGGCGTGATAACGTCTAAAGTCACGTCTAAGGAGTAATCTATGGAAAAGAAAACCGAAAAGACTTTCGAAGAAAAACTCACTCGTCTTAACGAGATCGTTGAGAAAGTGGAGAATACGACACTTTCCCTAGAGGACGCCATGAAGCTTTATGAAGAGGGTAATGCCCTTATCAAAGATCTTCAGAAATCTTTGGATGAAGCAGAGACCAAAATCCAAGTTATCAAAGATAAACAATAACGAAATAGGATAATATTAGTAGTTTTTAAGTTATTTAAACATGTCCAAGAAGGTAGAGCACATCGACATAAAATCCATCAAGGATCCAAGCGTGGTTAAAACCCTTAACCGCGAATCTTTGAAGTTGCTCTGCGAGGATATAAGACAGGAAATCATACGCGCAACATCTGAATTTGGCGGACATCTTAGCTCGAATCTAGGCGTTGTCGAACTTACGGTTGCCTTGCATCGTAACTTTGATTTTCCGAAGGATAAGCTCATTCTCGATGTTTCACATCAGTCTTACACGCATAAGATTCTTACTGGTCGCAGTTTAGAAAACCTCAATTCCAAAGACGGTATTTCAGGTTTCATGCGCATGGATGAATCTGAATACGATTGCTATGAGTCAGGTCATTCTTCGACCTCGCTTTCGGCCGCTGAAGGTTTTGCCATTGCGAGAGACATTAAGAAAGAGGACTTTTACATTGTTCCTGTAATCGGCGATGGTTCCTTGGTCAACGGTTTGTCATTTGAAGCCTTGAACCATATTGCGGGACGCTTTGGAAAGATGATCATCGTCATTAACGACAATGATATGTCCATTTCTCGTCCTGTTGGCGGCTTAGGAAAATTCTTCCGCCGTATTTCAACCGCCAGAGGTTATAACTCTTTCAAAGAAAGATATAAGAACGCTTTGGAGAAAAATGCCGTTGGACGCTGGTTCTATAGATTCAGCTATGGAATTAAGAACGGCATCAAACGTATCTTGGTTCCGTTAACCTTATTCGATAATCTCGGATTCACATACATGGGTCCTTACGATGGACATGACATTAAGATGCTCGATAAGGCCTTTAAACGTGCTAAAAACGCGACAAAGACTGTCATTATGCACGTTTACACAACCAAAGGAAAAGGATACGAGCCAGCCGAGAAGGATAAAACCGGTTATTGGCATGGCGTAACTCCATTCGATGTTGAAACCGGAGACCCAAAGATCCAGCATCCTGATTTCTGTTCATGGCCTCATTTAGTTGGCGACATCGTCAAAATGGAAATGGAAAAGCACGATGATGCCTTATTAATTTGCCCAGGTATGGCAAAAGGAAGCCATCTCGAGGGATCCTTTGAATCATATCCGGATAGATGTGTTGATGTCGGCATCGCCGAAGAACACGCTTTGACAATGGCCGGAGCCAGCAATTTAGCTGGATTGCATCCGATTGTATGCGTTTATTCGACATTCCTTCAGAGAGCTTATGACGAATTGCTCCATGACTGCGCGAGGATGAATGTCGATATGACATTGCTCATTGATCGTGCCGGTCTCGTTGGAAAAGACGGCGAAACCCACATGGGCATTTACGATGAAGCCTATCTTAAATCCATCCCAGGTACGAAGCTTTATATGCCTTCGACACCTCAGGAAATGCGCGGTGTTATCGATTATTCCATGGAAAAAGGACATGGTATCGTAGGCATCAGATATCCGCATACTCTTTTCAAATGTAAAGAAAATGACGGAAGCGGGATCGAGGTCAAGCCTTGGGTTAATTTGCAAAATGTAAAGAAACGTAACGAAGCTGTAATTGCTGTCGGGCCTAAAGGAAGAGAGCTTTTATACGCTTTATCAGAGAACGGTTACGATGGACAATTGACGATTGCCATCAGACTTTTACCTTTACCTGAACGAGAAATCGACGAAATTGTAAAGATGGACAAGATCTATATTTATGATTCATACGGAACAGAAAAAGGTTTCGCTGAATCCTTAAGCGCAGCCTTGATGAATAAAGGTTTCAAAGGAACGCTTAAAGTATTTGCCGTTCCGAATACATACGTTCAGCACGCGACGATCTCCGAGCAAGAAAAAGAATTCGGTTTGGATATCGAATCAGTGACTAAACAGATCCTATAATTTAGTTAACATAACGGACTACATAAAATAAAATATCTACGTGGCTAAAATAATCATTCACGTTGATTTAAATGCGTTCTTTGCTACGGCTGAGCAGATTCGCCGTCCAGATTACGTTGGGAAACCCGTAATTGTTGGCGGCCTTGGTCCTCGTGGCGTTGTTTCAACGGCGTCTTATGAGGCTAGAGCTTACGGCGTTCATTCGGCTATGCCTATTGGTGAAGCCAGGATGCTTTGTCCGAACGGAATATTCCTTCCGGGAGATTATCGCTATTACGAAATGCTCTCTCGTTCTTTCTTCGGCTATTTGAAAAACTATTCATCTTTAGTCGAAGCAGCCTCGATCGATGAAGGGTTCGTTGATATGACGTCGATGCTAAACAAAGAGAAGGATCCAATGGCGAAGTTGGTTCAATTGCAGCGCGGCCTTTTAGAACAGATAGGTTTGAAATGCTCCATAGGGGTGGGACCAACCAAATTCCTTGCCAAGATGGCGTCCGACATGAAAAAGCCTATGGGAATTACCGTCATCAGAAGAAAAGACATCAAAAAGATGCTATATCCTCTCCCAATTGACAGTTTTTTTGGCATCGGAAAGAAGACAGCTGCATATTTGAGGAGCAAAGGAATCAACACGATTGGGGATTTTGCGAACGAAATCGCCACTAATGAACCTGAAATGCAGCGATACTTCGGCAAAAGATTCGATTATTACGTCGAAAGCATCAATGGTTATGGGGATGACGTCGTTAATCCGGATAGACCTGATCCTAAATCTCTCGGTCACAGTCAGACTTTTGTGACTGACACTGATGATTTCAGCGAAATCAAAACAGTTATTGAGAGTCTTTCCAAAGAAGTCAGCGAAGGTTTGATAAAAGAAAAGAAAAAATGTAAAAGAATCGTCGTAAATGTAAAGGACTCAAATTTTAAGGTCAGTTCTAAATCTCTAAACCTTGATGAGCCGGTTTACGATGCAGATGACATTATCAGGCTGGCAAAAAAGCTCTTCGCTGATTATTACTCAGGAAAAGTTATTCGCCTTGTTGGCGTAACGGCGGGCAATCTTGTGCCTTTTAAAGAGAGGAATGCGCAATTGTCTTTGTTTGATGAGGAAGAATACGAGGAAGATGAAACACAGGTTCTCATTGATTCCTTGAACAGGAAAGCTAACAAGAAGGTAGTGATGATTGCTAGTGAGGCATTGAAGAACAATGGAAATTAGGGATGGTGTCTCGTTGTTTTTGCAACATTTACAGGTAGAAAAAGGCGTTTCAAAAGCGACGATCGAGAATTACAAAGAAGACCTGAAGTTGTTTTTTGATTATTTCAAAGACACTAACAATACCGACGATTTGATGATCCAACAGATTGCTGAGTTTATCCAAATGCAAAGCGAAGATAATAAGGCTGCATCGACGATTTTGAGGCGTTACAGCTGTTTGAAAAATTTCTTTACATTTTTGGTTGGAGAAGGTGTGATCGACACCGATATCCCTGAGTTTGAGAAGCCTAAGAAAGATAAGAAACTTCCTTTGGTAGTCTCTAATGAGGATGTTGAAGCGCTGTTAGAGGCCCCAGACATGACCAAAGAAAGCGGCCAAAGGGATAGAGCGATGCTGGAAGTCATGTATGCGACCGGGCTTCGTGTTAGCGAATTGATCAGCCTTCAGTTCAAGAACGTAGATTTCCCAAGCCAAGTCATTACCGTCTACGGTAAAGGCAACAAGCAAAGAAGTGTCCCGGTTTCATCGTTTGCATTGGATTATCTATCTAAATACATCAATGGCGTCAGGAAAAGGAATCCTGGCCATGCATCGAATTATTTATTCCTTAATAAACAAGGACACCCGGTCTCTAGAGTGTATTTCTTTAAACAAGTTAAGAATTATGCGGCCATGGCCGGAATAGATGACGCGATATCTCCGCACACTTTGAGACATTGCTTTGCAACGCATTTATTAGAGAACGGCGCAGAGTTGAGAGCTGTACAGGAAATGTTAGGACACAGTAAGATCTCGACAACGCAAGTCTATACGCAAGTTTCGACCAAGAGGATTATATCTGCCTATGACAGATATAGCTCAAGGAAGTAATATGAACTCCTATTCATATTAAATAATTAATAAATACCTATTAATAGAGAAGGGTAAAAGCAGGATTCAATCAATTGGATCCTTTTTGTATAGCTTACTTGTTGTTATAGAGCCATCTATTGGTGTGGCAAAAGCGTTTTAGATCTAAATAAGGCGTCAGAAAACCCGTTAAAACAAGGTAAAAGAAGTAAGCGCTTACAATAGATTACAAAATTAGTCAGTTAAAAAATCAATTAAGGAATTGCGTATTTTTATTCGGTATTTTGTGTGGGTTTTGGAGGCAGCAAAAACGCTGATTCGATTAGTAGTTTAGATTAAAATCTAAAAGTAAATAACTAGTAGTTTTGGCTAATGTGTTAAAAACTCATTAATTAGGTGGATTAAATGGTCAATAGATTATTTGTGTCATTTCTAGAAACAAGTAGATACGCTATTTCCTATATATTTAGTTAACATAAAGGCTATTATGCGAAGATATAGTATTTTCGATGGTGGGACCCTAAGTAAGCATATACTTACTGCAACAAATGTAAACGCTTTTTGTGCAAAAATTGTTAAATTACAATTTCCTTCCACCGCTTAATTTCGTCTAAAAATAGGCCTTCAAAAATCTAGAAATGCCTATAGTCAATGAAAACGCTATTTCCCCTTAAATAGTGTACTAAAAAAAGCCACCGCTGGTCTTGCGATGGCCTTTAAGAAACCGATTATTATCTCTTCTCTATTTTGAAGAGGTCTTCCAGATTCATTTCTTGTCGTTTGGCGGCCGTGAATATATGAACGACGACTTCGCCGGCGTCCACTAACACCCAGCCTGACTCTGGCTGACCTTCAATTTGCCTTAAATCATCTACTTTGTTCTGAAAGAACTCTTCCAATGAATCAGCATATGCCCCTGCTGCGCGCATGTTCGGCGCTGTAACTAGGATGTAATAGTCTGTGAATGGCGTTCTATCCCTGACATCTACGATTGTGATGTCTTCTCCCTTTTTGTCTTCGAGTAATTCTTTGGTTTCTTTGATTAGTTTAGGATAAGCCATTAATTCATTCCTTCCTTTTTATCTAAAAAATATGAGTAGCTTTCTTCGGTTAATGGACAACTGTTGTTATGAGGTGTGTCCTTTGTTTTCTCTGCTAAATAGATCCTATTGGCGGCTAAGACATCCAAGAATCCCTGGTGATAGTCCTTTATGCAGCTCGCAATTAGGTCAGATGAGTCGTAACCCCTGCCGGGCTCAATTTTATCCGCGCTATAGATTGTTTGCTCAAGAGGGCCCATTTCTGCTCTTCCTGTGCAATGGTATGCGATTGAGTCGAGGATGTCTTTGTCCTTAATCCCGAATTCTCTTTCGGCCAAATAAGCTCCGACCCATTGGTGAAGAGCCCAATAAGGATACTCCGAATATTCTCTTGAATATTCCTTGGCCACAATATCTTTCGATTTATCGTTTGGGATGTATTTACCGATATCATGAAGAATCGCAGCTTGATAGGTTTTTAACGGGTCTAGGGCGTCTTGATTGTTTCTGGCGATATCCAAAGCAACGTTTGCGACTCTGATGGAATGGTTGAGCCTCGTTTGCTTTAGATATTTAGACATTCCTTTTATGAAATAAAGGCCGTTAGCTTCAACGTAATGTCTGATGTAATCCGGATAGTCGATCGATTTCATTTCGCGGATGTCCGTGCTCGATACTTCGTGTTCTTTGAAAGGCATTGGTCTCATATTGAAGCGCTTAATGATTTCTTCGTTCAATGGATAACCATGTCTTGGGACATAGTAGATTTGAGCGTTTGATGCGATGATATCAGGGTCTTTCCACTTGTCGAAGAGGTTTACTTGGTCCGCTCCGATGACAAAATAGAGCGTGTTGTATTCCTTTTTGAAATGAAGGATTGTGTCTACGCTGTAGGATGGCCCATCACCCGGAATGGTTATTTCATAATCTGAGACAGAGAAACGCTTCTCCGTCTTGTTTAGCTCATCGCAAGCGATGTTAAGCATGGCAAGCCTATCTTTAGGGCTAGCGTCGTTATCTTTCCATCTCGCGTTTTTGGCAGGAACGAACAAAAGAGGACAGCCAAGGTAATCAGATGCTGCCTTCGCTATTTCAACGTGTCCGTTATGGAGCGGATCGAAACTGCCGCCGTAAATGATAATCTTGTCGTTCATTTATGAGGAAGTGTAATCGTCTTGTTCTTTTTGCTTTCGCGGTAAAGGGTGATGATATGCCCTGTTTTGCCAACGAAATGGGAATTGGTTCCCTCGCAGAGGGAGTCAGCGATCTCATCAAACGTCGATGAGGCCGTTTCCAAAACACGGACCTTAACGAGTTCGTGCGCTTCAAGGGCTTTATCTAAGACTTCTAAGATGCTTTGGTCGATGTCGCCTTTGCCAATATTAAGCGATGGCTTCAAATGATTGGCTAGGCCTTTAAGGTATGCACGGTTTTTAGGAGAAAGCATTATTTCTTCTTTCCTTCTTTTTTCTTAATGATGATTTTCGCGCGTGACGCGTATGTGCCGATGTTCTTTGGAACATAGACTCTGTAGATATCGCCTTTTTTGCCTTCGAAGGAAACCCAGCCAACGCCGGCGATACCTAGGTCTCTTGGTCCGTCTTCTTCTAATTCGAAGTCGAAGACGTCAGCATCATTCTGACATTTGAACCAATCGACATATGGTTTAAGCGCTTTGTTCTTGATGTACTTCTGGAACAAGGCGGTCATATCGTTCTTTGGGGTTATGCTCTTCAAAGCGACTTTCGGCGCGAAGTAGCAAGTGAACGAAGTTCTCTTCTTCTCGGAAGAAAGACGAATCGGATCGATTCTTGCGATGCCGCCGATGAACAAGCTACCGTTTAAGGCAACAACCTGCTTTCTAGAGACGATCTTGTTTGTAACAAGGATCTCTTTTGGTGGGTTTGGCTTTCCGAGGAAAGAGTTCTTAACGCCCGTACCAGGAGTGTCGTAAATGTAGGAATGATCATCAAGAGGAATCTGCCACACTTCTAGAGAAGTGTTTTTGTACGCTCCGATCATGATTCCACGGTTTGAAGTATTCTTGAACTGCCTGATGAAGCTGTTAAGGAAGGCGCTCTTGCCAGCTCCCTTGGCACCGATAACGAAAACGTTCTTGCCGTTATGCTTCTTTTTAATCATGCCAGAGGCAAGAGTGACATCTGCTGAACTGTTGAAGTTCAAAAGAACAACATCAGTTGCCTTCGCTTTCTTAAAGCCTTCGGCTCTGAAACGGTGAGCGACATATTCTTTGGTGTGCTCGGCTTCGGCTTCTTTCGGCATCAAATCCCATTTACTGGCGATGATGACGATTGGGAGATCTGTGATCAAATCCAAGACATCCTTATTGAAGGAACATTCAAAAGAGATCAAATCAACGAGGTAGACAATTGTGGCGCCTTCTTTTTTGGCGTCTCTGAGCATGCTTAAGAATTCATCGGAAACATCAGCAACTGCAGGTACTGCATTTGGATGGAGCTCCTCATAGCACTCTTGGCAGAGAATCATTTGATTTGTGCGGACTGCAATCAAGGCTGATGGGTCGATGTAGCCTTCTTTTTGCGGGTCTTTGTCCTGAAGGACTTTACCACAATGGTAACAGCGGCGAACGGATGTGATGATGCTCATCTTTCTGCCTCCCAATTAAATTATAATTCTCAGAGAGAATTTTTTTGCGTTTCTTTTTTTCAAAAACGCGATTGAATCTAGTCCAAATGATATCTCCCTCACTGATCGGTTCGGTGAGGATGGTCATGATCCCGGCTTTGTTTCCTGCCTTAACGTCGGTAAGAACCTGATCTCCGATAAGAACAACTTCTTCCCTTTTAAATCCCTGCTTCTCGATTAGTTTTTTAAGCGGTCCGCTAAAAGGTTTCATCAATCCTGAAAAAACCGTGATACCTAGTTCTTTGCCGTAAAGTGAAACACGTTTTGAAGTGTTGTTGGAAGCAATATAGAAGTCGATTCCGGCCTCTTTGAGGCTTTTTACGAGTTCTTGGGTTCTTGGACTTGGGGTTTTGACCCTATAGTCATCAAGAGTGTTGTCGAGATCGGAGAGAACCACCTTGATTCCGTGTTCAGCATAGAAAGACACCGGTATCTCGAAGATTGAGTTAGCCCGATATGTTGGGAACCAAATGGGTTTCTTTTTCATTATTCTTTCTTTTCGTCCTCAAAATTTAGAATGTCGTCGAAGAGAGACATCTCTTCATAAACGACCGGGGCCTCCTCGGTCTTAGGCTCGGTCAGAATCTCTGGCTCTTCTTCCATTGGAGGGAGTTCAGGTTCAAAGGACTGGATCGAATCATCGAGGAGATAGGAATTCGAGTTGTCCCTAGAGACATAGTCGATGCGGTATTTGGCTGAGAACGAGTCTGGACGCTTTGCGTACCTATCGGTTGGAGTCAAATAGAAGTCTGGGAAGGTGATGTCATAACGAGTTCCGTCGTTAAGCACCGCTTCTACGGTGTACGGAGGGACTTGACCGTTCGTCCTTGAGATATAGACGACGCGGTGTGGTTCCTTTTTGAACATGTTGAAGAATGGGTTGGCCTTATGGAGCCTCTTTCCAAGGTTGATGTGATTAGTATCAAAGACTCTTGTTGACCCGCGGTCGGTGATAACGAGGATCTTGTTCTCTTTTTCGTCTTGGTTGAAAGCGAGAACGCCTGCCAAAGGCTTGCCACCAAAGGAACCGGCTTTCATGCCGCGGCTTCTTGGGTTGCTGATGAAGATCTCATTTTCGTTATAGAAAGCAGCGCGGCCGTCTTCGCTTGTAATAAAGAGGTTGCTATTACCAGTCGTGTAGGTTACACCGACGAGATAATCGCCCTTCTCAAGCCTGATGGCTGGGATTGGCTTGCTGCGTCTGATAACCGGGAACGAATCGAGACGGATTCTCTTAACGGAGCCGTTCCTTGATAAGAGGATGACAAAGAGGTCATGCCTGAAATGACGGACCGCAAAGGCCGAGATAAGGTGATCGTTTGGAGCGAGGTTGACGAGGTTGTTAACGTGATATCCTTCGTCGTTCCATTTAGCTTCTTTGACCTCGTTCACTGGAATGTAGAGGTAATTGCCCTGCTCGGTGAAAATGAGGATGAAATCGGTTGTCTCGCATTCGCCATCAAAGACGAAGGAGTCGCCGGTCTTGATACCTGCTCTAGCACCGTTCTGTCCGCCAGACCCTTTCCAGGACTTGATGGACGAACGTTTGATGTATCCATGTCTCGTAATAACGAGTTTGACTGTCTCTTTAGCGATGAGATCGCGTTTATTGAGTGCGGTCGTGGTCTCTTCTTCTCTAATCTCGGTTAAACGTTCGCCGGAGTACTTCTTGGCGACTGCTTTGAGATTGTCGATGATGACGTCTTCGCGTTTGCTCTGATCGCTTAACAAGCCATTTAGGTAAGCGATGTCCTCATTGAGTTTAAGGTTCTCATCCTCAAGGACTTTGATATCCGTGTGAGAAAGCTTATAGAGCGGCATCATGACGATAGCTTCGGCCTGAGGCTCGGTAAACCCGAATTCCTTTTGGATGTTGGCCTTTGAATCCGCTTTATCGTTGCTGGCTTTGATGACTTCCACGACTTTGTCAAGAATGCTGATGGCTTTGATAAGACCTTCAACGATTTGGAGACGCAAAGTGTACTTATTTAAGAGGAAGTGACTCTTTCTGGTGATGACATCGAGCTGATGCTGGATGTAGCAATCGCAATAGGAAAGAAGATCGAGTGTCTTTGGTTTGTCATCGACGATAGCCACCACTTGAGCGCTGAACGAAGTCTTGAGCTGAGTCTTGTTCATAAGGTAAGCCAAGACAGCATCAGGCTTGCAATCGTTCTTAAGGTCAACGCAGATACGGAGACCTTCTTTGTCGCTTTCATCGCGGA
>JAEEGJ010009898.1_pt1 | contig 25178 bp, 26 predicted proteins | sample 8958761 | NCBI WGS metagenome assembly JAEEGJ01 (sample SAMN16246546, study PRJNA631951) | gut metagenome | biome: gut microbiome; feature: rumen; material: RS-attached | host: Bos | place: Iran: Karaj | collected 2018-10 | reverse complement strand
ACAATAAATGTTCGAACCTATCTAATATAACAAGTCGCTCTGTTGAAGGTTCGGGATATGTCGGGTACATAATGTACTTATACTCCAAGGCCTCCTTTGAATGTTCATCCAGCAAGCAGGACACATTTGCATATCTGGCTATATATTCACGATAAAATTCGCCGAGATAGTCAAAAAGGTATACACCACATCCGTACACTGCTGAAGTACCCACGCGGTTGCGTTTCTTTTCGATGCTATCAACAACATATATCATAGCGTCGCGCGCCTGTTTGGCAATGGACGAACGCGAGATTGACACACTGAACAAAAACGCCAAACTGCCATATTCAGCCATCGCCTCCTCCATAGAATAGATTGGCTTGCTAGAACCTACTCCAACATGGGAGTAGAACGAATGGAAATATTCGTGCAACAATACCTGTCCCATCAAGAGCATAGTATCATACGGATTCTTGGCTTTCGCCTCGATTGCATCCACATAGAGCTCCACTATGGAATTATCGCCCCTGTTGAAATACGCACCCAAATATGAATGCGATTTCTTATCTCCAGCAGGATTGTCTAGAGCATTCTTCAGTTCGGCAAGCTGCTTTTCCCACAAACTATGTAACATTTTTTCCTCGGACAAAATTTCTTTCGGGATTTCGCCACGCTCCAACTTGCTACTATGCTCGGCAATTATCGCCTCCAATTCAGCAATATCTCTTTCTTTATCTGCCCTGTCGGGAAACTTTTTGCGTGGAGAAATGTTTCCGCTGAGAATCAACATTGTGTGACGTTGTAGGTCGTTGATTTGGAAACACAGCGACTTGTCGAGCATCAGTTTACAGCCAGCCAACTTCTGCAGGAAAGATTTTTCCTCAGAAGTCAGCTGGTGCTGTGGTGGGTATTCATTGTCAATGGTAAATTTCATAGGGTGGGGAAAATGCATACTTTAATAGATGAGACGGGGGGTACTTTTTCAAAAGTAATCATCTCAAACCGACAATCGATTCCTCTTATTTTAATGTCTTGACAACCAATCTTCAGTTTTCTCTCTATAAGACTCATACCATTCCTTACATATATAGTATCCATTCACATCATCCTTATAGTAGCGATTTTGGGGAACACGTCTCCTAGAGAGCACGGGATATTTAATACCGAACTCGTTTTTGCAATAGTCTGCATCCTGAAGTTTATTCAAAATATCACTTGAAAATAAAGGGATTCTCTTTGTGAATTCTCTTTTTGCCAGCTGCCCTATTTTTTCGTAATCAGGATATGGCAAAGCAACGACTTTTTCTATTATATCCACATCAAGCATTTCATATTTGGATATGCCATATTTATATGCTTCCAAATAATCACGCAGTGATATATTCCATGCATAATATTGGTCAAAAAGGTTTGCTCCAAAGCGATAACAACAATCCATTCTAGAAACATCACTGTATGCCCAACTTTGCAACGCACCAGGCATTTTTGTCTCTTTCAAGAACAACAACATACCAAATTCTGCCATAGGTTCCTCCACAAAATAGGCGTAAGGAAAGTCAGAGTGTTTCGGCCTATCAAAATAGGCATGCATTGCTTCATGAACAAAGGTTGTGAGCAACAAATAATCAAGATATTTCTTTCCATTTAGCTCATCTTTCATCTCGTCTGGATAAAGTTCTATGATTTTCTTATCAGGAAGATATCTTCCTCGAATAGTGTAAGCACTCATCCACTTACGTTCTTTTTCCAATCTTCCCAGAATTGTGTCAAGCAAATTGGTGCGTTGTGAGAGTTTCCGCCGCCAATATTTTTCGGACTCATCAATAAATTTAGATGAGTGAAAATCATAAAACATTTTTTTTCCTTTACAAATGCAAACTTTTACGCCCAAAGTGTTTAGCATATTTGCAAGCGACGAATAATCGCCCATACGAAAATCCAATGAAGCTCCATTCTGAAGTATATCAAGTAAATATGGTGTAAGAAGTTTATATTCATCTATAATAGTAATGAAATCCATTCTTCTCGGTTTTAATACAAGGTAGTCTTCCTCTCTTTTTATATCGCCGAAATATTCGGCTGTAAGTCCTTTTAAAACACCCATTTTTCACTGCGATTACCTATACATCGCGAGGTTTTTTAAGATAATTAAATCATTCCAAACTGTGGTTTACCTTCAATAACTCTACGAGTTTTTTTGTAATAGGGCTATCATCTAGATGGTATATATTATACACATTGGTCTCCGCATAAATAAAAAGCCGATCTGACATTGACTTGCGTTTTTCTTCTGTCATTTGTTTTGTGGTTCCCCAGAATGTTGAGAATTCATATTTATTTCCCTTAAATGAAGCTTCAGTATACCCACCAACATGAACATTGATATCAGTAAAAATACATGGGAGGATTTCTTTGTTGTTATCGTCGGTAATAAGACCATAAAGATTCGTTTCATTATCCCTTACAACATAAGTCCTTTGTTGATGAGTATTCTGCAAGATGTGAAAATTTCCCCTTTCAATCGATGTTAGCCCTTTTTGTATTTTTGCATCTTCCTCGGCAGACTCCTTTTGCCTTATTTCCTTGCAAACTTGCTGCCCCTCATCACTTTTTAACCATTCATTATACCTTTCTTGAAAATTTTCAAGTGTAATACCATCATTTTTATGTTTAGTATAGAATGATTTCATTGTTGTATTTTGAAAACTATCTAAACTCAAATGAGAGAATAAAAATTCTAATACATTTTCATTATCCATATTAAATAATGCGATTACCTATACATCGCAAGGTTTCTAATTTCATAAGACTTCTATTTTTAACAAATTTACACCGCATCTCCAGTTCCTGCGAAGTCCGTTAAACAGAATCTAGAGATAACGATACTGCAAATATACATAATTTTTCGTTGCCCTTGTTGACTCCTTTAATTTTCTTCCACTATCCTAAAACCTTCAAATGCGGGATGCACCCCATACAATTCTTTCGTACCATTGGGTACAAAGATTGTACACTGGCTCTTGTCAACCCCTTTAAGGATTTCATCGTTACAGTTCACACTTTTCAGTCCCTTACTTTCAAAATGGATTTCACGGAGTTGATTACAATGGGCAACAAACCAACCCTCTATTTTGGTCACACTTTTGGGAATACGAATGCTTGTGAGGGAATCGCAACCAATGAATGCCGCCTCTTCAATCCTAGTCAGGCTATCGGGCAGTTCAATGTGAGCCATGCTTTCGCAACTGTCGAAAGCTCTGCTCTCCACCTTGGTAACCCCATTGGGAAGATGGATGCCAGCAAGACGATAGCAGCTACAGAATGCGCCAAAGCCGATTTCTTTCACGCTTTCGGGGATATGCACTTCGGTGAGCGTAGTGCGGTTTTCGAATGCACCATTGCCAATCCTAACGACGCCATCGGGTATGGATATACTTTTCAGCGGAGGAAGAAGACAGGCTTTCAGCTTACGATGATTCTTGGTATAGAGCATCCCGTCCTCAAAACAGTAGGCAGGGTGGTCGTCAGCTACAACAAGTTTGTTCAGGTTGAGGCACTGGGCAAACGCCCCATCTTCAATTTTTGTCAAACTGTTGGGAAGTGTAAGAGTCATAAGTCCAGTACAGCCATCAAAGGTGCCCTTGCCAATTTCGAGCAAACCTTCGGGCAAATCAAGCTGTATAATACTCTTACAATCAGAGAATGTTTCACTTTCAATTTTCTTCAAATCTGGTGGCAACTGGATATCCATGAGCCTAAAACATTCTTTGAATGCAAATTTCTCTATTTCGGCCACACTTTCTGGAATGCCTACGCGACGCAACCTACTGCACCCTTCGAATATGCCGTAGGGTATCGTCTTCACTCCGTTGGGAATATCTATTTCCACGAGTTCCTCACAGTTGATAAAAACACAATCCCCTATCACAAGAGAGTCGTTTTGAGGAAGTCTAACACTTGTGAGATTCTTGCAACCACTGAATGCCCAGTCTCCGATTGTGGTCACGCTGTCGGGAATCACAACACTGGAGATGCTTTCGCAATCGGAAAAAGCTTCGCTCTCTATAAATTTCACCCCGTCGGGAATTATTATATGCATTGGGACATTCTTTCCGCAACGAACGAGGGTGTCGCCTTTAATTATCAATGGATTGTCTATCATAGTACAAAATTTCTTTTAAACAATATCGTTATTTTCATTCATAATGGGGAATTTGTTTCGTTTTCCTTCCCTGTATTCTTCATACTCAATCTTTCAAGGTCTCTAAAAATCTACAAGTTAGACTTTCCTCCGCTTTTTCTACATCTTCTTTCAAATCTGCCGAGTTCACTCTAAAATTGGATGCAACCCAAATATCGCCTTTCTCATTATAGACTCTGACACTAAAAGAACTTCTGTCGAAGAGTTTGAATTTCACACTGACAGAATGGTCATCGTACCGCTTGAAGAACACGAGTTCCGGAATCTTCTGTTTATCCAAAATCCAGGTGTCAATATACCCATATCCAAGTTCGTTCATCCTGGGTTCAATTTCTTTTCGAACATCCTCAACGAGAGCCAATAATTTCTTAGGGTTTTCCCTGCGTTCCCATAAAGCCCTCATCACTATAATTGCAGTTATTATTATAGTGACGAGTACTGATATTATCAGCGCCATAATGACTATGGCATTCATATCCATATCCAAAAGTATCATAAGCGGTTTCATAGTTCTTTTAATTTTTGCACTTTATTAAAGTCCGAATATCGTAACCACCAGCCAGAGACCACCGACAAACAATCCAGCCTCAAGAAGAAATCCGAGAAACGCCCCGAGAAACTGGATTGGAAAAATAAGCAATAACAAAAAACCTTTCAACACATCTATCAAAACGCTCCCAAACAGTATGTAGAGTATTACAATGATTATCGCTATGGTTATTATGGTCGAAAACATAATTCTATTTTAAACTTACATTTGTATCAAATCAATCTATACCAATCCTGCATCATAACTTTTAATTCAGTTCTATTGAAGTCTTTCAGTTTTTCAACAAATGTTTTTACATCTTTTTCCCAGTCCATGTTCTTTATCACAATCAAGACAAATCCGTGGAAATCGAGTTTTTCCTGCTTTGCAAGCTGTTTCAAATCCCAGCAATGCTTAAACATGTCGATGTCACATATATTGATGACTAGCAAACCCTGCTTGACTTTGCCAGCTTCAGCAACAAGCCTCTTCCACAAGGCATATTCGTCACCGTCAATTTCGTTGTTAAGTGGCCACGAACCGTCAATCGTTATCTCGTTGACCTTTCCATTCTCCTTCAATACATCATATTTCAGATGCTCTTTTGCAAATTTGGAATCCAAGTGTATGCCATCATCCGTGACAATGATTCCCTTACGGGTACCTGCTTGATTCCAAGGGATATTACCCATAATAATGTCGTACATTCTTGCCAACTTGCGAGCAACTTCTGCTTTATAAGCTTCTTTCTTTTCATTTGAGTTATCCATATCCATTTTTTCTAAGATTTATTTATAATTGGTTCCATTACTCTAATTAAGATCATCTATTTTAAATTATTTGACAAAAGTATAATGTATTTTATTTTTACAACAAAACACATGACACTATATTGGCGAATCAGGTCTGTGAACCGATGAATTGACCCAAAGGCTCCATCTGGATCTATCTGCGAATGTGAACAAAAACACCCTCACCGCCTAAACATGCACCTCCAGAATGAGCACTAATGCTGACAATATGGTATCCATAACTATCGTATGGACGGATGGAAGTGTTGCCTTTACCATAATGGAGTATTATTTCATCCGGCAAAGACTCAATTGCCTCCTGCTTGGAAAAGAAGAGTTTCGCTTTTTTCCACCACTCTTTGAGACGCAATTCAACTTGATCGGCCGTCACGGTCTGCCAATCCATCTTGCCCCAATTGCCGCTATTAATATAGGCAATACTATTTGCATAACGCTCTATGCCATAAGATATCTCATATACATGGTAATCTTTTATTTCCCATTGCGGAAGCCCCATCAGCCCTAAATACTTGTTTGGCAACGCAATAGGGTCGTTGTTCCCAATCCGCAAAGTGAATTCATTATTATTACTATGCATCTGCAACACCCATTTTTCTTCGCCAACATTCTTTAATTCGCGGCAGAGTACTTGCGCTAATGAAATGTTGTCTGTCTGTTTTTCGGATGCATCCACATAACCAGGAACTTTACGCAGATATTCGCTGTAATAGCAACACCCACCATAAAGGCAAATTTCATCGCGACCATTAAGTTCAGATTCGGAATGTGAACGAATCTCGTTTACAATCTTATTATACTCTTTTGGATCGCTTCGATGGCAATCCTGTTTCTTGACAAGTGTCTCGATTGCCTCTTCAAACGTATCGGCATAGGCGATATGAATATAGGTAGTCGAGGTCTCGCTTGCATAGAAGTCTGCTGTGTACAATTCGTACTTGTGAATATTATTCTCCATATGTGTTTTATTTTGATGAAGCAAAGATATGAAGAATATGCAGGTCAAAAACGATGTTGATTGCGAATCCGACCTGTGAACCGATGAAATGTTTTTTGACCTTTCAGAGGCCTAAAATCAGCAGGTCATCATCGTCTATTTCGTAGAATCTTCTATCGCGTTTCTTCGGTGTGAATTTGCGCATAATGAACCCTATGCAACCGCCACCTGGCGAACCGGAACTCCAAACATCGTATCCCTCGGGATGATTGTCTTCTTGGTATTGTTTAAGTTTCCATTTGCTTTGGTCAATGAGCGAGGCCAGTTTACTGCAAGCCTTTTTTGATATTTGCAGTTTTTTACAGACGGTTTTGTCTCCGATTGTAGCGTCCAATAATACAGTTCCCTCAATCGCCTCTTTTAAATAGTTGTGGTTTAGCAACAAGGAACGTCCAATCTGAAGGATTACCCCCTCGTAAGTGGTGTTCCGTGTAGCATCGTCAATAGTTTCGGATAGTGCTGTAAGGGTGCTAGGCAAGGTGTAAACGCTGCCATTGAGCAGATGGGCCTCCATTTTCTCTTGTCCCTTTACGGTTTCGAGATACAACAACTCGTCAGGACGGAGCATATATTTCTCCTCGGTATTTCCTATACGGATGATTCTGTTCATAGTGATTCAGTGGTTGTTTCTTTTCTACAAAATGTTTCTTCTCAATTCTCTCAGCAGGTCGTCCGAGCATTTGGCTTTCTCATTGATATTTATATGTTGCTTCTCCAGACTGTTGCCGGCCAAGATGAGTTCCCTGCGACTCGGACAAATCATAAAAATGTTGTCCACACACACGAAGCAAGAACGGCCTACCATAAGGTATCGGCTTTTCGGATTGCTTTCTTTCTCATTTTCAAAGAGTTTGTTAATACCGATAAAACAAATGTCCTCTGTCATGTCATCGTATAGAACATTACAAACTCCATTCATGTCCTTGTTGGTAACTGCGAAGATGATATTTGGCATAATGCAATTTTTATTCTAAATAATTAATAATCTTCTATTCCGATTTCGTTACTGAAATATGTGATGGTCAGGAATTCCAATTCGTTTAATACATAGCTAGTTATAGCCACAATATTAAATTTACCAATCTTCCCGCGGGTCGTACACCACCTCTCCGATAAGGAAACAGATATATTTTTCCCCGCCTTTCTCGATGCCGAAGAATATTCCCTTTTCGCCAACTTCGACGGTATGGTATTTTCCTCTAATTTGCAACATGAAACTGGCACAAGTAGGAAACTCCTCCATAAACGCCCCCAGCGTTATGCCGTCCGAATCGCAGTCGGTGCTGTAGCAGAGGCACATTTTGCCATACTGCCATGTAACACAATTCATTGGATAAGCCGTTTTAGTCTCCTCCGACACCGCCAATATCTTGCAATCCGGATACTGGTCCAAGTGCCTATCCGCCAATTCTTTTTCCATCTGCTGGGTAGTAACAAGCCGCACATCCCTGTCCAAATAGAACAGGCAATAGCCATCCTCATCGTCGTACCGTATTATGGAGCCGTCTTCGTTCTGCTCGAAGTCCTGCAACTCCCAGCCGTTTTGCATCACCACCCCAAGCGAGCCGTCAATGTGGCGCAACATCTCCAAAATATCCTCAACTGTGGCGGCGCGGTTCTTTTTGCCAGTCAATTCAAAAATGGCAATACCCTTGCGCAGTTTGATGTCTACAACAAACATGTCATTGCCATCATCGTTGCTAAAGTCCAGAAATATTTTCGGGTTCTTCGCAACAATAGGTTCCAAATCCTTTATAATTCGACCTACGGTAGCTTTCGGTTTGTGTAATATTTTCATCGTCAGCGACCAATTTTTCTCCCCGCTTGGATTCCTAAAACAGATAATAATTCAACATATCCATAAGGCACATAAAAAAAGCGTGGAATCCGTTTTGTTGCCAGTCCCACGTTTTCAAGGCTCTCGCATTGCCCATCTCAGGAAAAACGAGCAACGCTGAAGCCCACGCCGGTAATATGGTTGAGAATAAACCATATCCATCAGCCGCAGACATCTACCATTGCTATTGTTCCGACTGAAATTCAAAATTTGCGAGATTATGAAAACGCCAAAACAAAGCGTCAATAAACGCCTTCAAATATATGTCTGTCACCCGCCCACCAGTCGCAAGCGACTCACCGGCGAGAGACAGGACAAAGATACAAAAATTATCTACCTGAAAAATATTACTGCTGATTTTTTTCAAAAAAAACACAAACCTCATTGTACCACAAACTCCATTCATTGTACATTCGCATTTTTCCCCACCTGCGCCGTCGGCCTACTCAGGCTACCCATCGAACAGATATTCGAAGGTGGTGTTTCTTACGCCCGAAACCCGAAAATCCAGAATATGCTCCGTATGGTGGGATATGGGGAGAACCTCGGTTCAGGATTCCCAACCATCATATCTGCTTGGAAAGAAGCCCGTTGGGGGGAGCCCGACTTGAAAAATAAAATTGAAGTTGATGAAGTGGAATTGATGCTTCCTCTTCCGACCCAGCCGCGAATGGTAAATAGGGTGTTCATTGTTGTAAGTTATTTTCTGATGATGGTGGTTTCAAAAAAATGGCTTTACCTAAATATTTCGCTAATGCTTTAAGGCATAGCATAAGTCAATATCCAAGTTTTCTTCTTTGTCTGTATATATCAGTTCCGCCTTTCCGTTCCGGAAAAGAGCCTCGGCTTCTTTTTTTGTCTCGGCCGTGACAACATAGCTAGATCGAATGGTTTGGGTGTACTTCAAGGTGAAAGCCTTCTTGACTGGTTTTGTGTCGAAAGTCGCGGATTCACTCTGTTCCACTATTAAGGCGTGCAACTCATCAGGCAACATTTTCTTATATGCTTTTCCCTTCTTATCGGGCACTATAATTTTGGTCAAATCGGAACACTCCATAAAGCAGTTTTCTCCAATCTCTTGAACCTCACCTAAAAATGTCACCTCTGTCAAATTCTCGCAGCCGCTGAATGCTTCCTTCCCAATCTCGCAAACAGCAGCGGGGATGGTGATTTTAGTAAGACTTTCACAACAGCAGAATGCCCCATCACGAATCGTTCTTACAGAAGATGGAATACTGATGTCAGAGAGTGAAGAGCAGCCGCTGAATGCAGAATAATCTATCAGTTCAAGTGATTCGGGCAGTATTACACTGGTGAGATTATCACAACTAGTAAAAGCCTCTTCATCAATGGAATAAACAGAATCTGGTAATATTACAACCCCAATATCATCGTTGAAGATGAATGCTCTGTACTTGACATATTTTGTCCTGACAGGAATTCTTACAACATAAGGAGGTTCTATGTCTCCTTTATACTGTGCAACTGCATTTGCCAGTTGCTCGCTGTTGGAAGCCCGAAACACGGGTCTGCCTTCATACATTTCGATTTTTGCCATAAATAATTGTGTATTATATTATTATTGCTTTTGCTTTTCGGTTTAGTTTCTTTATAACTTTGCCTCTCGAAGCTCCATCAGCAGCCGCCCGAGCAGATTCGGTCCGTTAAACAGAATCTAAAGATAATGATACTGCAAATATATAAAATTTCTATTAAAATCCTTTCGCTTACCTTTATTTTAATTTATTCAAGTCCGAATATCGTAACCACCAGCCACAGAACACCGACAAACAGACCCGCTTCTATAAGAAATCCCCAAAGCGCTCCGATGAGTTGCAACGGAAACAGCAGCAGAAGAATAAACCCTTTCAACACGTCTATTAAAGTACTCCCAAACAATATGTAGAGTATTATCACGATTATCGCTATGGTTATTATGGTTGAAATCATAATTAAGTTCTTGTTTGTCTCAAATCAATCTATACCAATCCTGCATCATAAGCTTTAACAAAGTTACATTCTGCTACCAAATATCTTCGGAATACCAATCGTCGCCACTACGGAAGGCTATTACTTTTTCATCTCCAACAGTATGCTCGAAGAAGATGTTATCTTTTTCACAATAGATGTCCTTGGTGTCGTTCAAATCATCATCAAGCCTTACAAGCAAGTATGATTCTTCTCCATCCGGGTCAGGATCATCTTCATCTTCTTCGGAGAGACAATCCAGCAATCTTGCAACGGTCATATCTCTCTTTAACTCCTCGTCTCTGACCAAAATGAAACAAGGTTCATCCTCTTCCTCGTAGTCAGGGCCTTCTACAGCGTTGATAAAAACTGGTGTGTCATCTTCGTCAAGACACACGATTCTTCTTTCCGGACATTCCTCCGCCAAGCGGGTTAATTCTTCCAATGCTTCTTTTCTTGTTGCCATAATAAGTCTTTTAGTTGTTAGTTATACATTATACTAATAAATTACAAACTATCTATTAATTCTACCTTTCTATTAAAACATAGTTTAAGTTTACTCCGCGAAGATACGGATTGTTTGGGCATGGTACTATTTTCTGCTAGTAGCAGAATTTTATATGCCTAAAATTCTATTCCAGCACTTCATTGGGGTCATACAGCATCTCGCCAAGACGGAAGCAGATATAGTTCTCATCGCCCATCTTATAGCTAGCGAAGATGCCTTTTTCTCCGTTTCCTATGGCATAGAACTTCCCTTTGATCTTGACAATAACTTCGGCACAAGCAGGGAATTCTTCCATAAGCGAACCTATAGTGTTGTCGCTAGCTTCCTCGCTTTTGTCGTAGCACAAGCAAAGTTTGTTATATTCCCATCCCTCGCTATTTATAAAAAACATCTTTTTAAGCTCATTAGACACTGCCGCGACCTTAAAATTGAGAACTTTATCTACACCCTTAGACTTCAACTCTTTCACAATCTGTTGGGTGGTAAAAAGTCGCACATCTCTGTCCATCGTAAACTGGCAAAAGTTGTCGTCTTCGTCGTAAAGAAAGATTGAACCGTCTTCGTATGGCTCAAGGTCCTTCATTTCCCAGCCATCCTGCATTACTACTCCCAGCGACATGTCCAGCATACGGAACATCGCCAAAAGGTCTTCCACTGTGGCAGCACGCTTCTTATTGCCGGTCGTTTCCAATATGGCAATGTCCTTCCGAAGCTTTATTCCTTCCACGAACATTCCATTGCCATCATCGTTGCTATATTCCAAGAAAATTTTCGGGCTTTTCGCCACAATCTTTTCCAAGTCTTTTACAATCTGACCTACGCTTGCTTTCGGTTTGTTCAAAATTTTCATACTCAAATGATTTATTATTTATTTTATACTATATACGGTTGCCAAATTTGTCAATGGTATATTCTTCGCCATTCAGTTCGACTTTTGCTATCCCAGCTGCATCGAAATGGAACAAAGAATCATAGATGCAAGGAATGGCAACTTTGCCTGTTGTGTCTATCGAGCCCCATTTCCCTGTTCTATCTTCAATAGGTGCATATCCGTTACGAATCTCTCTCATATATAAATAGTCCAAATCAAACGGGTGAACAATGTTATTATGTTCGTCAATGAGGCCATAGAATCCATTTTTTTTCGCAGTCGTGACACCATTCTCAAAGTTGTAAATTTTTTCGTATTCCACAGGAATCTGTTCCTTCCCGTGTTCGTTCACATATCCGTATAGATTGCCTATGCTAACCTTGCATAAACCATTATTATTGAATGTCCAGATGAAATCATATTTGCAAGGTGCAATTTGAGTGCCACGACAATCAAATATTCCACATTTGCCATTTTGAGGAATACGGTATTTGTCATGATCACACAATTTATAAATTGGTGCCACTTCACCATTAGTATTAGACATAACAATTCCATTCTCCAATTTGTAATATTTGTTTGCAGGAGAAACCACTATGTTACAATCTACCGTGTCGAAATCGAAAAATCCATATACGTAACGACGATAGTTATCTACAAAGAAATTATCGCCAAGGTAAAGATTCTTAACGCTATATATATTGTGAATATAGTGGGAATATCTATCACTCCAATTGCCATCAAGTCCTAATGTTTCCGTCGGTATATCATAGAAATAACGCGGTGGATTGTTGATTATGTCCTGCCACTGTGGAATAAAGGTCTTTCCGCTGATGTTCACAGGTTTAACTTTTTTCGGTAAGAAAACTTTGCCGTTCGAAATATCCGGCATCTCATATTCTCCAATGAGTATCTTGTAGTCTTCAAGATATTTTCTCAAGGAATAGTCGCCACCTATATATTGATCCATAATATCAGCGCCATAACGATAGCAACAATTTTTCTTGCTCACATTGTCGTGCGCCCAATTATAGTTTATGCTGTGAGTTTCGTGCACATACAACAACATTCCAAATTCAGCCAAAGGTTCTTCCACGAACATTGCGTAAGGAAAACTTTCGTGTCCAGGGCGGTTGAAATAGGCATGCATCACCTCGTGCGCCAGAGTCGATACCAAATATTCATCCATACTGCTTGCATCGGCAGATTCCATAGCCTCGGGGTACAATATGATGATATTCTTCTGGCTGTCATACAAGCCAAGCAACATCATTGAGGCATGAGTCTTTCTCTCCGAAAAAAGTTTTTCGTATTTTTCCGATGCTTTTCTATACTCATTCAGCAAAGATTCATCCTCGCGCATCCTTTCCTTGAGGTTTTCTACTACTTTATTCCAGTACGCCATTGCCTCGTTGTAATAGTCATCAACAGAACGTTTGGGAATACCCGGCTCAATGATAACATCTACATTCTGCCTTGTTACAATATCGTCAAGCGATGCATAATTGCCAAGTTTAAAAGGCTTCTGCGCACATTCAGTAAAAAGGGTCTTTTGCGCTTCCGACAACAAAGATTTTTCATCTATAATATTCATAATTTCATTTTAATGTTTAACAATAAATTCACATGGCGAAAATAGTATATATAGGAGGGCGTAATTATTTCTGCTAGTAGCAGAAAATTATTGATGCACATAAAGAATCGCGCAAGCATATAGTTGCAACATTATCAACAACTTATATGGCGGTTTTAATGAAAAATCTTGTTTATACTGGCATGCTAAATGAACTGAAAGCAAATTACTATGCTAATTTATGATAGTACATGAGCATAAAATATGCATATAGATTGGTTATGGATATATATAGTCACAAAAAAAGCGAACCTAAGTTCACTTTTTTGTGCCCGAGACAGGGCTCGAACCTGCACGTCCTTGCGAACACTGGTCCCTGAAACCAGCGCGTCTACCAATTCCGCCACTTGGGCATTTTGCGGTTGCAAAAATACAACTATTTTTCTTTATGGCAAAGATTTTTTTTGAGAAGACAGGATTTTGGACTAACAGGCGTTTGTCTATGGAACACAATTAATATATTCTATTGTACAGACGCAAAATTTTGCGTCTCAATCGGCGCAACGCATTGCGCCAATACAATCATTTTCATCTTATAGAATCGTGCAATGGCGCGATTCTACAGAAACGTCGCAGGCATTGATACCTTAAACCAGAAACGTGAACGGCGAAGCCCTCAACGAAGTTAAACTTGAAACGGGCTTTAGCCCATCAAACAGGCGTCAGCCTCCTAATTTCTGCTATTGAATTTCGTGTAATTTATCAACCTGTCGTACGATTCACTCGGATTGCGATGATACACAAACAACAAATAGTCGTTTTCGGTCTGCTTGTGGCTTCCTTCGAAGAAAAACCTGTCCATCCCAGCACCTTCTCCCTCCGGAACAACAACGTACCTATAGTTATAGTATCCTTGCTTGAGAAACATAAGCAATTCGTAGCAATGTGCCTCCATGTTATATTTCATCTTATATTGCGACGAAAGCTCATAATTGGTAAGCGCACCATACAGATAGACACTAGCACCGCCAAGCATGGAAGGATTGTTCAGTCGGAAACGCACAATAGCATACTCCGACTGGATTTCCGGGAAATTATTGTTGTTGCGCCTATTGGTCTTTATTATGTAACCTCCATTTATATCCTCGTCGCTTGCATAAGGCTCGAAATACTTCGATTTTCCTGGCACAAGGTCGATGTAATAGTACGGTTTGCGATACTCAATATGCTCAACATATTCCGAATTTAGCTCCAGATTATTGAAATTGAAATACCTGTACTCGTTTCCTGCATTAAACAGATATTTGTCCTCCCAATTGAAAATATACGAATCGTTGCCGACAAACGATGGTTGCATTTCGGTGTATGACTCATCGCACTGGAAATTCTGCACAAGCGTAACCTTCAGTTCTTCGAGCGGATTATAGATTGGATATTTCTTCGGTATTATCTCGAAATCAACCTTTTGGTACTCCTTTTTAAACTCACCAAACACATTAGAATTAACTCGCCCCTCAACCGTCACAAGATTTTCGTAAACCATAAAACGTTTAGTACACACAATTCTTTCCTCAGGCTCTTTTACAAATACAATAAGCAAATAGTTTCCAGAAAGTTTCAGTTGCAAATCATCGTTTGGCAGGTTTAGCGAAAAATGCGTATATTGCACGTATGTACTCTGCGATTCCTCGTAGTTTCGAATTTCATTCTCATCAAAACCATCAGCATAATCGACAAACATCAAATTCGACGGCTTCCAGTCGTAGGTGCAATGCATGACGGTATAGTAATAATTCTGCGGTTGCGATTCAATCTGATCAAATGAAAATTCAAGTCCGACCTCACCGTATAGTTCCATCACTGGATACGAAACTTCCCAGTCATGCAAATGCATACGCACGGTTTTCAAGTTCTTTCCATATACTCGATCAACGCATGCTACAGTATCACGCTCAAAATCAAACGCATACAAATTATGACAAAGCATTAGCATGGAAATTACCGCCGATAATATGCCGAATTTGAAATTCATCGTTCAAAAATTTTTTACGAAATAACACATTATTATTAAATTTGAAAAATTTTTTTTCGCAAATGAACAGGATTATTCTTGTCATATTATTTATTCTTGCAAGCTTAGCCGTTGTTTGTCAGGGTATTAACTCAAAAGCCATTGAAATAACAAACATCGACTCTAAAGAATATACCGCTTTTGAAACCACAAAACTTAAAATAAAACTGCCACAAGGTTTCACCCGTCGCAATGCTACAACATACGAGCACACGCTAGCGCAAAGTTACATTTCGGTGCAGGAACTCGATGGCGATGTAAACCGTAATTTCTACACATTCGACAAGAAATCGATGTTTCAGGCTGGCATTGTGGTAAAGAAGGAAACATTTTTCAAAATCAACGGTTTCGATGCCATGATGATAGATGGCGACCAGTACATCAACGAAAAGGAACTTGCCGTGTCTATATTAATTATAGGTAACTGCTCACAAACCTACCTTGTCATGGGGTCAACGCCAAAGCCTATACAAAACAACCTGAACATCGAAATCACCAACTCGCTGCTTAGTATAATTTTCGACCCAAAAATGGAATCAAAACCCATCAGCGAGTCATTTACATACAAAGTAAACCTTGAAGGCACCGGACTTATCGAATGTCCTCCAATGGGCGACACCCGCACATTCACCGACGACGGTAACATTCCATCGAAAACCGACGACATGACCTCGGTGACAATACACGAGACTCACAATGGATTGCAACTCACCGAAGAACAAAAGAAAGACATCTGCATGCATCGCATAAAACTATATCCGCTCACTTGGGACGAAAACAGCAAACTCGAACCCCAAAAGTACAGCACAGGAAAACTTTCTGGCTACGAAATATATGCAAACGGTGTGAGCAAGTTCCTGAAAACAGAATTCATCTACCAGCTTGTGCTTTTCGACAAGGATAGATACTTTGTGATAACAGGAATTTCGTATGGTGACGAGAAAAAATGCTTGGATGCTTTTAGGAAATTGGCAAATTCTATTGAATTATAGCATTTAGTTCAATATGCCATTCAGCGCATCCTTCAATTTTCCGAACTGCAAAAATCCCCTAAAAAGATATTCATCCAGTTCTTCTGTAAATGGCACTTCCTTCAGCGACGACTTGTCGTTTCCGACCTTGCAAATGACATGAAACTGCACGCCCTTGTCGTAGTATGCACGAATCTCAACATACTTTTCCGCATAATGTTCCCCATCTTTTAGATAGGTCGTGAAACTTGCATAATAGAAGGCTGGAAAACCAGCATCGTCATACAAAAACTCCTCATACGACTTGCCCTCCGCTATGGTATACACGGTCGTCCTGCGCACAAAATCCAAAGACGAAACATATTCGCCAAGATCCTCATCAAAATCATCATTGAAAAAGAACTCTATTGTTTCATCTGCCTGACCTGATCCCGCAAGGTTGTGCCTTACTTTTGCCGTAATATAGTCATCCGGAATAGTTTCATCGCCAAGCATTATATTAATCCATTCCATCTCGTTGTTGTACATCTTGCGGATTTCCGCAATTTTAGCCTTATCGCTGTCGCTCTGTGCGAAGCACCCTGCACTAACGACAACCGACAACAACACAAAAATAAATCTTCTCATTGCAATATATCCATATTTCCCCTTTTGGGGGCACTTTATGGAGCCGTTGCTCGCAACGGCTCTACTAGAATTTCAAATGTTTCACTGATGAACCGCCTCTCTTTATTATCCTCAGCGAATCTATACCTATTTTCAAATGGTCGTGCACAAATTGCTCTGTAACTTTCTTGTCGCTAGCCTCGGTTTTTACACCAGACGAAACCATAGGCTGATCGCTGACCAGCAACAAGGCTCCGCATGGAATTTCATTGGCAAAACCTACTATAAATATTGTTGCCGTCTCCATATCTACAGCCATCGCGCGCGTCTTGATAAGGTATTTCTTGAAACGCTCGTCGTATTCCCATACCCTGCGGTTTGTTGTAAACACCGTTCCTGTCCAATAGTCGTGTCCATTGTCCCTGATGGATGTTGACACAGCTCGTTGAAGCATAAATGCCGGCAAAGCAGGAACTTCGGGAGGCAGATAGTCGTTTGATGTACCTTCGCTACGGATTGCAGCAATCGGCAAAATCAAATCGCCAAGCTTATTTTTTGCCTTCAAACCACCGCACTTGCCAAGAAACAGCACTGCCTTAGGCGAAACAGCGCTAAGCAAATCCATTATTATTGCTGCATTCGGACTTCCCATACCAAAATTTATTATGGTAATCCCATCAACAGTAGCACTAGGCATATTTCTGTCAAGCCCATCAACTGGAACATTGTTCCATTCTGCAAACAAATCTACATACAACTGAAAGTTAGTCAACAGGATATATTCCCCAAAACTATCAAGTGTCTTTCCCGTATATCTCGGCAGCCAATCGCTTACAATTTCTTCTTTTGTCTTCATGATTAAACTTTTTACAAAAATACAATAATATTTTAGAATGACGAATTACGATTTACGATTTTTGATTTGGATAATGGGCAAAAAAGCTTGCAGGCGAACAGGCGTTTGCCTATGAAACGCAAATAATATATTCGATTGTACAGACGCAAAATTTTGCGTCTCAATCGGGGCAAATCATTGCAATCGTGCCATGGCGCGATTCTATATTTATAGGCGCAAAACATTGCGTCCCTACAATCTACAATCATTGAATCGTTGAATTTTTAAATTTTCAAATCTTCAAATTTTCAAATCCTTGAACGTTGAACCCTTTGAACATTGAACCCTGAAACGAGAAACTTGAAACGGGCGCACCTACTGTAAAGACGTGCCATGGCGCGTCTCTACAGAAACGGGCTTTAGACCATAGAAACCAAAGGCTTAGAATCAACAAACAACCTCTCATCAACACCCCATCGTTAAAAAAACTCTCACAAAAAAACTATTATTCAAAAAATTTATTAGACCTTTGCGCCTTGAAATTTTAAAAGGCATATATATGAGAATAAAGAATTTCACTTTTTTTACTGCAATTATTGCAATTTTTGCTTTAGCAATTCCTCAAAACACATATTCACAGGTATATCAATTCGAAAACCCAGGCTTCGAACAATGGGACGGTGGCAATAACGATGAGCCTACTGGATGGAACTCTTATCCATCAGCAAACTGTACTATGCTTGTCGGATGTGGTACTGCAAAAACGAAAAGACATGACCGCTCAAATGATGTAAGACCTGGCTCAACAGGACAATATTCATGCCTGATATATGCTAAAAGCGTACTCGGTGTTGTTGCAAACGGAGCACTCACCAGCGGACAAATGCAACTCGTTTCGTTAAACACTAGTAGTGCATCAAACGGTAACAGAACAATACAAAATAACAACGATTTCAACCATCGCCTAAATGCAAAACCCGACTCAATAGTATTTTGGGCCAAGGTAGTAAATAGCAGCAACGCAAGCCAGGCATGCTGTCACCTTTATATACACGACAACTTCGACCTGCAAGACCCATTAGGCGGAAATACTGATTCTAATTTTAAAAACCATATAATCGGAATGGTGCCATCATACAACTTTACAAATAATGGAAGCACATGGCAACGCCATTCTGCACCAATAAGATACGATGGAGACTCCTGCCGTTGCACCAACGATCCCGAGTATATTCTCATCACATTCTCAACAAACTATCTTGCAATGCAAGATGCAAACAACGACAAACTCTAAATTGATGACATTGAACTTATATACAATGCAAACCTATCATCAATAACGGTAAACGGCACAAATATTCCAAACTTCAACCAGAATACAACAGATTATTATGTAGATGTACCATGCGGTTCTACAAATTATATTTCAGCGACAACAGCATCGCCTCGTGCATCATATTCAACCACATTGTCAGCAGATGGAAATACGGCTACAATAAATGTAACTCATGGCGACAAAGCAAAAACTTATACCGTTCATTACAGAGGTATTGTTACAAACCAAATATCTGATGAAATATGCAAGGGCGACTCCTACAGCCAGAATGGTTTTACTCTGCCAATGCAAAACAATGCCGGAACATTCAACCATAGCAATTCATATCCGCTTGCTAACGGATGCGATTCGGTAGTTGAATTGAGACTCACCGTTAACGACACCTACACAACAAATATCGACCTTACAATTTGCGAAAGCGCAACATACAACTTCTTCGGACAGGAACTAAACCAAACTGGCACATACCAGCACTTGCTCACAAGCCAGCACGGATGCGACAGCACCATAAGCCTCCACCTAATGGTCGACGACCACTATCAGGTGAATATCCCCGAACATATATGCGAAGACGGCGAAGAATACCACAACTACGGTTTCGACATTGAATATTCCGAAATAGCTAACCGTACCAACAATGTCATATTCGACACATTGTTCTTTGCCGCAGGCACTGTTGGAAATATCTGCGACAGCATTGTTGTTCTTCGTCTCGAAGTCGGCAGAATCGACAATATTGAGCTAATCGACAGCATTGAGATTGATACAGACTACACAAACAATGGTTTCGAAATTGCAGCAATACACGAAGATGGCGATTATACTTTCACTCAAACATTAACAAACGATGAAGGATGCGACTCAATTGTCACACTTACACTCAAAGTATTGCCAAAACCTGTAATACCCGAACCAGAACCTACACCTGAAATTGTAAACTTCGAGATCTTCCCGAACCCAACATCATCAGGACAAATCACTGTCAGGGCGAACTACGACATAACAAAAGACATTTATGAATATCAGATATACAACGAAATGGGTATGTTTATGGATAGTGGCATCATCGATAGCATGGATACAATTATTGATGTTTCCAAATACAATAGCGGATACTACTATCTGAAAGTTCTTGTTGGCGACAAGAAAGCTCAAAAGAAACGCAAAGCCATTAAGTTCATGGTAGCAAAATAGGAGGTTTAAGGTTCAAAGTTTAAGGGTTCAAGGTTCGGCTTCAGCACCACAAAATCTTTTAACGTTAAACATTGAACGTTGAACTTTAAACATTGAACGTGAAACTTTGAAACGGGCGTTAGCCCATGAAACTTTCGTCAGCCCACAAAACTTTTCAACTTTTAACTTTCAACTTTTAACTTTTAACTATCTTTGCCCCCGAGTAGGTCAGTCTATCGCGTTACTGCAAAGTAATGAGGAAAGTCCGGACAGCACAGGGCATTGCGCTTCTGAAATAGGAGAAGACTGCGAAGGCTTGGCAGCGGAGAAGAGAACGACTTCCTTGGCGACAAGGTAAAGGTGAGAAGGTGGAGTAAGAGCCCACCGGTGGCGATGGCGACATCGTCAGCCGTCCGCCCCGCAAGCTGCAAGTTCATGTATATCGGCGTTTTAGGGTTGCCCGCCCGAGCCGAGGGGTAGAATGCACAGATAAATGATAGACAGCATCTTCGGATGCCACAGAATTCGGCTTACGGCCTACTCGATTTTTTTGTCTAAAAGGCTAACAGACTAACAGGCTAAAAGCCTTACAGCCACGCCGGCTTGCTGTATTTGCGCTCTCGCCGTCATCTCGGAAGCTAGTCATAACACGCGACACAGAATGGGGAGCGTTGTGAAGACTGCTATCCGTGATCTCCTTTTGTACGAAAAGGATAACAGGCAAGCAGGCTAAAAGGCAATACCAAAACAATTCTCAATATCCTTTTCGTATAGTACAGATGTTGCGCGCAACATCTCTAACAAAAAAACACCTCAAATCATCCATTTTCAAAATTATACAGACGCAAGACCTTGCGTCTCAACAACCAGAAACAACCTCAAACCATTTCAAACCATTTTAAACAAGGTGTGGATTCGTTGCACGCAACGCCCCTACACCCTCCAACATGAATAACAGCATATTCAAACCCTTATCTTCCTTTGTTAATAAAAAATATCAAAATTATTGTCCCCATTTCAAAAATCATTCTTATCTTTGTCTTTTAATAATTTAAATTTTAATTGAAATGAAAAAGTTTACAATTTTAATGATCGCAATGCTCGTAGCAGCTATGAGCTTTGCACAGGTTCAAATGGCTTATAAGGTAGCCCCAGGTAAAGAATACAAGGCTCCTAAGGCTAACACTACTGAAAATGTAGTAAGGAACACTCGTGACAATGTAACTATCTTCTCCGAAGGATTCGAATTTTCCAGCAATGCGCTTGAAAACGGCTGGACAAGTTCAGATCAAGATGCTGACGGAAATGATTGGTTTGTATATGGCAACGCAGCTGTAGGTTCAACTGTTTCACATTCGGGAGAATATGCTATAGCTTCCGCATCATGGTCGAGCAGTTCAGGTGCACTAACACCAAACAACTGGCTTATTTCTCCGGCTATTGATCTTTCTGCACAAACCGGAACCATTAAGGCTTCGTACTTCATCAAAGGTCAGGATCCTTCATGGCCAAACGAACATTACAAAGTATGCGCATCTACAACAACTAACACTGCAGATTTCGTAACTTTGTTCGAAGAAACTATACCTCAGTCAGGTTGGATTGAACGTACAGTTGACCTTTCGGCTTATGCAGGTGCTCCTGTTTACCTTGCATTCGTTCACTTCAACATCAGCGATATGTTCTATATCGTACTCGATGATTTGACAGTTTATGTTGACCAAAGCACCGATGCTGCAGTTACTGAAATCACAGCTCCTACTCACGGTGACTATTCAACATGCGCATTAACCAATGCAGAACAGATTAAGATAAACATTCTCAACAACGGTGGTGCTGCTATCAGCAACTTCGAAGTTTCCTATTCTATCAATGGTGGCGCAGTTGTAACCGAAACTGTTACAGCTTCTGTTGCTCCTGCACAGACTTACGAATACACATTCGCACAGACTGCTGACCTTTCAACAGTTGGTACTTACAACATCACTGCAAGCGTAAACTTGACTGGTGACGAAACCACAAACAACAATAATGCAACCTTGGCTATAACCAATGGTGATGGTACAATTAGAATCCACGCATTTACAGACAATATGGGTGGACAATCATGGACTGTAACCAATACTCTTACCTCAACTATCGTTGCTGAAAGAACAAACGGATGGCAGTGGAATGTCGAAGTAAACGAATATGTTTGCGTTGATGCAAGTGCATGCTACACTGTTGTTGTTTCTGACGAAGACGAAGACGGTATGGTTGATGGTGCTGCTTACCTTGAAATCCTTTATAACGGAACACAGGTAGCTGGTAGCACAACTCCTGACTCATTCACAGGTGCTACTCTCGTTGCTGAAAGACTTGGTAACGGCTGCTCAACAGACCCAGAAATTGTAACAGACGATGATGATCTTGAATTCTATACTATTTTAGGTACTCCATCAGATGCTGAAATCGCTGTAATTAGAGCTTTCAACCTCACAGAAGGCATTACTGCTACAACAGCTGCTCCTTTCGAAGTATCTGCTGACAACACAACTTTCGCAGCAACTGCAACTATCGCAGCTAACGGTGGCAACCTCTATGTAAGATACAACCCAACCGAAGCTGGCACACACACTGGTACTGTTGTTCTTTCTTCAACAGGTGCTGAAAATGTAACAATCGATGTGGAAGGTGAATCTATCGACTGCTCTACAGTTCACGCAGCACCATTCGAGGAAACATTCGCAGCAACTAGCGAAACTATTGCAGGCTGCACTATTAGCGATGCAAACAACGACAGCAACTCATTTGATTTCACTTATACTGATGATGAAGAAACAGACCTTATCGGTTACTACTTCTACAGCGAAGAAAATGCTGCAAACGATTGGTTAATTTCACCGAAATTATCAATTACTGCAAACAACGAAGTTGCTATTGATGTTGCAGAGAGAAGCGCAACTTACCCAGAATCATATAAGGTATGGGCTATAACTGAATCACCTGCAAACTATGCAAATGCTACCCTCCTCAGAGACGCAAGCGAACCAAATGGAGTATATCCAAACATGGAAACTATCGTAATAAGCCTTGCTGAATATGCAGGACAAGAAATTTACATTGGTATCCAGTGCGTTTCAAATGCTGACACCTATATGTTCTTGGTTGACAACTTCGAATTGAGATTCGCTACAGCAGCAGAAGAAAACATTGCTGAAACTATCGCAGTATATCCTAACCCAACAAGCAGCATGGTAACTATTGCTAACGCTGAAGGTAAGGACATCGTAGTTATCAACTCTCTCGGTCAGGTTGTTGCAAGCATCGAAAATGCAGCTGCTAACCAGACCATCGACGTTACAAACTTCGCAAACGGAACCTACTTCGTAAAGGTTGACGCTGAAGTTGTAAAACTCAATGTTGTAAAGTAATCTTACAATAGCGATAAATTTAAAAGCCTCGCATTTTGCGGGGCTTTTTTGTTTATTTTTAGTACACCACGGGCAGAACGACTTTTATTCCTTTCGAGATTTAATGGAGTCGCTGCGCGAGAACGGCGAAGCCCTCAACGAAGTTAAATAATACAAATTGATACAAACCTTTAGCTCACGCAGCGAAGCAAGTAATCTTTCAAATATATTTGTTCTATTTGAAATAGATTTGTTGAATTTCTGCCCGAAGGGCACTAAAAAATAGTCGCTGTGCGCGTCATGGAGCGATTCAATCAGAAACTTTGAAACAGCGTCAGCCATAGAAACGGGAGCCAGCCCACGAAACGGCATAGCCATAGAACGGTGAAGCCCTCAACGAAGTTAACCTTTAGCTCGCGAAAGCAAACCAAGAAACAAAAAACGGAATCAGATTGACTGCGTCGAGCTAAAGGTTCTGAAACGAGTTCAGGATGACATTCCGTTTTTTTGAACTCTTAAACTATTGAACATTGAACAATATTAAACCCTGAAACGGCGACACCATAGAAACGTGAAACCTTAAACGTTAAACTTTTGAACGGCGGCAGCCATAGAAACGGGCGCCTGCCCAAGCTATTCAAACGGTTTCCTATTCTTTATTGCCTGCGAAAGCGTAACCTCATCGGTATACTGCAACTCCTCTCCTACCGCAATTCCCTTTGCAATAACGGAAACTTTAACACCTGTCTGCTGTAACTTTTTGTTTATGAAATAATTGGTGGTCTCGCCTTCCATAGTCGTGGGCAAGGCAAGGATAATCTCGCTTATATTGCCAGCAGAAGCACGATTAATCAAGTCGGAAATGTGCAAGTCGCTGGGACTTACACCGTCCATTGGCGAAATAACACCTCCAAGCACATGATACACACCATTGTACTGCGATGTTGCTTCAATTGCCATCACATCGTTTATATTTTCCACAACGCATATAGTCGACTGGTCGCGACGAGGATTGGCACAAACCTCACAAATATCGTTCTCTGAAATATTGTTGCACACGCGGCAAAACTTAGTGTCCTCCTTCATGCGCTGTATGGTTGTCGTAAAATTCGTAACATCATCCAGCGACTTCCGCAAAAGATGAAGCACAAAACGCTGTGCCGTCTTACGCCCTATCCCCGGCAACGACATGAATTGCTGTATTGCCTCGTCGATTAATTTGTTCTGCATAAATCAATTACAAAAACATTTCCGCTAATATTAAGCGGAATAATTTGCTATGCAAAGATAATCAATTTAATGAACAATGGACAATGAACAATGGATAATGAACAATGGATAATGGATTTGATAATCTGTACAGACGCAAAATCTTGCGTCTCAATCGGTGCAAATCATTGCAATCGGCGCAAATCATTGCAACCGGTGCAAATCATTGCAATCGGTGCAAATCATTGCAACCGGCGCAAATCATTGCAACCGGCGCAAATCATTGCGCCGCTACAATCATCAAATTTTT
>JAEEGJ010009896.1_pt1 | contig 25180 bp, 17 predicted proteins | sample 8958761 | NCBI WGS metagenome assembly JAEEGJ01 (sample SAMN16246546, study PRJNA631951) | gut metagenome | biome: gut microbiome; feature: rumen; material: RS-attached | host: Bos | place: Iran: Karaj | collected 2018-10 | reverse complement strand
AGGCCTTCATCATCTGGAGAAAGGCGCATAAGAAAGGAAGGTGGAGGAAGAAAGAAGGTTGAAGATAATCAGCCTGAGATCAACAGTGCGCTTGAGAGTTTGCTGGAGGGCAATACAGTCGGCAATCCGGAAAGCCCGATTTGCTGGACCACGAAGAGCCTCAGACATCTTTCAGATGAGCTTACAGCGAAAGGATTCAAAGCAGGAAAAGGTACGGTTGAGAGGCTGCTGGCTGCAATGGGCTTCAGCCTGCAGCAGAACAGAAAGTACACTGAGAGCGGAGATCCGGGACCAGACCGCGATGCTCAGTTCAGATACATCAACAACAAGTGCAGCGAATTCATGAAAGCCGGACAGCCGGTGATCTCTGTTGACGCCAAAAAAAAGGAACTGATTGGCAACTACAAGAATGCTGGTGCCGAGTATGCTCCAGTGAAGAATCCCAAAAAAGTTCTGGATCACGACTTTCCGACAGGCGACAAAGCTACTCCGTATGGCGTTTACGATATCGGACGCAATGAAGGATTCGTGAATGTCGGGATTAGTGCTGACACCGGAGCATTCGCCGTCAACGGAATCAGAAACTGGTGGCTCTCGATGGGACAGGAACGTTACCCAGAAGCGAAATCACTATATATAACCTGCGACGGTGGCGGCAGTAACGGCAGGCGCAACCGGCTTTGGAAAAAATGTCTGGAGGAATTTGCAACCGAAACCGGGCTTGAAATCAATGTTTCGCACTTCCCGCCAGGAACCAGCAAATGGAACAAGATCGAACACCGGCTGTTCAGCTATATCAGCAAAAACTGGCGGGGCCGGCCGCTCGAGACCATAGAAATCATTGTTAACCTGATCGCCTCCACCACCACAAAAGGCGGGCTGAAGGTCATGTGCGTAACTGACGATAATAAGTACGAAAAAGGCATCAAAATCTCAGACGAGGAGCTGGCCAAAATCAACTTGGAACAGGACAAATGGCACGGAGAATGGAACTACTGTATCCGTCCTAAAAAAGTTCAAATTTAATCATTTTATTTTTGGACAGTTCCTTATTCTCTCCAATCAGAACGTTGTACCTTTCATCGTGCCCTCCTTTGCACGTAGCCTGTTCAATGTTGAAGATAACGCTCTCTTTGCGGAACACACGTCCCTCATCAGCCTGTTTATCTTTCTTCTTGCGTGTTTCTCTCTTCGAAGCAAGAATGTACTTGGACTTTTTCAGTGACTCTGCGGCCTTGTAATCCCCAGAGTCGCGAAGTCTTTGCTGCTCTTCCTTACGGACTTCACTAATTACCTTGTCATTGAAGTTCTTCACTACATGGAAGTGATCAAATACAATCTCCAGGTGAGGGCATTTCTCAATGAACGCCTTCTGGAAATCTGCGTTCATGTCGCATGTCACCGCCTTCACGCCTTTCATCCATTCATCGCCGACAAACTTTATGAAGTCATAGACTACCTGCTTCTTCTTGCCTGGCTGAATCCACAGAACATGGCCCGTCTCAAGGTCGATGATATGAGTGGCATACTTATGTCCGTCGTGCAGCTTGAACTCGTCAATGCCCAGGAACCTGGCCTGCTTTTCAGGCTTCCTCAGTTTCTTTCCATCTATGGTGTAATACTCCTGAAGCCGCTCTTTATCAATCTCCTTGACGGTGTTCTTCCCAAGTCCGGTAATCGTTGCCACCCGCTTGTTGTTCAGGCCCTCGGCAAGAAGGTCACGAGTGTAGTTGTACAGGGCAACCGTTATCCTGTGTCTCTGAGCCTGGAACGTTATGCGCTGGCTTTTGGTTGCGTGGCATTTGGGACAGCGAAGCTGATAATGCTCAACGCTGAGATCAGTGAAAGTGCCACCCATGGGCACGTGCCTGAGATGAGTATTCAGTTTCTGGTTGCGGTGCATTTTGCATTTGCACTCACTGCAGATCACTTCCTCTTCAGGAACCTCAAGCTTGCCCTCGAACCACCAGACCTCCCGTTCGGATTGTGACACATGCGTGGTTGTATCCTTGTAGATGAAGCCAGGCAGATAAAAAGGTACTCTGAGGTAGCAGGCGTTAGGTTTAGCAGCTGATTGTCCTGCTGTGGCAGTTTGATTATAATCGGACATAGGGTCTCCTTTTGATTGCTGATACATCGTGGTGGGTGCATCTCAATCATAAAGCGAGGCCCTTTTTTATACAATTTTTAAATCCCTGCTATGAGAGGTTTGGGGCAGTCGCCACACAGAAAAAATGACTGACCCAAAAAAAACGGCTGTCAAAGCGGAATAAGACCCGGATACCCGGGGCTCACAGCGCTGTGACACCCGTTCTAAGAAACGCACCGGCAATTGAAACGCAACAGCGGAAAAACAAACCTGTTATGATCTGCTGATTTTTCCCTGCTTGAGCGCATCATTTTATGAAACCGTTCCGGGTGTCACGCTTTCATTTTCCGTTTCATGACCACAAGGAATCGCCACACTGACTGAGCCTCTGATGACCTCATGCGAATCCCTTGCGTACGCTGCCATGGCTGAAATACAGTTCCGGTCAGCGGAACTCTGAAGTCCTGCTCATCACCCCGTCCCATGTCCCCGGATTGCCTGCCCTGCCGCGCTTCAGTCTCATCATTGCTCATTTGACGGCAGGCGCTCCCGTCCATGAGAGAGAGCTGCAGGCATCAGAGGAGAAAACGCCAGGCTTTCCGCCCTGCCCCGGCAATGCCCGCTGAATTTCCAATAGGTGCGACGCCGCCGCACCTTTTTATGAAGTCTTTCATGAAGTCTTTCCTGAAAGTCTTTCCTGAAAGTCTTTCCTGAAATCCTTTTCTGAAACCTCCGTCATATATTCCGGAAAATCTGTTTGCGCCGTCAGACATCTGTCATAAGCTTTCAGGGATGGCAGCATGACACAGTGCATGCTCAGAGGATCAGGAAAGATCGCGCGCGCAAAGGCAGCAGGCGGAGGAACATACCATGGCTGATACGGAAGATGACCGCGAGAGATTTCTCGCGAGGTTCAATGATAACTGCATCGGGATCAGAGGATTTCTGGAAGGCTGGTGGTTTGGTTTCAGCTTCAGGTACGAGGGGCGGGAGTATAGTTTTTCAACAAGCCCGGGAAGACTGTACTCCGGTGAGAAAAACCTGTTCACACTGTACCGGATAAAGGGCAGCCAGGAAAATGAAGAAACAGACGGACAGGCAGCTGAACCGGTTTGTGATATGACGAAGAGCAGCAGCGATGGCAGCGTCATATCATCGTTCCGGAACTTCCTGCAACGCTTGCTCCGGGGCTCCCCGGACTGGAGTTCAGACTCAGCGTCTGACTGCCGGGACCGCACAAGCATCAGCCAGGACGGAAAGACATTTATCCTGCTGGCCAAGGCCAACTATACAGCAGATATGCTGAACTGCACCGTGATCGGAGGGCGTCCCCTGAGGGACATCCTGAGAGACAGAAAGACAGAGATTTTCGGCGAGTGGCAGTGCATGAGCTGAGCCGTTCTGACAGAAGCCATAAGCTGTGAGAGAAAGCGGCGGGCCGTACAGCAGATTTCCTCAGAAGAACCGTCATCGTGGGCCGGCTCCTCTCAGAAATACTCACTGACAAAGAGACAGGGGCTTCCTGCCGTTCCGGCAAGCTGAATTCCTGCAGGCAAAAAAAATGGCGGGGGAACATGCCCCGCCGAAGAGGGAGTGAACTCTTTCCCGGCGCTATCTAATCCCGGCGCCCGGGCGCACGCCGAAGCCGCCGGCGCCCATCATAGTGAGAGGCTGCACCTTGTTTCTCTGCGTCTCCATCCGCCTGAAATTGATGCAGTACACCTCATCAAAATTCTGCTTGTCATTCCCGATCTGAATGCCGGTTATAAGCTCGTAGAACCTGACCATGCGGCGCTTTCTGAGCATCGACATCTTCTGCTGCACGTCCTTCCCCACCCTGAACCAGCCGTCGGTGCAGCAGATGAGATCCGCCTTGATGAACTCCGGATCGCTCTCCAGGATCCTCACTGCCGCCATAAGGCCGCTGTCGATGTCGGTGCCGCCGCGGAACGACTTCCCGAGGAAGGCAGCGAGATCCGCGTTGCTCCCGCCCTTCCTCATCCTGAACTCCGAGATCACGCTCGAGAACTTGATGATGTGGCAGGCCCGGTTCTCCTGCCGGCAGCGCAGGGCCATGGTCATGGCGCAGGCCTTCGCCGCGTCCTCCGGGAACCCGCGCATCGAGGAGCTGGTGTCGACCAGCACGATAACCGGCCCGCGCATGTCCCCGCGGGAGAGCCTCTCCCCGAGGCGCTGCGAGCTCGATGACTCGAAGGTCCGGCAGGTCCCGTCAAAGTCAAACGAAAGGAGCCTTCCCTCAAGCCAGCTCTGCTCGAAGAGGATTTCAGTCTCAGGTATGGAGAGCCTCGCGAGCTCCACGGGAAGCGCCCGCTGTATGCTGCCGCCCAGGGTTATGCCGCCGAGGCGGTCCCTGCGGGTGTAATCGGCTCTCCCTGAGTCGCGCCCGGTGGGATCCCCGTCAGCGAGCTCACTCGCGCTGCGGCTGTCAAAGCCTACCTTGCGCCCCAGCGACCTGAATATTCTCGAAAGCTCCCGGTTCCCGCCGACGAGCCTTAAATAGGCGAGGAACACGTTGCTCTCCGCGGGCGGCTCGGCGCTCTTCCCGCGGAGGGCGAACCCGGGCGCCTCAAACCTCTTCATCGCGTACTCGACCTGCGCGCGCTGATCCGTGCAGGAGAAGAGCCTGGGGCTCAGCCCCATGGAGCGCGCCGTGGAGACATCCTTCCGGAGCTGCTCGGCCCTTGCCTCAACCTCGCTCCTGAAGAACTCGCTGCATTTTTTCTCCTTCTCGAGCTCGCGCCGCATGAGCGTGCCGTGGAGCTCTGCCTTGGCCTGCTCAGCGGTGCCAGTGGCGATTGCCGAGGCGGCCTCCAGGGAGATCTCGGAGTTTCTGAGGCGGGATCTTGCGCGGGCGAGACGCTTCATGAGGCTTCTCTCCTCAGGCGTCACGTCCTTTCCTGAGTCCGCCTCGCGGATCCTCTTCTGCAGCTCCTCGCGATCCCGCTCGGCCTCTTCCTTAAGGCTCATGAGGCGCCTGCCGATCTCGGACTCCATCTCGGCAAGCTCCCTCCCGGAGAGTATCACCCGGCGCCCCTCAGGAACATCGCCCTCAGCGGGAGCGTCAGCGCCGGCGGCTGTATCCTTCTCCGGGGCAGCGCCTTCCTTCACCCGGCCATCCTCCGGGACAGGCGCCTTTCCGGCCTCGGCCGCATCACGCACCTGGCCTTCCGCCGCTTCAGTGCCCGGCGAAGCGGATGCCGCCGCGGGCTTTTCTTCCCCTCCGCCGTTTCCGGCCATGGCTCCCGGCAGCTGCCCGCCCGCAGCAAGCCTCCGCCTGCCGCCCTGCTGCTCCGCACCACTGCTCTTCTCAGCGGCGCTCCCGCTCTCCGGCTGCAGCTCCCTCCTTCTCTCCTCTCCCTTTCCGCCGCGGAGCCTCGAGAGCTCGTCCTCGAGGGAGCTCACCTCCTTCTCGGCCCGCTTTTTCGCATTCGCGGCGGCCTTCATCTTCTCGAGGTCCTTCCTGAGCCGGTCAAAGACGCTCTCCTGCCTGGAGCCCTGCTGCCCGGAGTGGCGGCCGGCGAGCTCCATGACCTTTTCCGGGGTGTCGAGCTTAGGGATGGAGTGGAGATCCGAGAGGGTAACGTTGCCCTTCTCGATTTTCGCGCGAAGCCTGGCGGCAAGGTCGGCCGCGAAGGAGCTGAGCGGCCCCTTCACGAGGTTCGAGGTCTCGAGATCAGGCGATGCCCTCTCCTGGAGGACATCAGCCGTGATGCCGGTGAAATCAGTTATCGCTCCCGCCATTCACCATCTCCTGCCCGATGACCATGGCGCCGACGCTGGCCGTGAGCTTCTGTATGCCGCGGCAGACGGAGATGAGCTCGCTGCTATTCTCCTCATAGGCGGCAAGGAGCGCCGTGCGGTCGGCGTCAGTGATGAAGAGATCGTCCTTCAGATCCTGCTCGGCCTTCTCGGCCTTCCTCGCCATCGCCTCAATCTCCGCGAAGAACCCGGCGGAGGATGAAACCAGGCTGTGGTAGCGCGCGGCGGCCGCGGTGAACTGGCTGAGCCTCGCGGCAAGCCCGGAGAGCGCGGAGCAGCCGATCTTATGCCCTCCGGCGTCGATGAAGCTCAGGACGTCCGATCCGGTTACGGTCGCCCCCACATTGAGGCTGCGGTCGATCACCTTGTCCGGCATGCCGCTCTCGGTGAGCGATATGACCGTCCTGCCCCAGCCCTTCGGCGCGCAGTTGACCGAGCAGAGGATGAGGCCGCGCTCCGGGATAATCTGGTCGATGATGGCGTGCACCTCATCGCCGCCCGCGCTGAGCCCCTCGCTCAGGATGCTGTGGAGAAGGCTTCCGGCCTTGCCCAGAACGCTGCCGCCATCCTTCTTCTTAGGAGAGGGCATCGCGTCCTCAGGGAGCGATCCGTCAGAGATGAAGCAGGGGAGCTCCCCGATGAAGAGCTGCTTTCCCGCCGGCGAGTCATGGCACTCGAGCGTTACGGCGCTGCCCTCCTGGAGCGACTTCCTCTTGACCTCCTCCGCGAAGTACCTGAGGTAGGTGGACTTCTCGAAGAGCACGAACTTCCCGGTATCCGGGAGGAAGCGCTCGATCACCTCGACGTCGCAGACCTGCCCGACCGGCATCTCGGGGAGCTCTCCCAAGGCGAGGGCCGAGGTATGGCCGAAGCCGGTGCCCTGCAGGAGCCTTATCACAGGAGGGATGCCCTCCTTCCTGAGGAAGCCTCCCCAGGTGTCAAAGAGGTCTGAGGTGATGGGATCCCTGCTCTCGGGGCTGAGCTCGGCGGGCTTTATCACAGGAGATGTCGAGACGCGGAGCATCAGGCTGCAGCTGTGCGCGGCAGAGAGGAGCTCCTTCGAGAATACGCCCTCAAAGTCGATGACGCATCTCACGCTGTCGGCGTTCACCCAGCTCCTGCCCTCCTTCGCCTCAGCGCCGGGCATCGGGATATAGGTGTTGAGCCTCGCGATGATCGGGAGCTGGTAGCCGTTTCCCCTGAAGACCGACATGGCGACGGAGAGCGGCAGAGCGCCGTAGTCCGCGAGGCGGACAAAGGGATCCGGCCCCTGTATGACGTACTCGTACTTTGAGAGGGAAACTGATCCGTGCGGCTCGCCGGGGCACTCGTCCCCCTCGACGATATGGGCGCGGGCCAGGATGGTTACGTAGCTGCCGCTCTTCATGTGGAACTCGTCAGAGGAGACATTCTGCTCGACTCCCTCGGCGTAGAAGGATCCGTCAGGCGCGCGGATCTCCTCCGCGGGCCCGAAGAGCCGCTCAGCGCTGCTGAAGGAGGCGGGATCAAGCATGACGGCGCACCTGCCGTCAGGGAGGAAGCGGCAGCGCATGCCGAACCTCTCGATGCCCTCGGCGGACTTCCTGAGGAGGCTCCCTGCGCCGTTGAGCTCATCTGCCTTGTGCCGAAGCTCGTCGGTGAGGCCGCTGCCGCCGCTCTCCCCGACAGCCTTCAGCGCCTCGGAGAGCACCAGCTTGTCAACGAGCTCGCGCTCGCCGGGTATGCTCCAGAGGACGTGCCGGAGGGCCAGCAGATCCTTGGGCTGCGTCTCGGAGGCGCCGTTGAGGAACGCCGCGGCCTTCACGAGCGAGGCGGCCCTCAGCCAGCGGCGGTCAGAGATATACGAGTAGAGGTACTGCTGGGGATCCGCGTACTCTCCGCCCGACTCGTCAAAGGGAGAGGCGCTCTCCATGCCGGCGGCGGCCTCCTCCTCGGGAAGCGGGCGCCTGCTCGTGGCAATTGCCGAGCGGATCCGCCACATTGCCTCGGCGCAGCTGTCGCTTATCACGACCTCCTGCTCGCGCGAGAGCCAGCTGCGGTACTCCTCAGGGGAGAGCGGGACGTCCTCGTCCCGGATGAGATCCGAGGGGCGCTGGCTGCTGCCCCTGAGGAAGGAGAGGAACACGTCGCGGTCGCCTATCGGCTCCACGACCAGGCGGATGATGAAGCGGTCATAGAGCGCGGTGAGCCCGTCCTCCGGGCGCGGAAGCTCGTTTGAGGCGGAGATGAGCGTGAGGAGCGGAGCCTTCACCACCTTGGTCCCGTTGGTGAAGGAGTGCTCGTTCACGAGCGTGAGGAGCGTGTTGAGGACCGCGGGGGACGACTTCCAGATCTCGTCAAGGAAGGCGATCTCGGCGTCAGCGAGGTAGCCATCGGTCTTCCGCACGTACCTGTCCTCCTTGAGCTCCTTGAGGGAGACCGGTCCGAAGAGCTCCTCTGGCGTGCAGAAGCGGTGCATGAGGTGCTCGAAGAACCTTGCCCCGGTGAAGATGCCGGCAATCCGGCGGGAGAGCATGCTCTTCCCGGTGCCGGGAGGCCCGAAGAGGAAGATGTTCTCGCCGGCGAGAACGCCGAGGACCAGCGCCTTCACAGTGTCCTCACGCCCGTAGACGCCGCGGCTCACGAGGCGCAGGATCGCCCTGACCCGCTCTGGTACGGAGACCGCGGCGGGGCTCTCCTGCTTCTGAGTCCTGTTTCCGGTAAGGCCCAGCGCGCGGAGGCGCGACTTCACCGAGACAACGCCCGGCCTCGCGCCCGCGGGGGACTTCTCCCCGGCAGAAGGCGCTGCCGGAGCAGGTGATGCCGGAGCGGCAGGCGCGGCCTGGGCAGGAGCAGTGGCAGGCGATGCTGCAGGGGCAGGACCTGCTGCCGGAGCAGGCGCGGCCTGGACAGGAACAGGAGATGCTGCAGGGGCAGGCCCTGCCGCCGCGCCCGGCGCCGCCTGCACCTCAGGCTTCACTGCAGGCTCGGACGCCGCGGGAGCTGCCGGAGCCTCTGCCGCCTTTTCAGCGGCGGGAGCTGAGCTTTCCGGGGCGGCCGCCTTTGCTGAAGGAGAATGCCCCTCTCCGGACGGAGACTTTCCGCGGCGCCTTGCGGCTCCGGCGGGCTTTGCAGCCTGAACGGCCTTCTGGGGGACAGCTGCGCTCCCTTCCTTTCCTTCCGTCCCGGCCTGAGCTGGGGCACTCTTCTTCTTAGTCAATGGATCAGCCCTCGATAATCTTCACATAGACCATTCTGTCCTCGCGCGGACCGTCGTACTCCAGGAAGAATATTCCCTGGTACTTGCCGAGGAGGAGCTTGCCGTCCTCGATGATGATCACCTCGGAGAAGTCCATCAGCGACGACTTGATGTGAGCGGCGGAGTTGCCCTCCTGGTGGCGGTAGCCGTCCTCCCAGGGAACAAGCTTGTCCATGGTCTTCATGATGTCGGTGCGGACGCTCGGATCTGCGTTCTCGTTGATGGTGACGCAGGAGGTGCTGTAGGGGCTGAAGACGACGCAGATGCCGCTCTTCACCCCGCTCTTCTCCACAATGTGCTCAACTTCCCTTGTGATGAGGAGCATCTGGGTATGGCTCTTGGTAGGTATTGCAATCTTGTACAGTGTGTCTGACATTTTTCCATCCTCTGTCCGGAGGCCGCAGCGCGGCCCTGTCAATTTTCCGGGGGCATCCCTGCCCTCCCCTGCTCCCTGAGCATCGCTCAGAGAGAGACAAACCTTTTCTCCGCGTCTCCCATGCGCTCAAGCACGTCGCGGATCCCCTCCGCCGCGGCGTCAATCGTCTCAAGGCGGGAGCTGAGGAGCTGCCTGAGCTTCGCCTCATCCGGGCGTCGGAGGAAGAGATCGTGATCAAGCGCCGCGAGCTCCTGCCTCAGATCCTCCTCAAAGCCGCCCGCGTCAGGGCGCACGGTCTTCTGCAGTATGCGGATCTCGGAGAGGACCTTGGGGAGGCGCTCGGCGAACTCACGAGCCTCATCGGTGCTCAGGTAATGGGCCATCATGCCGAGGAGCGAGGTCTCACCGGTGGGCTCCAGGGAGGCGCTGTAAACGGGGAGCCTCTCTCCCTCAAGACCCTGCCTCACGGCGGCCCTGAGCTCGAACCAGGCGTCGGCGTCCGGCTCGGCGCAGTAGACCGTGCCCTTTCTCACGCGGAGGCGGAGCCCGTTCTCGGGCATGAGCGCGCGCTCAATGAGATCGGTGTACTCCTCGAGCTTATCAATGGTTTTCCTGGTCTCCTCGAGGGCGGTATCTATGTCGCCGATCACGGAGCCCGCGGCGCGGTCGACCAGATCGTCCGCGAACGGCACCTCGTCCGGCATCCGCCAGAGCGAGCCCTTGAGGAGCATGAGGTCGGAGAGCCCGGCGGTGTCCCGCCCGCTGAAATAGGCGCCAGCCTGGGTGAGGCGCGCGAGGCGGCGCCATCTCTCGTCAGGAACAGCCCCGGGGCCGCTCCCGGAGGTTACGGTGTTGAGCTCGTTCCTCATCATGGCAAAGGCGGAGCGGAGGAATTTCGAGAGCCTTATATCCCGGATGCCGGAGCGCCAGAGATCCTTCTCCCCGGTGCTGATTTTCCTCTCAAGCACAGGGAGATCCCTCACGTCTGACGACTCGACGCCGAAGAGGAAATTGTCCCCGGTCATCCCGGAGGAGGCGTCAACCCGGAGGGAGAACGCCGACTCAAAGAGCGGCGGGAGCGCGGGGCTCCCCTTGGGGGCCCTTGATGACGCGGCCAGTGTTGAGATCCTGACGCCGCCCGGCTCACTGGGATCGCGCTGCAGGAGGATGTTGAGGAGGCGCTCCTTCACCTCGTCGGAGGCGCCGTCGAAGTTCGAGAGGAAGGCCGCGGTCGCGGTGCCGAAGCCGTCGGCCCAGACCCGCTCCACCGTGCTCCCCGGGGTGAGGACCTCGGTCATGAACGAGGAGTCCTCGAACATCCCGGCTGCGCGCCTCACAAGCTCCAGGTACTCGCCGCTGTTGATTCCGGCGAAGAGGATGTTCTCCCCGGAGAGGAACGCGAGGAGCACCAGGGGCGCCGCGTACCTGACGCTGGGCCCCTCCCCCTCGCAGAGGAACTCAAGGAGCGCCGAGGCCCTCTCTCTGAGCGCTGTTCTTTCGCTGTCAGTCATGGCTCCTCCGGAAAGGTTTCGCAGTCAGCGCCCGCCCGTCTGCGGAAGGCGCATACCCCGGGCGGCGCGCGGCCGCACATTGCTCAATCTTAATATTTTCAGGTTCTGCCCATAGTGGCTCAATTCACATTTCACATATAAAGGGTGATCGGGATCAGGGAAAGGAAACACGCGTCACACTGAGCCCCTGGGGAAGGCTCAGCGCCTGCAGAAGGAGATGAGATCGGGAAGCGTGCCGGATGTGAGGGGAGATGCGCCCATGTCCCTGATGAGCTCAAGGTTTCCGGCCGAGACCGGGCGCGAGCGCAGGGCCTCACCGCGGAAGCTCACGGCATAGAGCCTCACGCCTGCCGCGGCGCAGCGCCTTGCGGCGTGGAAGGGCTCGCCGCCCGAGGGCGTCTCGGTGATGACGAGCGCACTGGGGAGCGTCCCGATGATCCTGTTCTCCGCAGTGAGCTGGAACGCGGCGAAGGAGGTGCCGGGGAGATACTCGCTCACAAGGAGGCCTCCTGACTCCAGGATGCGCTCCGCGAGATCATGCATGGCGCCCTGGGGAACAGAGGAGAGCCCGGAGCCCAGGACCGCGATTACGGGGCCGCCCGCGTCAAGCGCGCCCGTGAGCGCCGCCTCCGGAGATCCGCGGGAGAGGAGAGACAGAACGGGAACTCCCGCGCGCCCTGCGGCGCGGCCGATGTAATAGGAGCTTACCCGACCCTCCTCCGAGGGATAGGCGCTGCCGGTGATGCCGAGCATGCTCTTCACGATGAGGCTCCGCTCTCCCATGCAGAAGAGGACGTCCGGCGCGTCATGCTCAGGCGACAGCTCCTTCCCGCTTTTCGAGAAGCGCTGCTTCTCCATCAGCCTGAGCTTTCCGGGGTACGAGTCAGAGAAGATATTGACGCAGAAGCCGCCCTTTGCCTCAAAGGACTCAGCGATGCTCTGTGCCTGCACGATGGCAAGCTCGATAACCCGGAGCGCCTCGACAGGATTTTTCCAGTCAACCGGGATCCTCCCGCTCTCCGGGAAGGCGCCTCCGCGGAGGATCCTGTCCGTAATCTCATGGTGTGAGGGCTTTGTGAAGCTGAGCAGGCCCTCGGCCTCAAGGACGATGACTGACTGAAGCACATCGCGGGGAGACGGGGACGGCGCGGATATGCGGGATAGGATCAGCCTTGCGGCGCTCTCCGCGCCGCCGTTCTTCCTGAGCGAGCCAAGCCGCCCGGCGGCAATCACAAGCGAGTCTGGAAGCATGCGGACCTCCTTTTCCCGAATGCTAGAACAGGAAAGGGAGCCGCGCGCGGATCTCCGTCACAGAAAGGAAAATCTATCTCTCAGGCGCCGCAGGCCGATACGGCAGCATTCATTATCTGCGCTGCGCGCGGCTGGAAGCGCCTGCCCCTTCCGCTCCGCAGGCTCCCTGCAAGCGCCTTCATGAACTCAGCCTCGCTTCCGTAGCGCTCAAGCGCCTCACGCCTCAGCTCCCGGTAGCAGAGATCGGTCGTTAGGCAGTCCGAGAAAGCGCGGTGCGCGTGCTCGTTCACGATGGAGAAATGCTCCGCCATGTCGGCGAGGCGGTGGTGCTCCATCTCTGGATGGAGGAACCTCGCGAAGCGGAGGACGTCGGCATAGTCGTTGGTGAGCTCGCGCATGAGGAGCGCGTTGCACTCATGCCTGAGGAACCTGAAGTCAAAGGAGGTGTTGTAGCCAATGATGACGTCATCACCCAGGAACGCCATGAACTCCTCCATCACCTCGGCTGCGGGAGGCGCCATGCTCACCATCTCGTAGGTGATGCCGGTAAGCCCCGTGATGAAGGAGGAGATGGTGCGGCGGGTGAGGCCGCGCGGGCGGAGGAGACTCGAGAAGCGCCCGGCCTCGGCTCCGTTCCTGAACCTTATTGCGCCGATTTCAAGGACTGAGTCCGCCCCGGCCCGGAGGCCGGTGGTCTCGGTGTCAAGCATCACATAGTCATCCGGGAAGGCGTCGATCATCCTTCCGGGGCGTTCAGCGAAAAGTCTGAGCTCCATTGGTTAACTCCTCTGAATTTGCTGGGCGCATTATAGCGCCGGAAGGAAGAGCCACTGAAGGCGCTCATGACATTATGATACAGGTTAAACGCAAAATTATCGGAATATGCGGCTTTCAGGAGGATCTGCCAGGCCTTAAGACGCAAAAAGCCGCCCGGGGCGCGCCCGGACGGCCTGTTCTTCTGCGATTCTGCCTCAGCAGAGAGAGTCTTACTTGGAGCTCTTCTCTGTCTGGTTCAGGGTTACGGCAATCGCGTTTCCGTGGAGGACGATGGCCGCGTACCTCTCGCTCATGTCCCTCATGGCGTTGAGGAAGGTAAGGAAGGTCTCTGCGCTGTGGTTCGGCAGGTGGTTCTTCGCGATCATCTCGACGAGGCTGATCTGGGCCTTGTCGATGCAGGTGTTGATCTGCTGCGCCTTCTTTACGATCTTGTCTGCGGAGCCGCTGTCAGGCTTCTTGGAGAACTTGTCCAGAAGCTTCTGCTGGTTCTTCAGCTCATCGAAGATGAAGAGCAGCGATTTCTTCAGATCGCCTCCGAAGACCACGTGGCGGTTCGCGACATGCTCCATGGCGTGGCTGATGGCGGCCTGCACCACCTTCGATGCCTCGTACATGCCGTTGAAGGCGACGTAGAAGTAGTGGGTGGTGTCGACGCTTGCCTCTGACTTCTCGTCAATGGCCATCGAGTAGTAGCCGTTCCTCTCGTTCATGAGGTAGTCGGTGATGCGGTAGGCCTTGTTGCGGGCGCGCCTGATGGTAGTCTCCTCATCGGCGAAGAAGCCGTCAAAGCCGCGCGAGAGAGCGTCGCAGCAGTCGTTGAAGGTTACCGGGATGCGCTTTGCAACCGCGGAGAGGATCTGATCGTTGTTGCCGTGGAGCTCTGAGACCATGTCGGCAACCGGCGACGCGGAGGTCTTCTTCGAGAAGTTGGAGCGCCAGATGAGGTAGATGGCGAGAACCAGGAGGAGAACGACCGCTACCCACTTGCCGATGAAGATGCAGAGCATCGTGCAGCAGGTGATGATGAAGGCGCAGGCCGCGGTGAGGAACCAGCCGGAGATGACGGTGATTACTCCGGAGATGCGGTATACCGCGCTCTCCCTGTCCCAGGCGCCATCAGCAAATGACGAGCCCATGGCGACCATGAAGGTTACATAGGTCGTGGAGAGCGGCAGCTTGAGGGAGGTTGCGGAGGAAATCAGGATTGCGGCGACTACGAGGTTTACCGACGCGCGGACATAGTCGAATGCAGGGGGAACCTCGCCCTTCACGCGGGGAAGGGGCTTGTACCTTGCAGCCATGAAGTCCTTGGCAGCCGAGGGGATCAGCCTGTCGCAGAAGCGCGCGGTCGAGAGCCCCATGCGGGTAATGAGCCTGCCCGGCATGGTGGCGCCGAACTGCTCACGAGTGCCTCCGGCGGAGCTCGAGAGGTTGATTGAGGTCTGGATGACCTTCCTCGCGCTTCTGGAGAACCAGAGGGTGAGGACCATGATGAGTCCGGAGAGGACGAGGAAAATGGTCGGGGTCGCCGACTTTCCGGCAAGGCTCGACATCATGAGCTGATCCGCAGGCGTGCCGCTTGCGCTCCAGGTCTGGTAGCCGTCAAGTGCCGCAAGGGGAACGCCGACGAAGTTCACAAGGTCGTTTCCGGCGAAGGCGAACGCCAGGGCGAAGGTGCCTCCGAGGATGATGAGCTTGAATACGTTGCGTCCGAGGAGGATGAGGACCTCGCTGATAACGGTGAAGATGACAAAGCAGGCCGCCAGGATCTCCGCGGTGTTGGCGTTGATGAAGTCGATGTACTCAGGCTTCATGAACGATGCGCCCTTGGCGCCCTTCATGACGAGGAAGTAGATGATGCCGGTCAGTGAGAGTCCGGAGTAGAGCGCGCCGAACATGCGGTAGGTATTCTTGAGCTGGAAGCTGAAGAGGATACGGAGCACGAACTGTATGATGGCGCCTGCAACGAAGGCCACGACAACCGAAATCAGGATTCCGGAGACGATGGTGAAGGTGCGGTCAGGCTTGATGTAGGAGACCATCTCGCCGATGCCTGCGCCCTGGCTCCAGAGCATCCAGCAGGCGGTGAACACCGCTGCCCCGAGGAGCTCGAAGATAATCGAGACCGTGGTCGAGGTCGGAAGGCCGAGGGAGTTGAAGATATTGAGCATGATGACATCCGACACCATTACGGCGAAATAGATGAACGCAATCTGCTCAAAGGAGAACTTCTCCGGATAGAACATTCCGCTTCTCGCTATCTCCATCATTCCTGAGGAGAAGGTGGCGCCGATGAGGACACCGGCAGCCGCCACAACCAGGACGTGGTTGAGCGGGGCGACCCTTGATCCAACAGCGGAGTTGAGGAAGTTCACAGCGTCGTTGCTGACGCCGACGAACAGATCAACCGCTGCCAGGATCATCAGAAAGACAATGATTGTCAAAAAGAGACCTGACGTAAACATATACCCTCAAAGTGCTTGTAAACTCGCGCGCAGTTTATTGGGCACGCGTGAGGCGTCATTGAAACAAATGTAAATGTTCTGTTAAATTGATCACAAATCAGGAGCTGGTCATAAAACAGCCAGGTGCATGACGGGAAACATGACTGAAAACATCGTCAGTCCGGAAGGCGGCTGGAGCTTTGAAAGGAGGACAGATCAGAGAGAAACGCCATGAGGAAGCTTCATGCAGAAATACAGGATTCCGGCTTAATCAGAAGCGGGGATATGGCGTACGCCGGCAAGACGTACATCATCTGCAGGATGATCAGTGAGCATGACCAGTGCTTCCTTGCGCGCCCGCATTTCTTCGGAAAGAGCCTCCTGGTGTCTGCACTTGAAAGCCTGTTCTCAAAATGAACGGAGATGTTCATATTGCCCGCCATTGAGAGGCTTTGGACTGACAAGACCTATAAGGTTATCCGCTTCAGTTTCGCAGGCATATGCTGCAGCTCTGCTCTACGTACCACAGCAGAGAATTGTGCTCTCACGTAAAGTGTGACCGCACGGAGCAATGGTTCTGAAATTCACATCAGCCCAAAAGCATTTCTGATGCTGTCAATGTTTTTACGACAGAGCTGACAGCCCGAATGCATCCTGAGAGTCTCATCACCGTCAGCCTACAGCAGTCCACTCCTTGATAGTACGCTGCTCTGACGAGAAATTTATGCCGACCTTCACAACTTTTCTGCCATCGGCCTGCCAGGGTATGGCGTAGCCCTTGCTGTCAATCTGTTTCAGAGCTTCCTCAACACTCCCGTCGAGCTTCAGTTCCATGACGTAGATGGTACGTCCGGTCTTCACCAGAATGTCCATGCGCCCAAGTGCTACACGAACCTGCGACCAGACATATCGGTTAAGGAATGAGAACATCACGTAAAGCATGGCAGTGAAATGCCCCTCAGCTGCAGGAGCGTCTTTCAATGTGCCTTCCTGATAAGGGATAGCTGCGAAAAAGCTCTGCGCAGCAGTGAGTGCCGCATCAATATTGTCCTCTGTAAGTGCCCGGCAGATCTGCCGGCAAGCATTAGTAGTCCCGTTGATGTCTGACGAAACATAGAACGGGATAAGCATTCTGGTAAACCCTACCTTAACTTCTTCGTTCGGGAACCCCAGTGTATAGGTCTCAAAAGATTGATCGTAGTCCTTGATGGTCAGATATCCGCTCTGATAGAGGAGCGGCAGTATGCTGTGCATGTTCTCTGTCGGCGCATCAAATTCAGCAGCGTCTGCCATGCTGCCGTCAACCGCTGTGATATCCGTGTGAAACTTCCTGATCTGGCTGATCAAAAAAACCGGTGTTCCTGTGTCAAACCAGTAGTTGTGCAGCTCGCGGGAGTCCATAGCAGAGAGAAGGCTGAAAGGGTTGTAAACCCCAGGTGACTTACTTGAGAAGTGATAGCCATCGTATTTTCTTTTTAGCGTTGCAATAACCTCAGCCTCAGTCATCCCGTTCCCTTCAGCAAGCCCAGCGATGCCGTCCCTGAAGCAGGACTCCAGCTCATCCTGTGTGATGCCGCAGATGGCACTGTATGCCGGCATCATCGAGATCTTAACCAGATTGTTGATCTGCGAAAATATGCTTAGCTGTGAGAACTTAGTGATGCCGGTGATGAAAACGAACCGGAGATACGGGTTGAGGTCCTTCAGCGGTGCGTAGAAACTCTGCAGTGCTGTACGCATGAGTTCCAGTTTCTTATTGTCATGGAGAACTGTAAGCATAGGTGAATCATATTCATCGATAAGTATTACAGACTTCTTTCCGGTCTTCCTGTAAAGTTCCAGCACATCAGCCTGCATGCGGGCACCTGGCGAACTCATCCGACTATTGTCAATGCCGCTGTTCTCCTCAATCCAGCTAAGCTGGAGGTTCAGCTGCGTGTACAGATCATCCACAGTGCCCATCTTGGCGGTTCCAAGGGAGAAATGGAGCACATGGTACTGTTCCCAGTCCTTCTCCAGCTTATCAATGGCCAGACCGCTGAACAGTTCTCTCTTCCCGCTGAAGTAAGCATGAAACGTGCTAGCCAGCAGACTCTTACCGAAACGGCGGGGACGGGAGAGAAAAACGTACCGGTATTTTCTGGCAAGGTCGTATACGTACTGTGTCTTGTCAACATAGAGAAAACCATCCTCTCGTACACTGGAGAAAGCCTGTATGCCTATCGGGTATATCACACTGTCAGTCATCTTCTGCCTCTGCCCAGTCTGTAAGACTATCAGCCTTACTATAAAGGTTTTTGATTGTAAACGTGAGAAATTTCATACTCCAGGAGCACCGCTGCCACCGGAATTCCCTGCCTGCGGCAATCGCAGTATGCTGTCAGGAGCTCTTCTGCGGCTATTCCAGCCCGTCATGCTCAGATGCCCGGCGAATCCACTTCATTGCCTCCGCCGGATCCTTCCCAACGCCCTGCCCCGAGAGGTACATGCCGCCGATGTTCCGCTCGGCGTCCGCGTTCCCGTCCTCTGCTGCCATAAGGAACATCTCCATCGCCTCAGCATAGTCCTGCCCTGCACCGAGGCCGTCACGGTACATCTCGCCGAGGCTGTTCTCCGCACCGCTGTGACCGTTCTCTGCGGCCTCGCGCAACCACCTCAGGGCCTCCTCATAATCCTGCACGACGCCCAGTCCGTCGCGGTACATTGAGCCAAGCCTGTTCTGCGCATCGGCATTGCCCTGCTCCGCCGCCTTCCGGAGCCACTTCTCCGCCTCTGAGAAATTCTGCCCGACGCCATTGCCGTCAAGATACCTTTCGCCAATAACGCACTGCGCTGCCGCGTCACCGTGCTCCGCGGCCTTGAGAAACCACTCCGCAGCCTTCTCCTGATCTTCGGGCACTCCCCGCCCTTCCTCATAGTCAAGGGCAATGTTCCACTCCGCATACGCGCTCCCGAGACCGGCAGCCTTAAGGTACCATCTCATGGCCTCGCCGTAGCTTTTCCTGGTGCCCTCTCCGTTCTCGTACATCACGCCGAGCCTGACCATGGCGCCGGCATGCCCCGCCTCCGCGGCCTTCCGGAGCCAGGAGAAAGCCTCCTCAGGCTCGTAAGGCCCGCCGTTCCCTTCAGCGATAAGCACGCCGAGGTTGTACTCGGCATTGGGGTAGTCAAGCTCTGCGGCCTTCCGGAGCCATCTGCGGGCCTCGAAGTAATCCTGCGCCACGCCGACACCGCCCATGTAAAGGTTTCCGATGTTGTTCATGGCAGCGACGCTCCCGTGCTCTGCCGCCCTCCTGAGCCACTTCATTGCCTCGCCATAGTCCTTTTCAACACCGACGCCCTTCGTGTACATGACGCCGATATTGGTCTCAGCCTCGGAGTGTTCCTGCTCAGCGGCCTTCAGATACCAGGAGTACGCCTCACGGTAATCCTGCGGAACGCCTTCCCCGCACTGGTACATTCTGCCGAGCCAGTACGCCGCTGCGGCATTGCCCTGTTCCGCAGCCATGCGGAACCATTTCAGAGCCTCGCCGTAATCCTGCGCGGCTCCGTCACCTCTGTAAAATATATTCCCGAGGGATGCCTGGGCCATGTCATAGCCCTGTTCCGCGGATTTCCTCAGCCACCTGATGCCCTCAGCGCTGTCCTCCCTGACGTTTAGTCCGGAAAAATACATAAGCCCCAGGGTGCACTGCGCTCCGGCATCGCCCTGCTCAGCCTCTCTGCGGCACTCTTCGAACATCTCCCCGTTCCCGGCGAGCGTCACGGGAATTGCGGGAGAGGCAGCGGCATTGCCGCCGTTATCCGCGCGGGAGACTGCCCTGAGTGATGAGTCCATCTCTGCAGGATCGTCAATCAGGCCGAAGGCAAAGGCAATGGAGTCCACTGCGTAGCCGGCGAGGTTCTCATCGGCAAGGTCATAAAGCTTATCTATGTCATCCTCTGCATGGTCGAAGAAATCCTCAAAGTCTTTGAGATGGCTGAGGCTGCAGAACTTCCTGGCGTAACCGCCGGAGACTATCAGCTTCATCACCTTCCTCAGCTCCGGATGATCCCCGAATGCCCCCAGATCAGAGAGAAGGTACACGACCTTGGCTTTCTGTATGATGGTGTTCCCGTACTCATTGCAGAGCTTTCTGAGCGCGTCATGCAGCTTCATCCGGCTGTCCTCTTTCCTTTTTGATATCAGGGGATGATTATCGCTTTTTTGCCGGGCTTCTTCTATGAGTCACTGACCGTTTTCCAAAGCCGGCTTCGGCTACCGTTTTTCATCCGCCCGGGCCCGGAGTGCCTTCCTGAGACTTTCCCTGCTGCAAAGCGCATATAAGCCTGTCACTGTCAGCCCGCCGTGAAAATGAGAGCTGTGGCTCATTTCTGCCTCTCCTCCGGCCGGAGCCGTTTCCGGAAAAAAGTCAAAGAAATGTTTGCACAGCGTGTTTTTCTGTTCTATAATGCGCGTAAGGTAAGGTTAACCTTACGATATGCCGCAAAGAAAGCGGTTCGATACGGGCACAATTGTTATAAGGGGAGAAAATAATATGACTATCAAGGATCTCAAGCCGGGCATGAGTGCGACCGTTCAGACTTTACTCGGACACGGTGCTCTCAAGCGCAGAATGCTGGACATGGGGATCACCCGCGGAACGAAGGTTGTAATGAACAAGCGCGCGCCTTTCGGCGATCCGCTGATTATCAACGTACGCGGCTACACCCTGAGCCTGAGAGGCGAAGATGCTGAGTCAGTAAGCGTCGCAGCTTAACTGGTTCGGCTGTCATCAGCAGCTCCTTGGCTTCCCGCCCTGTCCCTGACAGGATTTCAGTTTTACAGTTATGTACTGGAAATGACGCTTCAGGTTTTCAGAAGCATCTTTAAAGCGCCATCGCTGTAAGAAGTCGTCCGAGGACGAGCTGAAATCAATTAATACTAAGAATAGTTCCGGCAACTGTTTGTACAGCAAACATCCTGATTTTTAACGGCAGCCTGCGCTGGCATGCAGCTACTCTGGTTTGAGCAACTGAATTCTGCGGGCTGTCTGAAGTGAAACTGGTGTTTAGTACATTGTACTGGTTTGAAAGGGTTCTATAAATCGATTAATTTATATAACTTCTTGAATTAGCAACGTTTTATAAAATTTACAGTAGTTTCTAGAACATGGCTTTGAAAAGCTCAGATGACAGGAGGAAGCCCTTTTTGCTTTGCTTAATGAAAAGCTGCCCCGGGACGCCGTAAGGCGCAGGTTCCGGAGCGGCTTTGTCTTTTTCAGGAGTTCCCTATATCAGCAGTGCCCGCGCTTTCCTGCAGCAGCTTCATTGCAGTAGTCATTTTCCGAGGATCCAGCAGATCCCCTTTGCCGTGCGCAGTTCTGAATCGACAAAGTGGTTTCCGGAGTTCTCCTCAAAGAGGCTCTCCGATCCGCGCCTCAGGCACTCTGCAGAAAGCTCCTTCATGATGTCTGCATTCTGCCTAATATACTGGTTCCTGGTCCTCGTCTCGCGGTTTCCGATTGAGAAATAAACGCGGCGGGGCTTCCCCGCAAAATCATGCTCCATGAAGAAGTCACGGAAGCCGGGGTACCAGAGGGAGCCCGATGGAGCTGCGGCCGACTCAAAGATTTTAGTCTCGAAGAGCGACCAGATGGCAAAGAGCCCTGCCATCGAGTAGCCGGCGATGTGCCTTGCGGACGGTGTGCCTCCGGTGACGCTGTCAGCATAGGGAATGACCTCATCGAGAAGGAACCGGAGATAGTCACCCGCGAGGCCGCGGAAGTCATCCTCGCGGCTCACGACAGGACCGTGCGGCCATGGCGAGAGATCCGCGTCCCAGGAAAGATTCGAGACTGTAACGAGGCTGAACGCGGGGGCGCCGAGCCTCCGGCACTCCTCAATGACCTTCTCCCCGCTCTCGACATAGTCGCTGCAGTAGACGGCAGGAGCTGAAGGCCCTGCCGGATACACCCTGACAAGCCTTGTCCCGAATCTCCTCTCAGCTGCTTCTGTGCTCTCCGGCATACGCTCACCTATTACGTAAAAAACGCAAAAAGCCCGCAGCCTGGCCCTGGATCAGGCCGCAGGCTGCGGACAGACATCTTCCATAAAGAGTTTACCGCATGACTCCGCAAAATCGCACATCTGCAGCTCCGCGGGAAAGAGGCAGGAACCTTTGCCCTGCCCCGCTTATTCTCAGCGATGGGAGCTCTTTATTCAGGGATGGAGAGGAGGAGCGCCATCTTGAACCTCTTCTCTGCCCTGACGCTGTGGAGATCGCCCTTCGCGAAGCGGAAATTCTCGCCCGCCCTGATAACATGCTCCTCTCCGCCATAGCCGATGACTCCCTCACCCTCAAGCGCGAAGACGATCGCATCGCCCGGAGCTGCGTGCGGAGGGAGCGCGCAGCCCGCGTCAAACGCCATGACCGCGAACTTCATCCGTGGGCCGCTCATGACGTCCATATTGACGATTCTCCCCTCTCTGAAGGGAACAAGCTCCCCGAGCCTGAATACCTCTCCTGCCTTTACCGCACTGTTCATAATGTCCTCTTTTCCTAACAAAATTTCAACATAAACCGAATCGCCTGGAGCCCTTACGCCGATGTCAGCCCCCGCTTCCTTTATGACCGCGTCGCCGCTCACGAGCTCAATGCCTGGCTTTCCGGAACCGTACTCAAGCCGCGCCCTGCCCGTGAGCATGAGCTGTATGCTCTCAGCGGGATAGCGCTCGGCGCTGATGTCGGTGCCGGCGCCGAGCGAGAAGACCGTCACCCTTGGCATCAGAGCGCCTGATACCGTGCAGCCCGGAACCGGCTCATTCTCCTTTGCGAGCGAAAAGGCCTTTCCGTATATTGCTTCCATTTCCGCCTCCCTCCCGGAAGTGCCATCCGGGGTACCTGGTTTTCCTTCCTTTTGAACCCATCTTACAGCGGTGCGGGCTGTTTCCCTGTATCCTGGGATACAGAGACTTAAAAAAATGAAAATTTCCGCTGGTATACTAAGAAAAAACGGAGACGTTATGGACTGCTCAGTTCTCACAAAATGCTCGCTCTTCAGGAATATCCCGGAGGAAGAGCTCAGAAAGCTCCTTCAGGGTCTGGAGTGCAATGTCAGGACCTTTGAGAAGGGAGAAACAGTATTCCGCTTCATGGACCGTGCCGAGAGTATCGGAATCGTCCTTGATGGGAGCATCGCCGGGATCAAGCCCTTCCCCGACGGCTCGGTGATGAGCGTGACATTGAGGAGGCAGGGAGACCTCCTCGGTCAGGCCGCGGCATTCTCCTCGATGCGCCGCTATCCCTGCGATCTCATCGCCCACGAGCGCTCATCGGTGCTGATCCTAAGGCGAGAGGAGCTTCTCGCACTCATGAGGAAGGACTCCAGGATCATGGAGAACTTCATCACCGGAATAGCGTCCGTCACCTACATGCTGCAGCGGCGGCTCGAGCTCACGGGCTTCAAGGGGATCGCGCAGAAGGCAGCGTTCTGGCTCCTCATGAAATCTGAGGAGACCGGACAGAAGAAAGTCATGATCCCGGGCTCGGTCTCGAACTGGGCCTCGGTCATGAACGTGTCACGCCCGTCGCTCCACCGGGAGCTCCGGAAAATGGAAGAAAAAGGGCTGATTTCTTATGCGCCGCCGGAAATTGAAATCCTCGATCCCCAGGGCCTCAGGGACCTTCTCGGGTAACGGAGGATCCGCGGAAAATGCCGGAGTGACGGCATCGCAAAAGAGTTCCGGAACCGTCCACAGAATGTGTGACCGGAAAGTTCACAGCCTGACACATCTGAGTTTTTCAAAGCTATGTACTAGAAACTGCCGTTAATTTTATAAAACATCGCTAATTCAATAAGTTATATAAATTTAATCAATTTATATGACTCTTTAAAAACAGTACAATGTACTAAACATCAGTTTAACTTCTGGCTGCCTGCAGAATTACGCAGCTCAAACCAGAGCAGCTTCATGCCAGGGCAGGCTGTCGTTAAAATCCGGATGTTTGCTGTACAAACAGTTGCCGGAACTATTCTTAGTATTAATTGATTTCAGCTCGTCCGAAAACGACTTCTTACAGCGATGATACTTAAAGATGCCTCAGAAAAATTTGAAGCGTCATTTCTAGTACAAAACTGTAAAACTGAAAATAGGTAGCTTCTCTCCTGATTTTAAGATTCACCGCGCAGTGTGCGGTGAATTGTCAGTATGTCAGGGCTAATTATCATTATATTCAAATTGTATCATAAAACGCGAATACTTTAGGATAAAATGGATAAATATAGCCTAATAATCATATATTAGATGTTCTAGTGGCCAAAATGAAATTGTCATAATATCCTGATGACTGGTTCAGTGGTTCATGACAAATGTAGTTCTTTCAGCAGGCGGTTTTGTAAAGTACAAAGATTATATCTGAGGATTTTTTAATCAATACGTATTATGCCTGGTACTTTTGATAGATGAAAAGCCCGTAAGTTGCAGAAACAGGTATGAATAATGGACACTGTCGGATAAGGCAGTATGAATCTTGTAGTTACCACCGCTGGCATTTGCCTTTGCTGTGCACATAATGATTACTGTTTTATGACAAAGCAATTCGCTACGCATTGAGTAGCGAATTGTAGTCTATGCGGATAATGGCAGAAACATGCACCAAATTGGTTAGATTCACCGCACAGTGCGCGGTGAATTCAAATCCCAGTGACTCTGGGTTAGACCCCGAGCTTTGCGGCCGCGTCCTTCGGGGTGATCTCCCCCTTCTCGACTGCCTCAAGAAGCGGCTCCGTGTCGTCAATGACCCGGAACGCCATCATGATTGACGCAAGCGTGGAGTCATCAGGCATAACGCCGCAGAGGCGCGAGTACGCCATGTAGCGCACGCTGCCCTTGTCCACGTCGAACTGAAGGCAGCCGAAGAGCATGTTCATGTTCACCCGGTGCAGGAACTCTGCGACATCGTTCCTGCGCTCATCCCTGATATGAAGCGGCGAGGTGCAGAACGCGATAAGACTGTCATCGCCGCAGACGGCCGCAACGCCGGCAACTCCTCTCTCATTCTTCAGCTCCATGCCGAAGCCGAAACCCTTGAGCTCCTCGGAGTAGTTGAAGATTAGGCCCTGTCTTTTAAGGTAGTCCCTTACGCAGGGGATGAGTGCGTCTGCTGTTATCTTTGACATTTATGCTCCATTCTGTGCCGCCGGGGCGGATTTGGTTAGTATACCCCAAAGGCAGGCAGACTGTACCGGCCCTGCAGACCGAGTCAGGAAGGGCGGCAGGGAATTGCGAGAGTCCGGACCGGAAAAGAATATCCGGAAAAAGGCTGGCCGCGCTCCGTGACAGAGCCTGGTTAGAAGCCGTAGCTTATGATTTCCGTTTGTCAGGAGAGCTGTTCCATACACTTGAGAAATGCCTTGCGGCAGGCATCATTGGGGCAGCGGTACCTGAATTTTGATGAGCCTCTCTCAGAAGGCGCGAGTGTCAGAAAGCCCCGGTACATCCTTAACTTTTCCTAAAAATATACCCTAGCGACTTAAACCACTTAAAATGCCATGTTTTCAAACATGTGCAAATGTCAGAGTTTATCTATACAAGAGTCAATATCATCGATGGTCACAACAAGGCATTTCATAATGCGATTCTGCTTCCTTATTGGTTTGAAACGTCGTTTATATTTCCCTGTGTTAAGGTCCTCATCAGCAGAAATTTCCTCGAGCAGATTAATGATGGAAC
>JAEEGJ010009894.1_pt1 | contig 25186 bp, 21 predicted proteins | sample 8958761 | NCBI WGS metagenome assembly JAEEGJ01 (sample SAMN16246546, study PRJNA631951) | gut metagenome | biome: gut microbiome; feature: rumen; material: RS-attached | host: Bos | place: Iran: Karaj | collected 2018-10 | reverse complement strand
CCGCATCTGGAATTTGCGCCGGAATCAAGGCCAGCGGCAATGCCGATATGGCTCTTCTCAAGAGCGAAAAGGCTGCCCGCTGCTTCGCCGTTTTTACCACCAATAAGGTGAAGGCCGCCCCGGTCCTCTACGACAAGGCTGCCCTCGAACATGCCCACTTTGCTTCTGCCGTGATCGTGAACAGCGGCAACGCGAACGCCTGCACGGGCGAGAAGGGCTATGCCGATGCTGAACGCATGGCTGTGCTTACCGAAGAAGCCTTGAAGCTCACGCCGAAGAGCGTGCTCGTTTGCAGCACGGGCGTGATTGGCCACCTCATGCCGATGGACAAGATTGAAGCCGGCATTCCGAAGCTCGTGGAAAAGCTCCATGCCGACGCTTCCGAAGAATTTGGCCGCGCTATCCTCACGACGGACCTTGCTCTCAAGAGCCATGCCGTGGAAATCAAGACAGAAAAGGGCGTGGTGACCATCGGTGGCGCCTGCAAGGGTTCTGGCATGATCCACCCGAACATGGCGACGATGCTTGCGTTCATCACGACGGACCTTGCTTTGCCGATTGACTTCTTTGCTGAATTCCGCGCTGACATTGCTGATTCTTTCAACGCGATTACAGTCGATGGCGACACCAGCACGAACGACACTTGTATCATGCTTGCTAACGGCATGAGCGGCATCAAGTACGAAGACCTCTCCCTCAGCGAACAGGGCGAATTCCGTGCGGCATTGATGCTCGTGATGCAGAGCCTCGCGAAAGACATCGTGCGCGATGGTGAAGGAGCCACGAAGCTCATTGAACTCCGCATCGAAAAAGCCGAAAGCCACGAAGAAGCTCTCCGCATGGCCCGCTTCATCGGTACGTCGAACCTCGCCAAGTGCGCTATGTTCGGCGAAGACCCGAACTGGGGACGTATCCTCAGCAGTGCGGGTTCTAGCGGCTGCAACATGGTCGCCGAACACACGGACCTCTACTTCGGTGAAGTCAAGGTGCTCGAAGGTGGCCGTCCGGTACAGCTGGATGAAAAGCAAGTGGCTGCACTGCATGCCGTGGTCCGTCAGCGTGAATACAAAGTAACGCTCGTGTTGAACATCGGTCAGGCTTCTGCAAGCGCTTTCACTTGCGACTTGAGCTACGGCTACGTGAAAATCAACGCGGAATATACGACGTAGTATAGTAGACAGTAGGCAGTAGGAAGTAGACAGAAATGCTTTCGGTAACGTACCGGGGGTGATTCAAGTGTCTTCCTGAAGCCGATTATCTCGCACACACGCCTCGTTAAATAAACCTAAGCCGAATACAGCAGAAACAAGTTTACTTGTTTCTATTGTTGAGGCGCTGGTTTATGCAATCGCATTGCAATACGAGGCGTTTTGTGCTCACGGCACGTTGTAAGCTGTGGTTAGTGATTAGTGGTTGGTGGTTAGGGCTCATAATCATTAGCCGTCAGCTTTTTCCCCGGATTTTTTTCCGGAGGCATCTTATAAGACTCCTCGGCTGGTCCGGCGATTTTTTTGTTTTATATTTAATGTATATGGTTAGGAATATTTTTCTTGTGATTCTTTGTTTTTGTGCGGTTGTTCTTGCACAAGAACATGATTATGACCAGGTCAACTTCAACAAGGTGAAAGTAAACCCTGCCGAGATGCAGAGCGCGCTGAACACGCGCGCAGACCTGCTGCAGGCCCTAAAGACGGGCAACACGACCAAGGTCGACAGCGCCCTTCTCGTGTTGTCTTATGAAAAGGTTCCGGAAACGGCGCTAGACAGTCTGGAAATTCTTCAAATCAACTTGATACGGGGGCGTTATGACTTGGCTATTCCGCAGTTTGCAAATATGCTCATGAAAGGGCGTGAAAAAGTTCGTTACTCCTTCGCCTACGATTCCCTATTCCATTACCTAAGAAACGAGACCCGTTTTGCAGCCGAATACACGGACCGTCCTGCGGAGCGCGACCGAAAAGAACGTCATTTGAAATTGAAGGGGTACATGACTGAAGCGGCACAGGCGAACATAAAGCAGGAATACAAGGATCTTGCATCCATTTTTGTGGATTTGCACCCCTTTTATCATTTTTTTGATAAGGGATTTTGGATTTACCCAAGAACAATCAACGACGTCCTCAGCAACGACAGCTTGGCAAATATTGTTTCACAAAGAGTAGAGGATAGAGTCGATCTTCATCAAGAAATGGACACGGTTGCCGTCAAGTTGATGATTGAAAGAATTCAGGCTTTTTGTGAAAAATATCCGGAATCGGAGTATTCGGAGTGGCTGCAAACTGTTTCTAGGGAAATCGCAGACACTCAAAATCGTTACAAAGAATTCCGAAACTATTATAAAGAAAAACTCTATACCGGCGGCCTGGGACTTGAATTTTTTCCATTAGGTTTCAGCGAAAGTAGTTTGTTACTTGGTGTTCCCGTACAGATATCGCGACTCATTGTGACTCCATCGATGTTTATGGGAGGAGAATTTTCTGACGCATTTTTTATTACAGCCGGCATAGATGTATATGAAAATAAGTGGCTGAAGATTCAGCCGTTTGCGGGTGGGTACGACCTCTTTACTGCGGGCATACAAGCGGATTTCCGCTTCTGGATGTCAAAAACGCCCGGCGAATTTCATAGCGCCACGTATATGACTTTGAAAATCCGGTATATGGGAATTTATTATGCCCCTGATATTGCGACGGTGGGCTATAATCCTTCAGAAGAGGAACCTTCAATCGAAAAAAAATGGTATAATCGCGTTTATTTGGGCGTGGGCATCCATTTTTGGTAATAAGAGTGGTGGTTCTTTTTGTGAACAACTTTTAGTGGAAAATTCTGCCTCTGGGCGAATTTTTCTTGTATTTTTATAGGAAAAACAAGAGGGAAACATGGATAATTTCAATTTTTATAGCCCCACAGAATTTGTATTTGGTCAAGACCGTGAAAACGAATGCGGTGAACTCGTCAAGAAGTTTGGCGGCACGAAGGTGCTCATCCACTACGGTGGCGGCTCTGCTGTGCGCTCGGGTTTGATTGACCGCGTGAAGGCGAGCCTTGATGCTGCGGGGATCCCGCATGTGGAACTTGGCGGCGTGAAGCCGAACCCGCACGATTCGCTTGTCTATAAGGGCATTGAAATTGTCCGCGAAAACGGTATTGATTTTATTTTGGCGGTGGGTGGCGGCTCTACGATTGACAGCTCCAAGGCTATTGCCATGGGGGCGCTCTACGAGGGCGATTTCTGGGACTTTTACGAGGGCAAGGCTACAGCGGCGCGTGCGCTCCCGATTGGCGTGGTGCAGACTATTGCGGCTGCCGGTTCCGAGGGCAGTGGCGATTCCGTGGTGACCAAGGAAGACGGCATGCTCAAGCGGGGTGCGAGCAGCGAGTTTATCCGCCCGAAGTTCGCGGTGCAGAACCCGGCTCTGCTTTGCACGTTGCCTGCCTACCAGACGGCCTGCGGCATTACCGACATCATGGCCCACGTTTTTGAACGCTACTTCACGAACACGCTCGAAGTGGAAATTACCGACCGCCTGTGCGAAGCGGTGCTCCTCACGATGGTGAAGGAGGGCCCGCGTGCTATTGCTGACCCCGCCAACTACCAGGTTCGTGCGAACATCATGTGGGCGGGTACGGTAGCACACAACGGCGTTGTGGGCTGCGGGCGCAGTCAGGACTGGAACAGCCACGCGATTGAACATGAACTTTCGGCACTTTACGACTGTGCCCATGGTGCGGGCCTTGCGGTCATCATGCCCGCCTGGATGGAATACGTCGTTGACCACAACGTGATGCGTTTTGCCCAGATGGCGACCCGCGTGTTCGGCTGCCAGATGAATTTCGAGAATCCGAAGGCTACGGCTCTTGAAGGCATACGCGCTTTCCGCAGGTTCTTGCATTCCATCGGCATGCCCATCAATTTTGCAGAGCTCGGCGCCAAAGAAGATGATATCCCGAAGCTGGTGGAAAAGCTGAATCCGGGCGACGGCTGGGGCTTTGTTCCGCTCAAGGCTAAGGACGTGACCGAGATTTACAGGATTGCGGCCCACGCGACGCTGGAATAAGTCGCGGACCAGCTGTAGAACCGCTTTAGGCGGGAACGTTTCCGCGAGGGGGGCTCTTTTGCGGGCGCGAAATGGCTTTTTGTAGGGGCGTTCGGGGCTTGATACCCCCAAAATGCGAAAAAGTGATACCAAATGCAGAAAAATTTCCAATTTGGTATCATAAAATTAGAATAAATTAACTGAAAATGCCCGAAATATGAGTTTGTTTGTTCATTTTGTGTTACCAAAAGGGTTGAAAAAGCTCATTTGGTATCAAAAAAATGGACTTACGCTCAAATTTTGCATGGACAAAGTAAAAAATGTGATACCAAAATGGGTAAAAATTTGATTTTGGTATCAAAAAAATGCGAAAACATCACTTCCAACAGCTAGAAAACCCGCTTTTGCCGCTATTTTTGCAAAAACTCCCGATTCCTGCGATGGAACCGGGAGTTTTTTTAAGCCTTGCGCTATTTGCCTACAATTACGGACTATAGACTAAAAAACGATTAGTCTTTTATGCAGCGGAGGCTTGCACCGAATTCAGGGTCGAACTGTTCGAACTTGGCAAAGTCCTTGTCGTGGAAGAACACGAGGACTTCGCCTTCGCTTGTCCAGAAGTAGGCCTTTTTGCCGGCTTCTTCGAACTTGCGTTCTTTTATAGGCACGTCGCTCTTGGCGAAGTGCGCGCCGCCGGCCTTTGCTCCGAATCCAAGGTCGTCCTTGCCGTTACCGAAAATGGGGGAGTCCGGCTTGATGGGGTCCCAGCCGTAGCCGGCCTTGAGGGTGACACCCGGCTTTTTGCCGGCGACTTTCAAAAGCTTTTGCCATTCGGCTTTGCTCGGCATGTGGAAGCCTTCGAGGCATGCTTTCTTGGCGTTCTCAAAATTGTAGAGGCGGCCCCAGTGGTTACATTGTGCACAAATTGCGCCGGATGCCGTAGCGTAGTTCATGTTCTCTGCGGTCCAGAGCTGGTCGCCGATGACAATCCATTCGTACGAGATGCCGTCGCGCGGGTCCTTGTAGCTGCCGCTTGTGGCGGGGGAACCGTCTTCGTTGAACGTTTCGCCGAATGCAATTTGCTTATTTTGTTTGTACTGTGCCTTGGAGGCTACCTTGCCGTTCTTGTGGTAGCGGATGACGGTTCCTTCGATGTAGCCGTTCACGTAAGGCAGCTCCGACTGCGGTGTGCCGTCCTTGTAGAACTCCTTGGTAAGGCCTTCGCGGCGGTCGTTTACGAAATTCGATTCGCGCTTGAGCGTGCCGTCGTCGTAGAATTCCTTTTCGAGCCCTTCCTTCTTGTCGTTGACATAGGTGGCCTGGAAGCGGATGTTTCCGTTCGGGTATTTTTCAACTCGAACGTCTTCGCATGCGGTCAAGGCCAAAGAGCCGGCCGCGATGAACAGAATGAATGGAAGTTTCATGCGTACTCCTTATAGTGTGATTTTTCCCGCTGTCGCGAGAAGCCCAATCATGTAAAGCATCCCATCGTAATAGCGCCAAAAACGGTAAGGCACGGAGAGTGCTGCCAGTCGTTTCACGAACGGCGTGATTCGCAGATCGTTCGTAGGCAGCACTTGCGTGGCGGCAGCATTCATTGCTATAAGTCCAGGGGTTGCGTTTCTACCTTGGTGCGGATAGGGGCCGCCATCGATGGCGTAATCCGAAAGGTAGGGATTGCTGTTTTGGAAAAAGTTCAGAATGCGTTCGCAGAGTTCCTTTTCTCTCTCGTCTCTGCTGAGAATGGAAAAATCGAGACTCAAGTTGAGTGCGACACGCCAGGAGTCGCCGCTAAAATTGTTGCTTTCGGGAAACCAGGGCATGGCTTTGGGCGTCCCGTCGTATTCGGAGTAGTCGGGACAAAGTCCTGTGACCGGGTGAGCCGCTTTCTGCAAAAAGTCGATGCTTGCTTGTGCGACATCGAACCAAGAGTTATCGCCAGTGGCTTCGGCGAACATGCGGTAGAACGCCATGGTGTGATAGCTGGGGTCGGTGAAATCGTTTCCCAGTACCGGGGAAAACTTAATCAGCTTACGCTCAGGGTCGATCATCGGTCCGACAAGTTCGTTTTGCGGTTTGTACTTGATGTCGGTGATGAGCTGCACGGCGTCGCGGCGGAGGTCGTCGCGGTTGAATCTCTGTGCTGCAATCAGGAGAGCGGCGGCAAAGTATTCTTCACTATCTGGAGCGGATCCCGGATCAATCATGGAAAAGTCAGTGGTGCTGACTTGCCATGAAAAATATCCCTTGTGCGGTCCATCGTTGTTGCGGACAAAACGTTTTGAAAAATTCCAAAGCTTGTCGAACGTCTCTTCGTGGTCGGTCAGGGCGGCAATGAACATGCCGTAGCTCATGCCTTCGGAACGGATGTCGTCGTGCCCGATATCGATGATGTAACCCATGTCGTCGGACGCTTCGAAATAAATGCGTTCGTCAATCGGGTCGCCCTCAAAAAGTTTGCTATAGGCATTCTGAATAAGCTGGTCCGCAAAATTGGGACCATATCCAGCCTCTACAAATAAGTCGCGCGTCGGGTAGCGTTGCAACATCGTACTCATGTTCAAAAATCCATCTCTATGATACCATTTAAAATAAATAAATTCGTATCTTTTGGTTGGAGGTTCTTATGTCTGATATATTGATTTTGGGTTATGGTCCGGCTGGCGTGTCCGCGGCACTTTACGGTCTGCGAGCAGGACTTGACGTTCAACTTGTAGGGAAGGACGTTGGTGCGCTTGCAAAGGCTCATAAAATTGAAAATTATTTTGGTTTGAAAGAACCGATGACGGGGGCCGAACTTGCCGAAGTCGGAAAAAATCAAGCGTTAGCGCTTGGGGCAAAAATTTCCGATGACGAGGTGACGGACCTCATGTTTGACGGTTTTGGTTTTGTGGCGACCGGTTTGAACGGAACGTACCGCGGGAAGGTCTGCGTGATGGCGACGGGTGCCGCTCGCAAGAAAACTCCGATTCCCGGCATGGCAGAAATGGAAGGCCACGGCGTGAGCTACTGTGCCGTTTGCGATGCGTTCTTTTATCGTAAAAAGGATGTCGCAGTGCTTGGGGCGGGTGAATACGCTTTGCACGAAGTTAATGAACTTTTGTCTGTAGCAGGTAGCGTGACGCTTTTGACGAACGGCATGGACGTGACTGCGACATTCCTAGATAACGTAAAAATTGAAACTCGCAAGATTACGGCTCTCAAGGGGGCTGGGCAATTTGAAGGCGTGCGCTTTGACGATGGCCTTGAAGCCAATTTTGACGGCATGTTCGTGGCTATGGGCAGTGCGAACGCTACGGACTTGGCGCTCAAGGCGGGTGCCGCGTTCGATGCTGGGAAACTCGTGCTTGACAAGGATTTCCAGACGACAGTTCCGGGACTTTTTGCTGCAGGCGACTGTACGGGCGGAACGCTCCAGGTCTCAGTAGCCGTGGGCGAGGGCGCTATCGCAGGGCTTGCCGCGATAAAGTACCTGAGGGAACATAGAACTTAGACGAAAGAACGGACCTGCGGTCCTACAGACGATAGACGAAAGAATGTTTGATTTTTCGTCTTTCGTCTCTCGTCTCTCGTCTCTCGTCTAAAAATGCGCCGTATTACTTTACTCACAAATCCAGATAAATGCAATTTGCATTGTCCGCTGTGCTTTTTGAACCAGCGGGCGGGTTGCGGTCGCAAGTTTGGTATGGGTGAAATGCCTTTTGAAATCGCGCGTGCGGCAATCGAAAAGTATGCTGCGGAACGCGATGCTTCGGGCAAACGCTTGTTACAAGAAGTGATTCCTTCGACGATGGGGGAGCCGTTGCTCTATTCGCATTTCGATGAACTGCTTGAACTATGCCGCACGCTTGAAATTCCACTGAATTTGACGACGAACGGAACGTTTCCCGGAAAGTGGGGGCGCGGAGACGGAATGGAATTGCTATTACAGTCGTGCAGTGATATCAAACTAAGTTATCTTGCTTCGGAACAGTTCGACGGCTGGAAAGCAAATGTCGAAAAGTTGCTGAAAGTACGGAATTGCTTGCGTGCAAATGATGCTAGCGCAGTTGATGATTCTGCAAAATGTACAAGCGCGGAAACGGAGATTGCGGAAAAATCTGGCGGAAATTGCGAAACTGTTGGCGTGAACGGCGCGAATGTTAAAAAAATCGCGACGATTTCACTGCAAGTGACTTTGCATAAGAAAAATTTGCATGAAGTGCCGGAATTAGTAGAGTGGGCCGCATTGATTGGAATCGATCGGATCAAGTGGAATAAAGTGGTTCTTTTAAAATGTTTGGCTAGAGAATTGCGAGAAAGCTACGAACTTAGTGATTCTGATATCGCTTCACTGCGGTCTCAGCTGAATCTTTCAAATGCTTGTTATGAAGGAAGTCTTTTTTTCGATGATTCTCGAAAGGGGGATTGCGCGATGGGTGGCAAGTGCGGCGTGTCGTGCCCGTTTGCCGATGAAATCTGGATTTTGCCTAATGGAAACATTGATTATTGCCCAAATCCGGAGCATAGATTTGGAAATTATGTAATTTAAGCTTTTCAAGATTGTATATTAAATTGTATATTCTAATTAAATTTTTTTTATTCAGGAGCGTTTTATGAAAAAAATATTCCTTCCATTCCTCATGGCTTTTGGCCTCTGCTGGGTGGGTTGCAACAACTCCAATGAATTCATGACAGAACAACAATGTGTAAATTCTCTTTGTACAAAAGATCAATGCCTTGTTTGGAGTGCTGTGCTCAATCGATGCGGAACAGCTGACGCATTGAAAAAGGAAGAAACTCGTTTGAAAAAAATTGCAGAACGTGCTGAAAAAAAAGATTCCGCAAAAGTGGAGTTGCCGAAGGCTTTGCGTGATTCGCTTGCAAAGATTAATAAGAGCAAAAAGAATCTTTTGTCAGAAATTGGTGTGTTGAAAAAGAATATTGATTCGTTACGCGTTGCGGATTCTTTAAGTGGAAAGCCGCTTTCTGCTGAAGCTTATTTAAAGAGCAAGTTAGAAGCTCAAAAAGAAGCGTTGAATGCAAAATACAAGGCTTTGATGGACAGTGTCAATGTGTTGAACTTGGTGAACCGTAAGCCTATTACTGCAATACAGTGGCTCGAATACAATAAACGAAAAAAATCAGCAAAGATAGAACAGTTGGATAAAAAGGCTCAAAAAATAAAACATTGACGTGAAATTTATAATGTAAGTAGAACTCATGGTAACGGCGATTATTTTATCAATTCTTTTTATTCTTGGTGATGCTGGCGTGTTGTTCTTGTCTCAGGCTAGTTTTGGCCATATTCCACAAGGCAAACGTCTAGAACGTATCAAAAAGTCGCCGCATTACGATGGCAAGCAGTTTGTAAACGAAGTGCAAACGGTTTTCTCGACGGGCAAAAAGGGCAAGCTTGAGGTCTGGAAAGATTTTTTGTTCGGAAAAGAGGAGATGCTGTTTCCTGATACGGCTCTCAAAGTTATCAAGACTGACTTGAAATCCCTTCCTCAAGACCGCGATTGGATAGTGTGGTTCGGTCATTCTTCGTACTTGCTGAACTTGTCAGGAAAAAAAGTTTTGGTGGATCCCGTGTTTTACAAAGGGTCGCCTGTAAAGTTTATAAACAAAATGTTTAAGGGTACAGATGTCTATAAGCCCGTTGATATGCCTGATATTGATTATTTGGTGATTTCGCATGATCATTGGGATCACCTGGATTACGAGGTTGTGAAGGAGATGGAACCTCGCATTAAGAAGGTGGTTACAGCTCTTGGCGTGGGGTCGCATTTTGAATATTGGGGGTATCCTGTCGAAAAACTCTTAGAAATGGACTGGTGGGATTCCTCTGATTTAGGGGATGAATTTCGCGTGACCGCGACTCCGGCAAGGCATTTTTCGGGGCGCGATTTGCACCAAAACAAGACTTTCTGGGCTTCGTTTATATTCAAGTCGCCTAAACGTACTATTTGGATTGGCGGTGATGGCGGCTATGGTCCTCATTTTGCAAAAATCGGAAAAAAGTTCCCGGATATAGATCTTGCTATTCTTGAAAATGGACAGTACAATAACGATTGGTCTTCTGTCCACACGTTGCCGAAGTATTTGGGTAAAATAATGACGGAACTAGATGCGAATCGTTACCTTACTGTTCACCATTCCAAGTTCTGCTTAAGTAAGCATCCGTACTTTGAACCGTTAGAAAATGCAAAACGCGCCGCTAAAGAATCGGGCAAGCCTGTTCTTATGCCGTTAATCGGGGAAGTTGTTTATTTGGAATAAAATTTGTTTTACGTCGAAATAATCGTCTTTTTTGCTAAAATGAAAGCGGTTTCGGTTTGCTGATTTTTTTAATTTCGCCCTGCTTTAAATCGCCTAACTCAAAATTACAGAACTTTATACGAACAAGGCGTAAAACTTCGTAGCCGAGGTGTGCGAGCATGCGGCGGATTTCGCGGTTCTTGCCTTCGTCCAAAGTAATTTCAAGCCAACAGTTCTTTTCGCCTGCGCAGTAAAGCTTTGCGCTGACAGCGTGCATGAATTCTTCTTTTTCGCCAAAAACGCGTGGTGGCACGTTGAATCCCGTTTCCATTTGTTCGAGTTCCGTCGCCGTTGGCTTTCCTGCAACCTGCACCCGGTAGATTTTGGTGTGAAGAGCTGTTACTGGATCCTTCGACTTCGCTGACGCTTCGCTCAGGATGACATTTGGATTGCGCGACTCTCTCGTCTTTGGACTTTCGCTTTGCTCAAGTCCCAAATGCTGAACTCGGTCATGTCCAAGCAAGCTTGTCCGCGCCGCTCGTTCTACGCATTTGTCGTCTTTCGTCTTTAATAAAGTGTCCGCCCATTTCGTGTCATTCGTAAACAGTAATAGTCCTTCGCTGGCGGCATCGAGCCTGCCCACGGGCGAAATATGCGGTACTGGCTGGCCAGGAAACATCTTGGCGTACTCTTCGCGGAATAAATCCATGACCGTTGCACGCCCTTTTTCGTCGCTTGCCGTAGTGACATAGCCGCGCGGCTTGTTCATCATAAAGTAAACGAACTCGCTTGCTTTTACTGGCTTTCCGTCAACGCAAATTTCATCGTTTTCTCGGGCGGGAGCGTCCGGGTCGCAGACGATTTTACCACGCAAAGAAACCCGGCCCTCGCGGACCAGGTTTTCTGCTTGGCTTCTGCTGCAAAAACCGCGCTTAGAAATCACACGGGCAACGCCGTGAACTTTGGCGTTTGTGGTGCCAGGCGCGGGCTTCGCGCAGTCCCTTTCTCGGTTTACTTGCCGAGATATGCCTTGATGTTTTCGAGGCATTTCTTGTTCTGAGCTTCGGTACCGACGGTAATGCGGAGCACGTCACCCATAGCCGGCTGCGGGCGGATGATGGTACCCTTCGACTGCAGGAACTTGAACGCGTCCATCGGGTCCTTGAATCCGCTGACGGCGATGAAGTTTGCGTGGCTATCGACGTAGGGGAGGCCCATTTCCTTGAAGCCTGCCTTGAGCTGTTCGAGACCCTTCTTGTTGAGTTCGCGAACTTTGTTCACGTATTCCTGATCGTCAATAGCGCCGATGGCGGCTGCCTGGGCGATGCTGTTCACATTGAACGGTTCACGCACGCGGTTGATGAGGGCGACGATTTCCGGGCGAGTGATGCAGTAGCCCACGCGGAGGCCTGCGAGGCCGTAAATCTTGCTGAATGTACGGCAGCAGATGATGTTCTTGCCTTCGGCAATGCGGCTGTTGAAATCCGGGACGAGTTCCGGCGTGTCTTCGATAAATTCCGTGTAGGCTTCGTCCATCACGAGAACGCAAGTTTCCGGGAGGCTGTCGGCGAAGTCGAGGATTTCCTTAGCGGTGAGGTCGGAACCGGTCGGGTTGTTCGGGTTCGCGAGGAACACGATGCGGGTCTTTTCGTTCACGGCGTCGCGCATGGCCTTGAGGTCGTAGTTGTATCCCGGAGCGGGCATATCGACTTCAACAATCTTGGCGTTCATCGCCATTGTAGCAAGCTTATAGACGGCGAAGCTGTGGTTACCCATGACGGCTTCGGTGCCGGGGCCGAGGAACACCTGGGCAATCATGTCCAAAAGTTCGTTACTGCCGTTGCCCACAGCAATCTGTTCGCGCTTCACGCCGCGGAATTCTGCAATCTTACCGATGAGGTCGTAAGAACCGCCATCCGGGTAGAGGTTCACTTCTTCCAAAGCCTTGCGAGCTTCGGCCATGCCCTTTGGGCTCGGGCCAAACGGGTTTTCGTTACTCGCGAGCTTGTCGATGTCTTTCGGGTCGAGGCCGAATTCACGAGCGGTGTAGGCGATGGGTTTGCCGGTCACGTAGAGCGGCTGCTTCAAAATGTGCTGTTGAGCGAGTTCGTTAATATCCATTTTTGCAGTAATAAGTGGTTAGTGATTAGTGTTTAGGATTCGTTCGGAATTAATTCCGTCAAAGGATCCTGTAGATTTGTAATCCGAAAAGAATTATAGCAATTTTTTATATTAGGATTGAAATATGAAGTTCGCACATCTGCCGTTCTTAATAGTTTTCGTTCTTGTCTTTTTCTGCAAAATGCCTCTTTGGGCATCTTCAAGTTGCACACAGAAGTCTTGTTGCAAGTGGAATGCGAAGCTGAGGGAGTCTTTTGAAAAATATGAAAAATACATTAATGGTCAATATGAAACTGACGATGCTGATATTCTTCTTCCGTTAGGGTACCAGAAAATGAATTGCATTCTCGATTCCATAGTAAAAAAGGAAAAGTACGATTTCAATCTACATCATTTATTGTGGATGACATTTGTTCCCGATTCCGTATTTTTCTTGTCTCCCGCAAGTTTAAATTATTTGGTTAATAATAAAGATGTATTGCTTAAAAATGCGGGCCGAATGTTGGTGAACGAAAAAATGAAGAAGAATTATCAGGTAGATAAAAAGTTTTTATGTGGAAATAAATCCGCAAAGGATTTTATTGAATATCTTATTTACGATAATAAGTCTTGTGCTGATGAATGAAAAATTTCGGATTTGAAAAAGGTTACGTTCGTTGACACGTTTCCTCATTTTTTTTAAGATTGTTGTGTTATAATCCTACACTATTTTTTAGAAAGCTTTCGTAATGAATCTTTTTGAAAACGATGCTCTTTATGCACTTTTGCGAATGGCTCTTGACCCTGAGTGCAGTCCATCTTTTTTTCCGTACAAATTGAATGATGCTGAATGGAATGTTCTTCATTCGGAATGTTTAAGGCAAAGAATTGTTGGTATTGCGTACCGAGCTATTAGCCATTTGCCTAAAAATCAATGTCCTCCGCTTGGGCTTGTTTTCCAGTGGGCTAGTGAAGCCGAAACCATTAGAGGGCATAATAAATTGCTGTACGAAGAAACGGCAACGCTTACGCAACTTTTTGATGAACGGAATCGAAAAACTGCGGTGCTCAAGGGGCCTGCAAATGCGAGGCTTTATCCTGATTTGTTTATGCGGCAAGTCGGCGATATAGATTTATGGGTTGATGGAAATCGTAAAGACGTTGTGTCGCTTTTGCGTGACATGAAGTTTGATATTGACGATGATGGTATGTTATCAACGCATCATGTTCAATCGCATTTGGAAAACAGTAATATATCTGTAGAATTCCATTACAAGCCATCTTCTGAAAATGATAATCCGTTCACGGGTTCACGGATGCTACTTTATTTAAAACAAAAGATTTTAATTGCGGAACGGGTCCACGAAGGTTTTTATGTACCTTCGATAGAATTTGCACTAGTCATGCAATTAGCTCATATCCAGTGGCATTTTTTGGAAAATGGAATTGGACTTAAACAATTGGTGGATTATTATATCCTTTTACGCCATTCAACACAGAAAAATCGTCTTGAAGTATCATCGAAACTCAAGTCCTTTGGTCTATGGAAAATCTGCGGTGCAGTGATGTGGATTATGGAACATGTTTTTGGACTAGTCCCCGAAAAGATGCTTACTAAACCTGACGAGCGCCGGGGCAGAATTTTACTTGCTGAAATAAATGCTGGAGGAAATTTTGGCATGGACCTGCAAAAACAAAATGATAGTCACTATTTTGTGTCTTGGTTAAAACGGAGAGCACGGACGGTTCGGCTGTTTCCGTTTGATCCGGTCAATGTTTTTTGGCACGAAATTGGCTATTGGAGAGCTTTTGTGAGGTATATTCCATGCCGTATAAAAAAACAGCGGATTTCGGTACGTCTTTTGTAAGTTGCAAATGCATCTTTTTTTATTAAATTTGATAAATATTAGGAAACGGTCTATATGAAAAAATCGGCGTATATGCAATTGTTTGAATTCCTGCGATTAGCCGCAGGTGCCGAGGTTAAAGCTGACCATTCGCCTGTAAATCTTTCCGCTGAAGAATGGCGAAATATTTATGAAGAAGCTAAACGACAGTCGGTTCTGGATGTGGTTTTTACGGTGGTCAGTAAACTTCCCAAAGAAGAACTCCCCCCAAGGCCCTTGCTGATGTGTTGGGCTGCCCATGCCGAAGCGACAAAGGATATGAACAAGCGTATCAATCAGGAAGCTGCCCGCCTTACAGAACTCGTTAGCAAGGAAGGGCGAAAAACTGCGGTCTTGAAAGGGGCGGCAAACGCTAGGCTTTATCCTGATCCGCTTTCCCGGCAGTGTGGCGATATCGATTTCTGGATAGAAGGTGGCCGCAAGAGCGTCGAAAAGTTTCTTCTTGATATGAATTTGCATCCAGAGCTTGAAGGAAATGTTGCATTACATCATGTCCATTTACCGGAAAATGCAGATGGTATAATTGTCGAAGTTCATTTCAAGCCTGCATCGGGCATTCCATTTAAGGACGAAGCGCTTCAAAAGTATCTCAACAAAGAAATTTTAAATGCCGAACTTGTTCCCGAAGGTTTTTATTCGCCATCCATAAAATTTGCTTTGGTAATGCAACTGGCTCATTTGCAACAACATTTTTATAGTACAGGTCTTGGCTTGCGGCAGTATATGGATTATTTCATCTTGCTGCAACACTCAACCGAACAGGACCGCCAAGATGCGTTTGCTGTAATGGATTCGCTTTATATGAACAAAGCTTGCGGTGCTGTCATGTGGCTCTTGGGGGAAGTCTTTGGGTTAAAACGCGAACGGATGCTTTGCGCTCCCGATGAATGGCGAGGAAAAAAATTGCTGAAAATTGCTATGGATGGTGGAAATTTTGGCAAGCATGCGTTAAATGGCAAAAAGCGTCGTAACGTCTTTGTCCGTTGGTTCATTGACCGTTTGCATAGGCTGCAATGGCTTCCGTTTGACCCTATTAATGTAATTTTCAAGGAATTGCATTATTGGCGACAGACAATTTCTTTGATTCCACTCCGCATTAAACGCCGAAGGATTGCTTTATGACTTTATTTGTTCAAAAAACAAAATTCTACAGGGTTGCGGAAAATACTTTTTCTGTATCTGTTTGCTCTGGGCTTTGTGATGATATCTTTGCAAAGAGCATGGACAACTATAAGCCTTTTGAGGTGGAACCGTGTGATAGTCTTTTTTCGCTAAATGTTCTAGAAGGTGAAAAAGTTCCTGAATTTGTCGAAGAAACTCGACAAGATGAAGAAGATCAACTGATTGTTTGCGGTCTGACGAATGCGGGAGAATCAGTTTTTGAATTTTCTCTGTGCAAAAAATACGTCGGAACGTTAGTTTGCTCAAAGGACTATAAGTCGTCAACGCTTTTTGTGCCTAGTTACAGTAATGACGATAAATCTTCATATTTGACGTATGCCGTAAACAATGCGTTGATGGTATTTTACGCTGTCGCTACATCTTCGTACAATACGGCTTTGTTCCATGCTGCGGTCGTGAAATATCAAGATCGTGGCTACATGTTCCTCGGCAAGAGTGGTACGGGCAAAAGTACGCATGCAAGGCTTTGGCTCAAGTACAATGAGGGGTCCGAACTTTTAAATGATGACAATCCGGTTGTGCGGTTCTATACGACTGCCGATGGGAAGGGTTATGCGAAAGTTTTTGGCTCTCCTTGGAGTGGAAAGACGCCTTGCTACAAGAACGATGAATGTGTGCTGGGTGGCTTGGTTTTGCTATTTCAAGCTCCTTATAACAAAATAACACGTTTGCGTGCAATACAGGCATACGCCGCCATTCGTCCTTGTATTTCTGGCAAACGTTGGGAAAAGTCTATAGCCGATGGACTTCATGAAACAGAAAATTCGCTTGTAGCGAATGTGCCTGTTTGGTATCTTGAATGCCTCCCAGACGAGGCTGCGGCGACTCTTTGCCGAAAAACGATTGCGGAATAGCGACTAGATTTACGATGAGCTGTGCTGAAAAAAAAGACGATGCTTTAATTATTGCCGAGGCCATTCGTTTGGTGAGCGAAGGCGTTAGTATCACGTTCCCCGTGAAAGGGCGTAGCATGTTGCCGTTTATTGTCGGAGACCGGGATAGCGTAATCTTGGAAAAGCCGACCGAAATCCATAAAGGCGATGTTGTACTTGCTTACGTGGAAAGTGAAAATAGAGAAGATAAGCATTATGTTATTCATCGAATCATTTCTTTGGATGACGATCGTGTGACCTTGATGGGCGATGGCAATTTGTCTTTGCGTGAATATTGTAATAGAAGCGAGGTTTATGCAAAAATATCGCTGGTTGTGAAGCCGAATGGAGAAAAGCGATTGTTGGATTCTTTTTTTTGGCGGCTATTGTCGAAAGTGTGGTTTGCTTTGCTACCTTTTAGGCGGTATCTTCTTAAAATTTATAACAAGGTAAAATAATATGCGTATAAGGAATGGATTTGTGCTCCGCGAAGTTTGCGGCGAACAGGTAATCATGGGCGAAGGCATTGGTGCTCTTAATTTTGGAAAGCTCCTCTGCTTGAACGAAACTGCTGCTTGGCTTTGGCAAAAGGCTACAGAAATGGGAGATTTCTCAGTTGACAGCCTTGCTGATTTGTTGTGCTCCGAATACGAGGTGAGTAACGAACAAGCTAAAGTTGACGTGGCCGCAATTGTCGCTGATTGGCAAAAGGTCAATGTGCTAGAATGAAGTACATCGTCTGGCTGTGGCGTGGAACGCGTAACGCCCGTTTGAATATTGCTATCCGCATTCTGGTGGGTGTTGGGCGTGTTGCACTTGGCCTTTTGACGATTTGGCTTAGTAAGCGGTTTATTGACGAAACGATTCGCGTTGGCACAGACGAAGACATCGTGCACATGGTGTCGCTTCTTGTTGCATCGATGGTGGGTTCTATTGTCCTTAGGCTTGTGTATTATTACATGAACGGGTGTGCCATGGTCCGTAAGACGAACGAACTTCGTCTTTTTTATTTTGGCACGTTGTTTCGGCGAAAACTTTTTGACGGCAAGGAATTGCATTCCGGTGACGTTTCGTCTAGACTTTCGAAGGATATTGACAATGTCGCGAACTCCATGATCGATACGCTTCCAGAGATGGCGGTGACGGTCATTCAGCTTGTCGGCGCGTTCCTATTGATGCGTTGGTTCGATGCGCGCCTTGCATGGGCTCTATTGCTTATAACTCCTGTAATGATTATTGTGGGTAAACTCATATCGCATAAGCTCAAGAAAATGACGCTCGAAATCCGCGATAGCGAAAGTAAAATCCAGATGCTTGTGCAAGAAGGGGTGGAGTATAACGCTGTACTTCGCTCTTTGGAAAGCGAAAACTGGATTACAAAACACCTTTGCTTAAAACAAAATAAACTTGAAAACGATGTGCTGCGCCGTACGCGTTTTACGGCTGTTGCTCGATTTGCGATTGGTTCTACTTTTGCCTTGGGCTATTTATCTGCGTTTGTCTGGGGCGGGCTTGGATTGCGTGAAGGAACGATTACGTTTGGCATGATGACTTCTTTTTTGCAGTTGGTCGGTCAAATCCAGCATCCGATTCTAACATTGCTTGGAATGGTGCCGCAGCTGGTACATTCGACGGCGAGCATCGACCGCTTGGATGAACTGGATACGGTTTCTAGCAATGAAAAACGTCAACAACGCAATAGCATCGTTATTCAGAAACAGCTTGGATTGCGGTTGGAAAACGTCAATTTCGCATATACGCAAGAAACCGACAAAAACCACCGTGAAATTATTGATGATTTTTCTCACGATTTTGCACCTGGAAGCAAAACCGCAATAATGGGGGAGACGGGTAAGGGAAAAACGACTTTGTTCAGACTGCTACTCGGCTTTATCAAACCCGATAATGGCAAAATTTTAATTTACCTGAAAAATGACGGTAATGCCAAAGTTCGCGAGGCGTTTAGCGAGAATGAAGCTCTGGTTTCTGACGAGACTCGCCCGAATTTCGTCTATGTACCGCAGGGGAATACGTTGATGAACGGTTCCGTGCGTTATAACTTGCAACTCGCAAAACCGGATGCAACAGATGATGAGATGCGAGAAGTGTTGCATATCGCGTGCGCGGACTTTGTATTTGACTTTGCCGAAGGGCTGGACTTTGAATTGGGAGAACGCGGTCGCGGTCTGAGTGAAGGGCAGGCCCAACGCATTGCGATTGCTCGCGGGCTTTTGCGACCGGGAAACATCTTGCTGCTCGATGAAATCAGTTCTTCGCTTGATGAAACGACCGAAGCCGATTTATACAAGCGTTTATTCGCTGCATTCCCCGAAAAGACAATGATTTTCGTAACCCACCGCACCGCAGTTTGCGAAATGTGCGACGAAACAGTCCGATTGTAGCTTATTGCAATTGTTATCCTTTGGAATGTGGCGTCAATCGTTTGGCTTTTGGAGCCATTCGTATTCCTTCTGTGTATTCAATCCGCAGTAATACAGTGTTCCTTGATAGGTCACAGTGTCGGCCATTTTGCCTTTTGTACAGACTCCGCCGAGAGAGTCTATTGCGTTGAGCGGATGCCAACCGGGAATTGCAATTGTATCTGCCAAATCTTCGTCGCAATAGTAATGCTGTCCTTTAAAACCGACTAAAGCTCCATATTTCCAAGAATCACTTTTATAGCAACTACTGTACATTCCCCATATTGTCGATGAAATCCATCCTTTTTCGTTTGTTCCGCAAACATAATCTTTGTTGTTATATACAGTCCATATTATTTTTGTGCCGTCACAAAAGCCCAATTCATCCGTTATTTCATCGATGGCTAGCCATTGAGAACGCTTACAGTCTGCGGTTCCTCCGCATCCGTATTTCTTTCCATTGTATGTTACTGTTTTTCCTCGATTGTCACAGTTGCATTCGCCGTATTCTTCCAAGACTCCCGAATACATCTCCCATACTTTATCTTTAGAACAGATGAACTTAACGCTGTCGATTGTTTCAATCGTTCCCTCGTTTTCTGCTGTGCAATTGCCAAAAAGTTCTGGTGTTGAAACTGTCTTCCAGTCTTCTCGTTCGCATTTGTAAATATATTCGCTGTTGATGGATGCTACGATTTCGCCTTCTCTTTCTTTTGTACAAAATCCTTTTTCAAGTGCGATGCCAAAAACGGATTTCCAGCTTTTATTATGGCACATATAATTGTATTCTTTGTCTTGAACGATTTCGTTTTCTCTTTTTTCTGTACATATTCCATATTCTGCTTCAACACCGGAAACGGACTTCCATCGGTTATTGATACATGCGTAAGTATAGATGTAGTTTATACTGGTATCTTTGACAAGTTCATTTTCTCGGCTCGCTGTACATAATCCATATTTAGCCTCGATGCCTGTTACTTTTACCCACCTTTTATCTTGGCATACGTAGCGCTCGCCTTCAAATGTTACTAGCTCGTTATCGCGTTCTACAGTACATGAATCGTATTTTGTGATAAGTGTAGCCACGCTCCAACCATCTTTGGTGCAGATATACTCTTTAGAATTGTATATGCCGCTTTTCTTCAATTGAGCTTTGGCACAAATTCCAAGGGAATCATCCATCAGACGGCTCTCTCTCCAGGAACCCCAAGCACAAATATATTTGATGTCTTTTTTGTCCGGTTTAAACCAGTTTGTCTTGCCGTCGTTTTCGTCGGTACATTCTCCGAGAGCTTCTTCCTTTGTGGCTTTGCGCCATTTGGTATCGCAAATGTAGCTTGTTGCGTTTTGGTCTATTTTTACAACTCCTTTAAATTCTGGAACGCAATAACCAAGGTCGCTTTCGGGGTATTCGAGGTATTCCCATTTGGGGCCGTTCTTGCAGCCGTAATGGTTACCCCAAAAGTATTTTACCTTGTACTTGTTGGCCGAATCGCATACGCCTAAATAGTCGTCAGCCACTGCATTACGCCAGCCCGTTGAATCGCAGTAGTAAAATTGCTTTGAATCCGTGGTATCGAGAGTCCCTTTTTTGTCAGGGGTACACAATCCAATTTCTTGTTCGACTTTTGTTAAAATTTCCCACTTGTTGTTTTTGCGGCAAGAATAGGAATCTCCGCTAAATTTAACGATTTTGTAATGCTTGGAACTGTCGCATTTGCCGTAAATGTCGGAGACGAGGGCCGCTCGCCAAGCGGTTGTGTCGCAATAGTAGATTTTCACATTGCGTGTCGAATCTTTTTTCGTGATGACGGAATCCATCTTTCCTGCAAGTTTCGGGGTGCAAACTCCGATTTTATTTTCGACGGTGTCTAACTTGCTCCATTGCTTGGTCGTGCGGCAAACGTAAGAATCGTCATTGTATTCTTTGACAACGTAATACTTGCTGCTGTCGCATTTGCCGATAAAGTCCGTAATCACGGCTTTACGCCAGCCTGTTGCATCGCAGTAATATACACTCGTATCCGATTTCGTGAGGATGGAATCAAGCGTGCCGGTATTTTGGGGCGTGCAAAACCCGATTTTTTCTTCTGTTTTGTTCGGCAAACGCCATTTTTTATTTTCGCAGATGTAGTTCTTACCGTTCAATTTTTGGACGGTTCGTTCGTTTGTTTTTGTACAGGGCTCATCTAGATCGTTCATGGTGGCCAGTTCCCATGAGCTGTTGCAAATATAGAGTGAATCTTTATAGTAATACTTGCGGCCATTTTCGGAATAAGGGCATTCCGAATCTTTGGTGTTGACCCATTTGCCATTTTTGCAAGTGTAATTTGTTTTTTTATCTGCTACGAAAAAATTGTCGTTGAGATTCGTCGTCTCTGCGGTGCAAGTCGGGAGCATTTTTTCGGTTTCGACGAAATAGGAATGCTTCATGCAACGCAAGGAATAATAGCCATTGAGGTCTGTTTCTTCAAAGCTTGTTCCGCCGTTTTTCTTGATTCGGATGAATTTTGCGTCGCTCGTCAAAAACTCTGCGGATTGACCGATGTTGTTGCATTTAATTGAACCACTGTTTTCTGTACAGCTACCGCCCATTTGCGGATTGAATCCAAAATCTTCGTTTGTGATGTCGCTTGCAAAGCGGGTCATGTACTTGAAATCTTCTTCGGACGGAACGTCAAAACCTTCTGGGCATGCGTTATAGACGTTTTGGTCCATGTACAATCTGCCATAGGATTTGCAGTTGGAGCTTTTTTCGTCGTAGCAAATGCTTTTGGTGCCTCGTGCATCGTCGTTGACATTTTCTGCCATCCAGACGTAAGGCCCGAATTTTATCGTTTTGTAGATTTTGCCGCTTCGGGTATCTTTTACTTCTTCTTTTATAATCGAGACCGAACCGAGTTCCGATTTAAAGGGAGTCCCCATGGCCGAAGAATCCTGATAATTGTCATAGCCATCAAATATTTTACTATCTGATGAGGATGGGGAAGAACTCGAAGAATAGCAATCAGAGCATTCGTCTGTGCTTGATGATCCGTTGTCGTCCCCGCATGCTGAAAAAGCAAGCAGACAGCAAAAAGCAGAAATGATTTTGTATGACTTGTCCATAATGGGTAAAATACCAAAAAATATTGGGGCGGACAAATTATTTTTGTAAGTTTTTTGTAATTTCTTCTCGATAGTTTGAAAAAAACGGCTCAATATGTGAACCGTTTTTTATTTGAGTATTTTGAATCTTTATTGCTTTTTATTTTAATCTTTCACGCACCTGACATAATTGGCACTGAAAGCCTGTTCGGATGAGAATAAACTATCTCTGTCCATTGGGTATGGATTGATGAATACAGTATTTCCAAAATATGACATAAATTCTTCTTGTGGAGGTGTTGAAGTCCAATAGTGGACTCCAGATAATTCTTCGTAGAATAAATCTTCTCCTTCAACGCCGTATTCCCATAATGCTGTTCTAAATCCTCCAGGCAAAACACTAAAACCAAAAGTGTCGTCTCCATTGTTATCTTTATATTCTTTAGACCAACAATGTGGATTTGAAAGTTTTTTCGCCACTTCATTTGGGGTATTTCCTACTGTTTTGAATAAAGTTTTCCATTCATTGTCGGACGGTAAGTGCCACCCTTTGGGGCAAACTCCTCGTAGCGGATAAATGGGTTTACATGGACATATTATGTCCATTTCGAATGTTTCGTCGTTAAATTCTTCATAGCATGACCATTTATGTCCACATCCGACTCCGTTTTTTGAATATTTTCCGGCACTATCCATGGCAACGCCGTACATATACATTCGCCCGTAAAGTTCACAGTATTCTTTTCTGTCATATAAGCAGTAATTGGTATCACCTTCATAATTTAGATTTTCTGCCATCCAAACTTGATTACCGATTTTGACAGTCTTGTAAGTTTTTCCATCACGGTCATCTTTCATTTCTCCATACGTGCTGTTTGGATTGAGGTATTTGGTGGGGCTGCCACAGCAAACACGTTCACGATCTCCAATTTTGGAACAGACTTCTATAGAACTGGAACTGTTTTTGCTAGCAATACTAGAGGAGCTTGATTTAGCTTTAACGCTAGATGAACTAGGTGTTTTTTTAATACTAGAAGAGCTAGATGTTGCTTTGGTGCTAGAGGAACTTTTGATGCTGGAAGAACTTTTAGAAGTGGAGGACGTTTTTTTGGAACTGCTTGAACTTGTTTTACTCTCTTTAGCCGATGACGCCTTGCTATTAGAGGATTTTTTCGTGGTGGTAGAAGTTTTACTGCTAGAGGAACTTTTTTTCGTGCTAACGCTGCTGGATGTTGTTACATCATCGTCGCTAGACGCTTTTGTTGAAGACTCTCCGCAGGCAGATAGAGCAAAAAAAACTGCGGTACAAAATAGACCGTATAATAGTTTTTTCATATATACCCCTCTAAAGAAATATGGAAAATGTTTATCTTTTATAATATACTTTAATTTTTGAATGATTAAAAAAAAATATTCTAATTTTTAAATATGGTAACATTAGCTCTTTCTCATTTTGAAAAAAGTTTCCCGGCGAATCTCCGTGGTAAGCGCCTGGGTGCGGTTCTCCACCCGGCATCGGTTTGCGCGGATTTGCGTTACACTCTCGATTTGCTGAAGGATTTGGACGGTAAATTGTTCAAGCTTTCGGCTTTGTTTGGACCGCAGCACGGCATCAAGGGGCATACGCAGGACAACATGATTGAATGGGAGGGCTATACCGATCCTGAGCTTGGAATACCTGTTTACAGTCTTTACGGCGAACATCGCGAACCGACGGCGGAAATGCTTTCGCATGTGGATGTGATGCTTGTGGATTTGCAGGATGTGGGTGCGCGTTACTACACGTTCATTTGGACGCTTTTCCTCTGCATGAAAGCTTGCGAAAAGGCGGGAATCCCGGTGGTAGTCGTCGATCGACCAAACCCGATTAACGGCGTGGACGAAGAAGGACCGGTGCTCGATTTGAATTACACGAGCTTTGTCGGCCTCCACAGCATCCGCACGCGACACGCAAAGACGATTGGCGAACTGGCGGAACAGTTCAAGGCGGAACGTTTCCCGAAGTGCGAACTTTACGTGATGCACATGGACGGCTACGATAAACGCATGTGGTTTGACGAAACGGGACTCCCGTGGATTTTGCCGAGTCCGAACATGCCCACGCTTGATACCGCGATTGTGTATCCGGGAATGTGCTTGTTCGAAGCGACCAACGTGAGCGAAGGTCGTGGCACGACGCGTCCGTTCGAAATTTTCGGTGCGCCGTTTATCGATGCGGTGAAACTTTGCAAGTACATGAACGGGCTCAAGCTCCCGGGCGTGTATTTCCGCGAGAACTATTTCCAGCCGACGTTCCACAAGGGCGCGGGGCAGATTTGTGGCGGTGCGCAGATTCACGTGACCGACCGCAATTCTTTCCGCAGTTTTGAAATGGCCGTGAAGTTGTTGCAGTACATCATCAACGAGTACCCGAAGGATTTTGCGTGGAAGCAGCCTCCATACGAGTATGAATTTCACAAGCTGCCGATTGATATTTTGCTTGGCAACGGGACCTTCCGCAAGGAATTTATTGAGTCGAGTATATGATGGTTGTTGGGACTGCCGCAAAAAAATGCGTCGGATGCCGTCACCTCGGCCTGTCATCCTCGACTAAGGTTGGTGCACTTCGGCAGGCTCAGTGACCTTTTGCCAAACCTTTTAATGTGTCATCCCCGACTTGATCGGGGATCTCCTTACACGGAACTCTATTGCAGAACACTTGTATAAATGAAACTTAGACTTTCGACAGAAACTTTGAACCGCCTGAAGCGCTTCCGCAAGAACAAGCGCGCCTTTTGGTCGCTTGTGATTCTGGTGGTGGCGTACTTGCTTTCGCTCACGAGCCCGTGGACGGTAAACGACGAACCGTTCTTCTTGCGTTACAACGGCAAGAGCTATTTCCCGGCGTTTGCGCGTTACAGCGAAGCGGATTTCGGTGGCGAATACAAGACGGAACAAGATTACGCAAAGCTTTTTGCGGATGTTCAAGAATGCAAGCAGGATGAAGAAGACGGATTCCCGCGTGCTGGGGGCTGCCCCGAGATGTGGACGCTCATGCCGCCAGTGCCGCATGATCCGCTGAAGGCGGATCTGAGCGAGGAGGGGACCCCTCCCTTTGCGCCGAGCGCAAAGCACTGGCTCGGAACGGATAGCAATGGGCGAGACGTCCTTTCGCGCTTGATTCATGGGTTCCGCATTTGCATTAGCTTTAGCTTGTTGTTGACAGTAATCGGGACGTTCCTTGGCATTGTCATTGGCGGTATCCAGGGCTACCTCGGAAAGTTCTGGGACACGGGCATGCAACGTATGATTGAAATCTGGTCGTCGCTCCCGATGCTCTATGTCGTGATTCTCATCGGCAG
>JAEEGJ010009893.1_pt1 | contig 25190 bp, 37 predicted proteins | sample 8958761 | NCBI WGS metagenome assembly JAEEGJ01 (sample SAMN16246546, study PRJNA631951) | gut metagenome | biome: gut microbiome; feature: rumen; material: RS-attached | host: Bos | place: Iran: Karaj | collected 2018-10 | reverse complement strand
TGTTGCGTTTCCATCGCCATTGGTGTCGCCCTTGAGAGCATCGTCTTTGAGTGAGGTGAAGAATACGCCTGGACCATTATGATTTACTAGGCAACCTTCGCCTGACAGTAAAGTCATGGAGGATTGTTCTGCGAATTTAATAACGACATTGTCTCCCAATGTTAGTTTTGTATTTATTCCGACTACGAGGTCAGGGGCAGTTACAACGAATGCAACTTCATCTTCGAGCCAGCTGATGTCGCTAGTTATACTGTTGTCAGAAACGAATATTCCGTTGCAAGTGTTGGCAGTGGATTCGTTTGAAAAAGAGTTTGAATTGTCAAGGTTCATTTCTGAATTGATTGTTATCGGAACCTTATTGCCATAGAACTGGCAGTTTGTTATGCTGGTATTCTTGTTTGCAGTCGATGCATTGAGAGCTCCTACATATATATTGCCTAATAGTCCACCTGAATTGTAAGCAAATACGCAGTTTGAAAAAGAGGCAGATGCTTCTGAAGATACATCTACGGTTGCTGGGTTTGAATTGTCGCGACCACCATACAGAAATTGGCAATATGTGAATTCCGAGTTTTGAGAACCGTTCAGGTTTATGCAACCCCAGTCACCAGCAGCGGGAATTGTGTTGTCGCCGTCCTTGTTGATGTCACCTCCATGGCTGTCATCTTTTGTGGATGTAAACACTATCGGATTGGCATTTGTTCCGTTTGCAATTATGTTTCCGTTGCTTTTGATGATAATGTTTCCTCCAGAAATAATTTTTATCGTTACACCTGCTTCAATAGTGAGGTCGGCGTATACATACAGGTTGTCCTTGTCAATAATGTATGTATTGCCTTTTCCCCATGTGGTTGGTGAGTTTATGTCGGAACTGACTGTGATTGTGTCGTATTGGTTTTCGCCTATCGGTTCACAGGATGTTATACCTATTAATAATATAATAAGGGAGCTGATTGATAATCCATGCAGTTTCATTGTCTGAATAATTTGATTATTTGGCAAAGATAATATTATTTGACAAAAGCCAAGTGCTATAGTTTTACAAAAAAAATATCTATTGTTAATAAATAATTTATAGTACTCCTAAATGCCTTTTTGTAATCAGACTTTTATGAGGAAATTAACCTATGTTGATAAATTTTTAGTTGCTCACAAAAATTATTTTAAAAAAAATAAAAAAGTTATATTGTTGGTAAGAAAAAATGTTCTACCTTTGCAGTCCAAATTTTGTAAATGTAAATTAGAGTAAAATTATTAAAAATAAATAGGTTATATGCCAACGATACAGCAATTAGTAAGAAAAGGCAGATATGTTGCAGCCGACAAGAGTAAATCGCCTGCACTCGATTCATGCCCACAGAGAAGAGGTGTTTGCACGAGAGTGTACACAACAACACCTAAAAAGCCTAATTCAGCAATGCGTAAGGTTGCTAGGGTTAGATTAACTAACGGTAAGGAAGTCAACGCTTACATTCCAGGCGAAGGCCACAACTTGCAGGAACACTCGATCGTAATGGTTCGTGGTGGCAGGGTAAAGGATTTGCCAGGTGTAAGATATCACATCGTAAGAGGCGGTTTGGATGCTGCCGGCGTTGATGGACGTACACAGAGACGTTCCAAGTACGGAACCAAGAGACCGAAAGCAAAAGCTGCTGCAAAGAAATAATTAGTAGTATAAAGATAAATAGAGATGAGAAAATCTAAGCCAAGAAAAAGAACGATTCTTCCGGATCCCAAGTATAATGACGTTCGCGTAACTCGTTTTGTAAACGATATGATGTGGGACGGAAAGAAATCCACTTCATTTAAGATTTTTTATGAATGCATGGACCTTATCGGAAAGAAGATGAAGGACAGCGAAGAGACTCCATTGGAAATATGGAAGAAGGCTCTCGACAACATCACTCCATCCGTAGAGGTTAAGAGCCGTAGAATAGGTGGTGCTACATTCCAGGTTCCTACCGAAATACGCGCCGACAGAAAGATTTCTATCAGCCACAAGTGGATGTTGTCATTCGCTCGCAAGCGCGCTGGCAAGTCAATGGCCGACAAACTTTCTGCTGAAATTCTCGCTGCTTACAACTGCGAAGGTTCTGCTTTCAAGAAGAAAGAAGATACCCACAGAATGGCAGAGGCTAACAAGGCGTTCTCTCACTTCAAATTTTAGTTTTACTGATCGCACAAAATGAACGCTTCGCTTGTAAATACTAGAAACATCGGCATAATGGCTCACATAGACGCAGGTAAGACTACGACTACTGAGCGCATTTTGTATTATACCGGTGTTAACTACAAGCTTGGCGAAGTCCATGAAGGCACTGCCACAATGGACTGGATGGCACAGGAGCAGGAGCGTGGTATAACCATCACTTCAGCAGCAACGACAGCATTCTGGAAAGCTAATGATAATGATTACAAGATCAACATCATTGATACTCCAGGTCATGTCGATTTCACTGTTGAGGTCGAAAGGTCACTGCGCGTGCTCGATGGTGCTGTCGCAATATTCTGTGCGGTGGGAGGTGTAGAGCCACAGAGCGAAACTGTCTGGCATCAGGCAAACAAGTACAATGTTCCGCGTCTTGCTTTCGTCAACAAGATGGACAGGACAGGAGCAGACTTCATTGGCGTTCTCCAGCAGATTGAAAAGAAACTCGGTGCTAACCCAGTTGCAATGCAGTTGCCTATAGGCGATGGCGATTCTTTCTCTGGAATCGTTGACTTGCTCGAAAACAAGGCATACGAATGGGACGAAGAATCGTTGGGTGTTAAGTTCAACGAAATCGCAATCCCAGAAGCCATGAAGTCGGAAGTGGAAGAGTACCGCGAAAAATTATTGGAAACAATCGTTGAGTTCGATGACGAACTCATGGAAAAGTTCCTTGACGACAGAAACAGCGTATCGGTTGCCGACATAAAGAAGGTACTGCGCAAGGCTGTTATCGAGGAAAAATGCGTTCCAGTATTTTGCGGTTCCGCATTCAAGAACAAAGGTATTCAATTATTGCTCGATGCAATATGCGAATATCTTCCTTCTCCACTCGATGTCAAAGCTATCAGCGGACATCATCCAAAGACCGAGGAAATCATCAGCCGCCATGCTGATGCCGAAGGTCCTCTTGCAGCAATGTGCTTCAAGATTATGGCAAGCTCATTTGTCGGAAAACTTTCATACCTTAGAATATATAGTGGTACTATAAAGACCGGCGACATGGTTTACAATGTTCGTACTGGTCGCAAGGAAAGGGTTACAAGAATATTCCAGATGCATTCCAACAAGCAGAACCAGATAGAGTCGGTTGAGGCTGGCGACATCTGTGCAGTAGTTGGACTGAAGGATGTTTTCACTGGCGATACCCTTTGCGATGAAAGGAAGCCGATAGTCTTGGAGAGGATGAAATTCCCTGAACCTGTGATTTCGATAGCCATCGAAGCACAGTCGCAGGCTGACATAGAGAAGCTGAACATAGCACTTGAAAAGTTGTCGGAAGAAGATCCGACTTTTGCCGTTAGAATAGACGAGATGTCGGGACAGATGCTCATCAGCGGAATGGGCGAGCTTCATCTTGAAATTATCATCGACCGTCTCGTTCGCGAGTTCGGTCTGAAGATAATTCAGGGCAAACAGCAGGTAAACTACAAGGAAGAGTTTACTGGCAGTGTGCAGCACAACGTGGTGTTCAAGAAGCAGACAGGTGGAAAAGGAAAGTTTGCCGATATTACCGTCAACATCGGTGCGGCAGATTCGGACGAGAGCGGATTCGAGTTCGTCAACAAGCTCAAAGGCGACAAGTTGCCTGCTGAGTATGTCAAGGGCGTAGAAGCCGGATTCAAGGAGGCTATGTCGAATGGTCCGCTACTCGGTTATCCTGTCCACAACATGAAGGTAGAACTTATCGATGCTTCGTTCCACCCAGTAGATAGCGACGAGTTGTCGTTCAAGATTGCTGCAGGCGTTTGCTTCAAGGAAGCATCAAAGATGCTCAAGACCGTATTGCTCGAACCGATAATGAAGATAGAGATCCTTACACCAGATGAATATCTTGGCGACATCAGTGCAGACCTTAACAGAAGAAGAGCTGTAATCGAAGGTATGGATACCAAGGGTATGCACAGGGTGTTGAAAGCCAAGGTTCCACTGGCAGAACAATTCGGATACATCACGGCACTTCGTACTTTGAGCTCGGGCAGAGCAATATTCAGCATGGAGTTCTCATCATACGAGAAAGTGCCTACAGATATACAACAGAAATTAATAGACAATAGAAAATTTATTTTTTAATTATAGTAATTAAGTATGAATCAGAAAATTAGAATTAAGCTGAAATCTTACGACCACAACTTGGTTGACAAGTCGGCAGAAAAGATTCTGAAAACGGTAAAAACTACCGGAGCAGTTGTAAGAGGTCCTATTCCTCTGCCAACTCACAAGCGTATTTTTACTGTCAACCGTTCGACATTCGTAAACAAGAAGTCGAGAGAACAGTTCGAACTCAGTTCGTACAAGCGTTTGCTCGATATCTATAGCACGACATCGAAGACGATTGACGCGTTGATGAAATTGGAATTGCCTAGTGGCGTAGATGTGGAAATTAAAGCAAGTTAGTAATTTTAAAAAAGTATTGAAATGCAAGGAATTATTGGTAAAAAAGTAGGTATGACTTCCATCTTCAGTGTTGAGGGAAAGAATGTTCCATGCACTGTTATCGAGGCAGGACCTTGCGTAGTAACCCAGTTGAAGACTGTTGAAAAGGACGGTTACGAAGCAGTTCAGTTGGCATTCGATGAGAAAAAGGAAAAACGTACGACCAAAGCAATGAAGGGTCATTTCGCAAAGGCAGGAACCACACCAAAGAAGCGTTTGGTTGAGTTCAAGGACTTTGGCAAGGAAGTGACTTTGGGTGAAGTTATCGATGTAAATATTTTCATCGAAGGTGAATTTTGTGACGTTAGCGGAACCTCCAAAGGTAAGGGTTTCCAGGGCGTAGTTAAGAGACACGGTTTCGGCGGTGTAAACGACAAGACACACGGTCAGCACAACCGCTTGAGAGCTCCTGGTTCTTTGGGCGCATGTTCTACTCCTTCAAGAGTATTCAAAGGAATGCGCATGGGTGGCCGCATGGGAGGTGACTCCGTAAAGGTTACAAGTTTGAGAGTTTTGAAGGTTATTCCGGAAAGCAATCTTCTGATTGTTAAAGGTTCTGTTCCGGGTGCCAAAGGTTCATATTTAATAATTGAAAGATAATGGAAGTAGCAGTATATAACAAATCTGGAGAAAACACCGGACGCAAAGTAGAATTGAAGGATTCCATTTTTGCAATCGAACCCAACGACCATGTCATCTACCTCGACTGCAAGCAGTACATGGCAAACAATCGTCAGGGAACACACTCATCGTTGCACAGAGGAATAGTTTCCGGTAGTACAAAGAAGTTGAAAAAGCAGAAAGGTACTGGTACCGCTCGTTTCGGTAGCATCAAGAACCCATTGTTCAGAGGCGGAGGTAGAGTATTCGGTCCGGAACCAAGAGTTTACAACTTCAAGCTTAACAAGAAAGTTAAGAGATTGGCAAGAAAATCGGCATTGACTTACAAGATGCAGGACAACAATATCTATGTTCTTGATAATCTGAATTTTGACGAAATTAAAACCAAGAATATTGTCAGCTTGAAAAATAATTTCAAATTTGATAATAAAAAAGTTTTAATTGTTATGTCGGAATCAAATAAAAATGTATATTTGTCCGCACGAAATTTGCAAGATGTTAATGTCGTAACTGCTAGTGAATTAACAACATACGACATTATGTGGGCTTCGGTTCTCATGGTAGAAGAGAAGTCAATTTGCGTTTTTGAGAATAGTTTATCGTAACGGGATAAGAAAATGGAAGTATTATTTAGACCGATATTGACCGAAAAGATGACGAAGTTGGGTGAAAAGCTCAACCGTTATGGTTTTATCGTAGATAAGAGAGCAGACAAACTGCAGATTAAGGAAGCTGTAGAGAAAATGTATGATGTGAAGGTTGACTCCGTAAACACCATGCGTTATTCTGGTAAGCTGAAAGTTCGCTACACAAAGAGCGGCGTACAGCGCGGCAGATCGAACTCCTACAAGAAGGCAGTTATCACGCTCGTAGAAGGAAATGTTATTGATTTTTATAGCAATATTTAGTAATAAGTAAAGTAAGAGATGGCTTTAAGAAAATTAAATCCGACAACACCGGGTCAAAGATTCAAGGTTATCAGCGCGTTTGACGAAATCACACGCAGTAAGCCGGAAAAATCTTTGTTGGTACCATTAAGAAAATCCGGGGGAAGAAACAATCAGGGTAAGATGACCATGCGCTACATAGGTGGTGGTCACAAGAGACAGTACCGTTTGATTGATTTCAAGAGAGAGAGAGACGGCATGAAGGCAACGGTAAAGGCAATCGAATACGATCCAAACCGTTCAGCCCGTATAGCCTTAGTTGCGTATGAAGATGGCGAGAAGAGATACATCATCGCTCCAAACGGACTCCAGGTTGGACAGGTTCTCGAATCGGGCAAGAATGTTGCACCAGAATTGGGCAACACTTTGTTCATGGAAGATATTCCTCTGGGAACAATCGTTCACAACATTGAGTTGAGACCGGGACAGGGCGCAGTTATCGCCAGAAGCGCAGGCTCGTATGCCCAGTTAGTGTCAAGAGAAGGCAAGTACGCTATCGTAAGAATGCCTTCGGGTGAAGTAAGAAAGATCCTCGTTACCTGCAAGGCAACCATAGGAAGTGTTTCGAATGCAGACCACGCTCTCGAGAGCGACGGTAAGGCAGGTCGTTCACGCTGGTTCGGTCGTCGCCCGCACAACCGCGGTGTCGTAATGAACCCAGTAGATCACCCAATGGGTGGTGGTGAAGGTAGAGCCTCTGGAGGTCACCCACGTTCGAGAAAGGGATTGCTTGCTAAGGGTTATAAGACTCGCAGCACTAAGAAGGAATCCAATAAGTATATTGTTGAAAGAAGGAAAAAGTAATCAGGTATGAGTAGATCACTTAAAAAAGGACCGTTCATTGACTTCAATCTTGAGAAGAAAGTCACAGCAATGGAAGCTAGCGGTAAGAAGACAGCCATCAAGACATGGGCAAGAGCATCTGTTATTCCGCCTGAGTTTGTAGGTCATACTTTCGCTGTTCACAACGGAAACAAGTTCATTCCGGTATATGTAACAGAAAACATGGTAGGTCACAAATTGGGCGAATTTGCTCCCACAAGAACATTCCGTGGTCACGGTGGTAAGAAGAACAAATAAAAGTAAAAGTTATGGGCGCACGTAAAAGATTAAGAGCTAATAGCATAAAAGAAGCAAGAAAGCAGAAAAGCTTCGCCATCCTCCGTAATTGTCCGACATCTCCAATAAAGATGAGACTCGTGGCAGACCAGATAAGAGGAATTGAAGTTGAAAAGGCTTTGAATATTTTGAAGTATTCCTCTAAGGTTGCATCTCGCGATATCGAAAAGTTATTGATGTCAGCAATCGCAAACTGGCAGGCTAAGAACGAAGGCGCTAAGATGGAAGACGCTGGTCTCGTCGTAAAGGAGATCTATGTTGATTCCGGTAGAGTGCTCAAGAGAATCAAACCTGCTCCTCAAGGAAGAGGATATCGTATTAGAAAACGTTCTAATCACGTTACTTTAGTGGTAGGTAGCAAAGAAAAAGAATTAGTAAACGAAGAAAACGCATAATTTCATGGGACAAAAATGTAATCCAATAAGCAATAGATTAGGCATAATCAAAGGTTGGGATTCTAACTGGTACGGTGGAAAGAAGTATGCTGACAAACTTGCTGAAGACGCAGTAATTCGCAAATATTTGAATACGCGTTTAGATAAGGCATCCGTCTCGAAGATTACAATCGAAAGATCTTTGAAGATGATAACCATTACCATAAGCACGGCTCGTCCTGGCTTCGTAATCGGTAAGGATGGCGATGAAGTTAACAAGCTTCGCGAAGAATTGAAGAAGATAACAAACAAGGACGTACAGATCAACATTTATGAGATCAAGCGTCCCGAACTTGAAGCAGAATTGGTTGCCAACACTCTCGCTCGTCAGCTCGAAGGCAAGATGGCTTACAGAAGAGCTGTAAAGATGGCTATCGCATCGACAATGAGAATGGGTGCAGAAGGTATTAAGATTCAAATCTCAGGTCGTTTGAACGGTGCTGAAATGGCTCGTTCGGAAATGTACAAGGAAGGAAGAACTCCTCTCCATACCTTGAGAGCTGACATCGACTACGCTTTGGCAGAAGCTATTACCAAGACCGGTCTTCTCGGTATTAAGGTATGGATCTGCAGAGGCGAAGTTTACGGAAAGAGAGACCTCTCTCCAAATTTCGGCAAGAAAGTTCAGGCTCCAAGAGGAGGCAGCATGAATCCAAGTGGTAATAAAAGACAAAGAAGAACAACAAAGTAAAATCTGAAAGCTATGTTACAACCAAAAAGAACAAAGTTTAGAAAAGAGCAAAAGGGCAAAATGAAAGGTAATGCCCAGCGCGGCAACCAGATAGCTTTCGGTTCCTTTGGAATCAAAGCTATGGAGATGTGCCTCCTTACTGGTCGTCAGATTGAGGCAGCCCGTGTAGCTGTTACAAGAAAGATGCAAAGACAAGGACAGATTTGGATCCGAATTTTCCCGGATAAGCCAATCACCAGCAAACCAGCCGAAGTTCGTATGGGTAAAGGTAAAGGTGCTCCGGAAGGATTCGTAGCCAGAGTTACTCCTGGAAGAATTTTATTTGAAGCAGAAGGTATTCCTTTTGACCTCGCAAAAGAAGCCTTGAGATTAGCCGCTCAAAAACTTCCAATCAAAACAAAATTTGTCGTTCGTCGCGATTATGATTATAACGAATAATACTACAGACAATGGAAAATAAAGAAATAGTAGGATTGACAACAAAGGAAATCGTTGAGAAGATTGCAACGGAAAAGTTTAATCTTAACAAGATGAGACTTAACCACGCTGTTTCTCCATTGGAAAACCCTCAGCGATTGAAGGAAGTGAGAAGAACCATCGCAAGGCTTAACACAGAGCTTCGCAAAAGAGAATTAACATCTAATAAATAAGGGCAGCCATGGAAGAAAGAAACTTAAGAAAAGAACGTATAGGTGTAGTCGTTAGCAATAAGATGGAGAAATCTATCGTTGTTGCTGTAAAGCGCAAAGAAAAACACCCGAAATACGGTAAGTTTGTGAATAAGACCAAGAAGTTTGTTGCTCATGATGAAGAAAACAAATGCGACATAGGAGATACCGTTCTCATTATGGAAACTCGTCCGTTGAGCAAGAACAAAAGGTGGAGATTAGTTAATATAATTGAAAAAGTTAAATAGTCATGATACAACAGGAAACCAGATTAAATGTTGCAGACAACAGCGGCGCAAAGGAAGTGTTGTGCATCCGTGTACTCGGTGGTACTGGAAAGAAGTACGCAACCATCGGCGATAAGATCGTCGTTACTGTAAAGAGCGCATTGCCAGGAGGCGACCTCAAGAAGGGTGCCGTTTCAAAGGCTGTTGTCGTTAGAGTGAAAAAGGAAATCAGACGTCCGGACGGATCTTACATCAGATTCGACGACAATGCTTGCGTTTTATTGACAGCTGCAGGCGAACTTAAGGGAACCCGTATTTTCGGCCCGGTAGCTCGTGAGTTGCGTGAAAAGCAGTATATGAAAATTGTATCATTGGCACCAGAAGTTTTATAAATCGAAATTATCATGACTCAGAAATTGCACATAAAGAAAGGGGATACCGTCTACGTAAACGCAGGCGAATCCAAGGGTCAGCAGGGCAGAGTTCTTGAAATCTTGAAGAAGAAGAACCGCGCTATCGTTGAAGGTGTTAACTTGATATCAAAGCATCAGAAGCCAAATGCTGCTCACCCGCAAGGTGGTATTATTAAACAGGAAGCAGGAATTCATATTTCGAACCTCATGCTTGTAGATCCTAAGACAGGAAAGCCTACAAGAATCGGCCGCAAGAAAAACGAAGAAGGCAAGTTGGTTCGTTATGCTAAAAAATCTGGAGAGGAGATTAAGTAATGGATAAATTCGTTCCGACATTAAAGAAGAAATATCAGGAAGAAATAGTTTCTGCCCTGATGCAGGAATTCGGTTACAAGACCGTAATGCAGGTTCCAAGATTGGAAAAGATTGTTATTAACGAAGGTTTGGGCCAGGCAATCTCCGACAAGAAGTTGATCGACATCGCTATCGACGAGTTGACCAACATCACAGGTCAGAAAGCAGTTCCTACAACTTCAAAGAAGGATATATCAAACTTCAAGCTGCGTAAGAAAATGCAGATTGGTGTAAGAGTAACCTTGAGAAGAGACAGAATGTATGAATTCCTCGAGAGACTCGTAGCAATAGCATTGCCACGTATCAGAGATTTCCGTGGTGTAAACTACAAGTTCGACGGAAAAGGTAACTATACATTAGGTGTAAACGAACAGATCATTTTCCCGGAGATTGACATCGACAAGATCAACAGGATTATGGGTATGGATATTACCTTCGTAACATCGGCTAAGACCGACGAAGAAGGTTATGCACTTCTGAAACAATTTGGAGTTCCATTTAAGAATCTTAAAAAGAATTAATTAGTATGGCAAAAGAATCAATGAAAGCTCGCGAGGTCAAGAGACTCGCATTAGTAGAAAAATACGCTGCTAAGAGAGCACAGTACAAGGCAGAAGGTAACTTCGAGGCTTTGCATAAGCTTCCGAAGAACTCGAACAAGATCAGACTGCACAACCGTTGCAGCCAGTCGGGTCGTCCGAAAGGATACCTGCGTCAGTTCGGAATCAGCCGTATCGCTTTCCGCGAAATGGCATCTGCCGGATTAATTCCAGGTGTAAAGAAGGCTAGTTGGTAATAAATTTTTTAATTAAATATTTTTGAATAATGACTGATCCAATTGCAGATTATTTGACCAGAATTAGAAATGCCGTAATGGCAGGACATAAGATTGTCGAAGTTCCTGGTTCTAACCTTAAGAGGGAAATCACAAAGGTGCTTTTCGAAAAAGGTTACATTTTGAATTACAAGTTCGAGGATATCGGTTATCAGGGAAATATTAAGATCGCTCTTAAGTATCATCCCGTAACGAAGGTATCTGCGATAAAGAAGTTAGAGAGAATTAGTAGGCCGGGTTTGAGAAAGTATGTTGATACCACCTCGATACCTAGAGTATTGAACGGTTTGGGAATCGCTATCCTTTCGACAAACAAGGGCGTCATGACCGACAAGGAAGCTCGTCAGGAGAATGTTGGTGGTGAAGTATTGTGTTACGTTTATTAAAAAATTAAGAAGATGTCTCGAATAGGAAAATTGCCGATTTCGGTACCCGCAGGCGTTACGGTGAAAATAAGTGACGACAACGTAGTTACGGTGAAAGGTCCCTTGGGTGAATTGTCACAGAAGGTTGATCCGAACATCGAAGTTAAGTTCGAAGATGGTCATATCACTTTCGCAAGACCGAACGATGAGAAGGAAAACAGAGCTAAGCACGGATTGTACAGAGCTTTGGTTAACAATATGGTAAAGGGTGTTTCTGAAGGCTTCAAGACCGAACAGGAATTTGTAGGTGTTGGTTTCAAGGCTGAATCTCAGGGACAGATAATCGAAATGTCTCTCGGTTACTCGCACGCTATTCTCTTCGAAGTTCCGAAGGAAATCAAGGTTGAATGCAAGACCGAAAAGAGAGGAAACTCGACACTTACTATGACAAGTATCGACAAACAGTTGCTCGGACAGGTTGCAGCTAAGATTCGTTCGCTGCGTCCACCTGAGCCATACAAGGGTAAGGGTATCAAGTTTGTTGACGAAGAGTTGCGTAGAAAAGCTGGTAAGTCAGCTAAGGTTTAATCTTAAAATTTTAAAGATATGGCTTTTTCGAAAATAGAAAGAAGACTCAAGATAAAACGCAGAATCCGTAGAAACATATTCGGAACTGCTGAAAAACCAAGAATGTCCGTATTCCGTAGCAATCGTCAGATAAGCGTACAGATAATCGACGACCTTGCTGCTAATACCCTCGTTTCTGCAACTTCAAAGTGCAAGGAAATAGAAGGCGCAAAGGCTACCAAGTCGCAGAAGGCTGCAATGGTAGGCAAGAAGGTTGCCGAATTGGCTTTGGCTAAGGGAATCAAGGAAGTGGTTTTTGATAGAAATGGTTACTTGTATCATGGTAAGGTAAAGGCTTTGGCCGATGGTGCAAGAGAAGGTGGACTTAAACTATAATAAAGATATGTTGAATAACGCTAAGAAAGTAAAGACCAGTGATCTGGAATTAAAAGATAGATTGGTTAGCATCCAGAGGGTTACCAAGGTTACCAAGGGTGGACGTACCTTCAGTTTCTCGGCTATAGTAGTTGTTGGAAACGAAGACGGAATCGTAGGTTACGGTTTGGGTAAGGCCAGCGAAGTAACAACAGCTATCCAGAAGGGTGTTGAAGATGCCAAGAAGAATTTGATTAAGGTTCCTGTACATAAGGGAACTGTTCCTCACGAGCAGTCGGCTAAGTTCGGCGGTGCAAGAGTATGGATTAAACCTGCTGCATCGGGAACTGGAGTAAAGGCTGGTGGTGCTATGCGTGCCGTATTCGAAAGCGTGGGAATTACCGATATCCTTGCAAAGTCAAAGGGTTCGTCAAATCCTCATAACTTGGTAAAGGCTACTATCGCTGCATTGCTCGAAATGCGCGATGCAAACGAGGTTGCTTATCAGAGACAAGTGAACTTGGACAAAGTGTTTAACGGATAAAAATTATTTGTCATGAAGATTAGAGTAACGCAAATTAAAAGTATGATTGGCAGCACCCAGCGTCAGAAGAATACTCTCGCCGCATTGGGTATAAAGAAAATGCACAATCCTGTTGAACATGAAGCCACCCCACAGATACTTGGTATGGTGGAAAAAGTTCGTCATTTAGTAAATGTTGAAGAAATTTAATAATTTTAAAGAAGATTTATTATGGATTTAAGTTGCTTAAAACCGGCAGAAGGTTCGATAAAAGATTGTAAGAGAATTGGCCGTGGACAAGGCTCAGGAAAAGGCGGAACCTCTACCAGAGGTCATAAGGGCGCTAAGCAGAGATCCGGTTACAAGAATAAGATCGGTTTCGAAGGCGGTCAGATGCCTATCCAGAGAACTTCACCAAAATTCGGATTTAAGAATAGAAACAGAATCGAATATAAAGGTATCAATGTTTCAACAATTCAGGCTCTCGTAGAAAAGAAGAATCTTGAAGTGGTTGACATCGAAGCTCTTATTAATAATGGTCTTGTTTCTAAGCGCGATCTCGTAAAGATCCTCGGAAACGGTGAATTAACTTCCAAGGTAACAGTCAAGGCTCATGCATTCTCAAAGACTGCAGCAGAAAAGATTGAAGCTCTCGGAGGTACAATTGAAAAAATTTAGTTTAGTATGAAAAGATTTTTTAGTACGATTAAGAATATATTCAAGATTGAGGACCTCCGCTCAAGGATACTCCTCACTCTTGGGTTCATTCTTATTTACAGACTTGGAGCACATATCGTTCTTCCGGGTGTAAACCCGAACGCTTTGTCGGCCTTGTCGAAGCAGACTGCAGAAGGTGTTCTCAGCCTGCTTGATATGTTTTCTGGTGGTGCTTTCTCCAACGCATCTATTTTTGCGCTCGGAATCATGCCGTATATCTCGGCTAGCATCGTAGTTCAACTTCTCGGTATTGCAGTTCCGTATTTCCAGAGATTGCAGAGGGAAGGTGAAAGCGGTAGAAAGAAAATCAATCAGATAACAAGGTTCTTGACAATTGCAATCCTTCTTATCCAGGCTCCATCGTACATTGCAAACCTGCGCATACAACTGGCTCAGACTCCAGGTGCAGTAATAGATGGCGGTTTGTTCTTCACAATCTCGTCGACTATTATTCTTACAGCAGGAACAATGTTCATCTTGTGGCTCGGTGAAAGGATTACCGACAAGGGTATAGGAAACGGTATTTCATTGCTCATTATGGTCGGTATCATAGCAAGGCTTCCATACGCACTGGCTGGTGAATTTGTAGCTCGCTTCGAGCAGGCTGGTGGTGGACTCCTTGTTCTGCTTATCGAACTTGTTGTTCTCTTCATTGTATTCGTGCTTGCAATTGCATTGGTACAAGCAGTACGCAAGATTCCGGTGCAGTATGCTAAGCGTGTTGTAGGAAACAAGCAGTACGGTGGTGTAAGACAGTATATACCTCTTAAGGTAAATGCTGCTGGCGTTATGCCTATCATCTTCGCACAGGCTCTTATGTTCCTGCCGATTATGTTTGCTGGTTTCAGCTCAGAAGGAGGTGGTTTTGTCGCTGCTTTCGCTGACTATACTGGATTCTGGTATAACTTTACATTTGCAGTACTGATTATAGTCTTCACGTATTTCTATACAGCTGTGACTATCAATCCAAGGCAAATGGCAGAAGACATGAAGAAGAACGGCGGTTTTATCCCAGGTGTAAAGCCAGGCAACAAGACAGTTGAATTCTTGGATGACATTATGTCCAAGATTACATTGCCGGGTTCTATATTCTTGGCTATTATCGCAATACTTCCTGCTTTCGCAAGACTGCTTGGCGTAAACAGCCAGTTTGCACAGTTCTACGGAGGTACTTCGTTGCTGATTATGGTTGGTGTAATACTCGACACTCTTCAGCAGATTGAAAGCCACTTGTTGATGCGTCATTATGACGGATTGACAAAGTCAGGAAGAATTAAAGGCAGAGGCTCTGTTTCTGCAATGTAACGATCTTTGATGATTTTTATAAAGTCTGACGACGAGGTTGAGTTGGTACGCAGAAGTTCTCTGCTAGTATCGAAAACCCACGCAATGCTCGCGGCTGAAATTGCGCCGGGCGTATCGACCTCGAAATTGGACAAATTGGCAAAGGAATTTATTCTGGATAACGGTGGAGTTCCAGGCTTCCTCAACTATAACGGTTTCCCCAATACCTTGTGTGTTTCGGTAAACGATGTTGTTGTGCATGGAATCCCATCAAATCTGGAATTAAAGGATGGGGATATTGTTTCCGTTGATTGCGGAGTGCTGATGAATGGCTTTTACGGAGATTCCTGCTATACCTTCGAGGTCGGTGAAGCCGAGCCGGCAGTAAGGGCATTGTTGGTGTGTACAAAGGAATGTCTTTACAAAGGAATAGAGCAGGCCGTAGTTGGAAAGCGGATAGGAGATATTGGAAATGCCGTACAGAAGCATGCAGAGTCCCACGGATATTCGGTTGTCGAGGAACTGGTCGGTCATGGTGTCGGACATTTCTTGCACGAGGAGCCAAGCATACCGAACTTCGGTAGAGCAGGCAAGGGCTTGAAACTGAAAGAACGGATGATCATAGCAATCGAGCCGGTTATCAATATGGGCAAACGAGCAATCGTTCAGGAGAGAGACGGATGGACAATAAAAACCAAAGATGGAAAACCATCGGCTCATTTTGAGCACACAGTGGTTGTAAAAAACGGTAAGGCAGATATTTTATCTGATTTTAGTTTAATTGAAGAAGTTTTAAAGAAAAAGAAGAATTAGTTTTTGTATGGCAAAACAACTTTCTATAGAATTGGACGGAACGATTATCGAGGCGTTGTCCAATGCAATGTTCAGGGTCGAGCTGGAAGGCGGACACATAATTACTGCCCATATTTCTGGCAAGATGAGAATGCATTACATAAGGATATTGCCGGGTGATAAGGTCAGGTTGGAAATGTCGCCTTACGATTTAACTAAAGGTAGGATAACTTTTAGATACAAATAAAAACATTATAGAGATGAAAGTAAGAACGTCTGTAAAAAAGAGAAGTGACGATTGCATAATCGTCAGAAGAAAAGGAAGAGTTTACGTGATTTGTAAAAAGAATCCTAAATTCAACCAACGTCAGGGTTAATATTAATTGTGTTTATAAATAAAATTAAAGAAATAGAATATGGCAAGAATAGCAGGTGTAGATGTTCCGAATAACAAGCGTGGCGTAATTGCGCTTACCTACATCTTTGGAATTGGCCGCAGCAGATCGGCAACGATTCTTCAGGAAGCCGGTGTTGACGAAGACATCAAGGCAAAAGATTGGAACGACGAGCAAATCGCAGCAATTCGTCAGGCAGTTGGAAAATACCGTCTCGAAGGTGAATTGCGTTCAGAAATTCAACTTAATATCAAGCGTTTGCAAGATATAGGTTGCTACAGGGGAATCCGTCATCGTCTTGGTTTGCCCTTGAGAGGTCAGAAGACTAAGAACAACGCAAGAACACGTAGAGGTAAAAAGAAAACTATTGCCAACAAAAAGAAATAAGTAAGATATGGCTAAGAAAGCAAGAGTAACAAAGAAGCGTGTAGTAAAAGTTGAGGCTACTGGCCTTGCACACGTTCACACTTCGTTCAACAACATCATTGTTACGTTGACCAATAACGAAGGACAGGTTATATCATGGTCTTCTTCAGGAAAGAATGGTTTCCGCGGAAGTAAGAAGAACACCCCGTATGCTGGACAGATGGCTGCAGAAGACTGCGGTAAGGTAGCATACGATTTGGGTCTCAGAAAAGTTAAGGCTTACGTAAAGGGACCGGGTGCTGGTAGAGAATCCGCTGTAAGATCGTTGCACAACATGGGCATCGAAGTTACCGAAATCATCGATGTGACTCCATTGCCACACAACGGTTGCAGACCTCCAAAGAGAAGAAGAGTTTAATTATTTGGTTTTAGTGTTATTTTTAAAAGGAAAGAAAAATGGCAAGATATACAGGACCGCAAACTAAAATTGCAAGAAAATTTGGTGAACCAATATTTGGTCCAGATAAGGTGTTGGAAAGAAGAAACTTCCCTCCCGGACAGCACGGATTGAACAAGAAGAGAAAAAAAGTATCTGAATACGGTACACAGTTGCGTGAAAAGCAGAAAGCTAAATATACATACGGCGTTCTCGAAAGACAATTCCGCAACCTCTTCAAGAAGGCAAGCAGTTCAAAGGGTGTAACTGGTGTTGTTCTTCTGCAGTTGCTCGAATCGAGACTCGACAATGTTGTCTTCAGACTTGGTATTGCTCCAACTAGAGTATCGGCTCGTCAGCTCGTTTCGCACCGTCATATTATGGTTAACGGCGAAATGTGCAACATCCCTTCATTCTCGGTAAAGCCAGGTGACATCATTTCGGTACGCGAAAGATCAAAGTCCCTCGAAATTATCACCAACAGCTTGAGTGGTTTCAACCACAGCAAGTATCCTTGGATTGAGTGGGACGATAATTCAATGTCGGGCAAGTTCATGTCTGTTCCCGAAAGAGAAGACATACCCGAAAACATAAGAGAACAGTTAATAGTCGAATTGTATTCAAAATAAAAGGTAAGTAGATGTCAATTTTAGCGTTTCAAAAACCAGATAAGGTAGTTATGCTTGAAGCTACCGATTTCTATGGAAAGTTCGAGTTCAGACCACTAGAACCGGGCTATGGCCAGACAATCGGAAATGCATTGAGGAGAATACTGCTTTCATCGCTTGAAGGTTTTGCAATTTCATCCGTGAAGATAGAGGGTGTGGATCACGAATTTTCCACAATACCCGGAGTTATGGAAGATGTCACTGAGATAATTCTTCAGCTTAAGCAAGTTCGTTTCAAACAGCAGATCGAGGATGTTAATCACGAAAATGTATGTGTTGTAATATCCGGACAAGAAGAATTTAGGGCTGGTGATATAGGAAAGTTCCTTTCTGGTTTCAAGATTTTGAATCCAGACCTGTTGATTTGCAGGATGGAGCCTTCTGTAACCCTTAAGATGGACTTGTCTGTAATAAAGGGCAGAGGTTATGTTCAGGCGGATGAAAACAGAACACTCGACGATACTATCGGCGTTATTCCAATCGGATCGATTTTCACACCGATTATTAACGTTAAGTATTATGTTGAGAACATGCGTGTTGAGCAGAGAACTGACTACGACAAGCTGATTATCGAAATCCAGACCGACGGTTCGATTCACCCGAAGGATGCTTTGAAGGAAGCCGCTAAAATTCTTATTCACCATTTTATGCTCTTCTCCGATGAAAAGATTACGTTGGATACAGACGAAAAGCATGAAAAGGATGAATTCGATGAGGAAGTTCTCCGCATGAGGCAGTTGCTCAAGTCAAGACTTGTTGACCTTGACCTTTCTGTTCGTGCGCTAAATTGCTTGAAGGCTGCCGAAATCGAAACCTTGGGCGACTTGGTTCAGTACAATAAGTCCGACTTGCTGAAGTTCAGAAATTTCGGCAAGAAGTCGCTTACCGAACTCGAGGCTCTTCTCGATATGAAGAATTTGAGCTTTGGTATGGATACATCAAAATTTAAGTTGGATAAGGAATAATACTTTTAGAAAATGAGACATAATAAGAAAGTAAATCATTTAGGAAGAAAAAGTGCTCACAGACAAGCTTTATTGTCTAATATGGCATCTTCTCTGATTCTGCATAAGCGTATATTCACGACAGTTGCAAAGGCTAAGGCTTTGAGAGTTTATGTCGAACCGTTGATTACTAAGGCAAAGGAAGATTCAACACACAATCGTAGGGTTGTTTTCAGCTACCTCGAAAACAAGGAAGCTATAACCGAACTTTTCCGCAATGTAATTGTTAAGGTTGGTGACAGACCAGGTGGATATACCCGCATATTGAGAACAGGAAACCGTTTGGGTGATAACGCAGAAATGTGCATGATGGAACTCGTTGATTACAATGAAAACATGCTCTCTGCAAAGGAAACCAAGAAGAAAGTTCGTCGTTCACGTAAGAAAGCTACTACAACCGACGAGGCTGCTCCTGCTCAGGAAGAAAAGAAGGAAGAATAAGATTTTTGATAATCGAAAAATGGAGATATTTTCGTATCTCCATTTTTTTTGTGTAAATACATTATGATAGTATGGGGCAATGTGTACATGTACTTGGCATGAAATTTAATAATGTATAATTTTTCTATTTTCATATCTCCAGAAAAAAGCATATCTTTGCAAGTGATATTTTATATGAGAATCATTAAATGACAAAAAAGTTATTTTTACAATTAACCGCATTTTTTGTGTTAGTGCTATTTAGCAATGTGGTAAAAGCTCAGGAGCGGTTTATCTTTACACCGCAGTGGACGGCACAGGCACAGTTTGCGGGCTACTATGTAGCTTACGAAAAGGGCTTTTATAAGGATGCAGGAGTTAATGTGGAAATTATTCACCCTTCGGCTACAGAGTCGGCAATGAATCGTATTCGCAACAATGATAGTCATGCCACAACTCTTCAGCTATGTCAGGCGATGGAGATTGTTGATAATGGCATTTCATTGGTGAATATTTTTCAGACCTCAATGAACAATGCATTGGTCATCGTCTCGCGTCGCGGCAAAGATCCATTGACACAAAAGGGTGCTAGAGTCGGTATTTGGAGCATTGGTTTTGGACAGATGGCTATATGTATGAGTATAAAAGATCATCTTGACTATGAGTGGATTCCATTTGCATATAATGTAAATCTCTTCGTAGCGGGCGCTGTAGACGCAACCCTTGCCATGAGCTACAACGAGTATTATCAGCTCTTGCAAACAGGCATGGACTTGACTGAGGAGAATGTGTACCGTTTCTGCGATCACGGTTACAATGTGCAGGAAGATGGTGTATATATGACTCGCGAGTATTATGAAACGCACAAGGAGCAGGCAGATAAATTTGCCCAGGCTAGTCGTCGTGGTTGGGAGTGGGCAGCCCAGCATCCCGATGAGACTCTGGAAATAGTAATGAAATATGTGCGCGACAACCATATAGCAACAAACAGAGTGCTTCAAAAGTTGATGCTTGCCGAGGTGCTACGCCTACAGGTTGACAGGGAATCTGGCAAGCGCGAGTTTCGTCTGCGTCCCGACATGGTAAAACTCGCTAGCGGACTGATGGTGGAGTGCAACCTTCTAAAGCACGAAGTTACATACGAGGACCTTATAACGAAATAGCCCTATGAAAAAAAATATCTTCAATATACATCGCTCACTTTCTACGAGGCTCAGTCTTTTGATAGTCCTATTTGCGGCAGTAATACTTGTAGCTTCCCTTGGTTATATGTTCGGTGTGTCGCGAGAAGCCATACGCCAGGAGGCCGTTAACCATGCAACAGAGATTTTGGAAAACACAGCCTTGCGTGTAAACGGAATTTTTGACAAGGTGGTCATTGCAACCGATAACACAGACTGGCTTATCACTAGTCATCTTGATTCCCCAGATTCTATGTTTTTCTACTCACGGCGCATTCTCCTGAACAATCCCGACCTTAATGGATGTTCAATTGCTTTTGAACCGAACTTTTTTAAGGAACGAGGCCGTTATTTTTCGGCTTACTCATACAATGACAAAGGAAAAATATTGACTTCGCAGGAAGGCAACGAACACTACGAATATTTTTACATGGATTGGTATCAGCTCTGTAAATTGTTGGATAGACCTGTGTGGACCGAGCCTTTTATGGATTACAATCCAGAAGACATATATTCTTATGATATGATAGCTTCCTACTGCAAACCATTGAAAGACAGCGAAGGAAACTATATCGGAACTATTGCTGTAGATTTATCACTTGAATGGCTGTCTAAAACCATATCGGCTGTCAAGCCATATCCAAACTCTTACAGCATAATGATTGGTAGTGGCGGAACTTATTTTGTACATCCTGACACCACAAAGCTTTTCTATCAAACTATTTATACCGAAACCCTCGAAAAGCCAGATACAGCGATTACCGCACTAGGTCGCGCAATGCAACGCGGTGAGGAGGGGATGCGACAACTGAAAATAGATGGCGAGGAATGTTTTGTTTTCTACAAACCATTAAGCACAACCGGTTGGAGCGTGGCAATTGTATGTCCAGAAAGCGATATTTTTGGTTCGTTCAACCGAATCAGACGAGCAGTAACTATTGCTGTGCTTGCTGGTCTACTGCTGATGTTCCTTGTGTGCATCCGTATTATTGCCAGAGAGTTAAGACCATTAAAACGCCTTGTTAAGCAAGCAGGTAGCATAGCTAATGGTAATTTTAACGAAACTTTGCCCGATGATGGTCGCAACGATGAGATAGGTCAGTTGAGCGATTCTTTCAGCAATATGCAGCGCTCTTTGGTCAACTATATATCAGAGCTTAAGCAGACCACTGCACAGAAAGCTTCCATGGAAAATGAACTCAAGGTTGCAAGTGACATACAAATGTCGATGGTTCCGCGTACATTCCCACCATTCCCAGCTCGTCGCGACATTGACCTGTTCGCTTCTATGACACCCGCAAAGGAAGTCGGAGGCGATTTATACGACTTTTTCATTCAAAACGAGCACCTGTATTTCTGTGTAGGCGATGTTTCGGGCAAAGGTGTGCCTGCTTCATTGTTTATGGCAGTAACGCGTAATCTTTTCAGAATAGTTGCACAGCAGGGACATTCGCCTGCGGAGATAGCTACGCAGATAAACAATATTCTGTCTAACGATAACGAGCAGAACATGTTTGTTACCATGTTTATTGGTTGTGCCGACCTCAAGACAGGACACCTTGATTTCTGCAACTGTGGGCACAATGCTCCACTAATAGATGGTGAGTTTATGAAACTCAAATATACGAATCGCCCTCTCGGAATTTGGGAGGAAGGTGATTTCTATGGTGAGAGCATTGACGACATACGCGATAAGCAGATTTTTATCTATACTGATGGCCTTACTGAAGCCGAGAATCTGCAGCACGAACTTTTCGGAGACGAGCGGTTGCATGAGTTTTTGGCAAAGGCACAAAGCCTTTCGTCTGAGCAGGTTATAATTATGCTACAAGAATCTGTTGCAAAGCATCGCGATGGAACGATACCAAACGATGACCTCACTCTTCTGTGCTTGACAATAGTTGAACCAAAATAATTTTTCCACTCTTGATATTTTCATGTCAAAATTATAACTTTGCGAATTAGAATTATTCATAAATACATTAAAAACAAACTATCATGAGTGAAATTATTGGTATTGCAGCGAGACAGATTTTAGATTCAAGAGGAAATCCAACCGTAGAGGTTGATGTATATACAGCAGCTGGTGCTATGGGGCGTGCGGCTGTTCCGAGTGGCGCTTCTACTGGCGTCCACGAAATGCTTGAACTTCGTGACGGCGACAAGAGCCGTTTCATGGGAAAAGGTGTAATGCAGGCGGTTCGCAATGTGCAGACAACAATAGCAGAGAACTTGCGTGGTATCTCCGTTGATGACCAGTTGGCTATCGACCGTACAATGATAAACCTCGATGGCACGGCAAATAAGTCGGGACTTGGCGCAAATGCAATATTGGCAGTTTCGATGGCATGTGCACAAGCTGCTTCTCAAGAACACGGAATGTCGCTTTTCAGTTATATTGGCGGACTTGGTGCAAGGACTTTGCCTATTCCGATGATGAATATCCTCAATGGTGGTGCTCATGCCGACAACAAGATTGACATACAGGAATTCATGATTATGCCGGTGGGTGCTCCTACTTTCAGCGAGGCTTTGAGAATGGGAACAGAGGTATTCCATAACTTGAAGGCTGTGCTTTCGGCATCGAAGTATTCAACAAATGTTGGTGACGAAGGTGGTTTTGCGCCGAATCTTGGTTCAAACGAGGAAGCCGTAGAGTATGTGATTAAGGCAATCGAAAAGGCTGGATACAAGCCTGGCGAGGAGATTTATATCGCCCTTGATGCTGCAGCAAGCGAGTTCTATGATGCAGAGAAGAAATTGTATGTTTTCGGTTCAAATGGTAAGACATACACATCTGAGCAACTAGTGGATTATTGGAAGGAATGGACTTCCAAGTATCCTGTGATTTCGATTGAGGACGGTCTGGCAGAGGACGATTGGGACGGCTGGAAACTTCTTACCGATGCTATTGGTGATCGTGTTCAGCTTGTGGGCGATGATTTGTTTGTTACAAATCCAATACGTCTTGCAAAAGGAATTGGTGGTGGCGTGGCAAATTCCATCTTGGTTAAGCTGAACCAGATTGGCACCTTGTCTGAAACCATGCAGACCATAAATCTTGCTCAGCAGAATTCTTACACAACGATAATCAGCCATCGTTCGGGCGAAACTGAGGACACTTTCATTGCTGATTTGGCAGTGGCAGTAAATTCTGGTCTTATCAAGACAGGTTCAGCTTCGCGTACCGACCGTATTGCCAAGTACAATCAGTTGCTTCGTATCGAGGAACAGCTTGGCGAAAATGCCAACTATCTTGGCAGAAATTTCAAGTTCGCAAGAGAATAAAAGTTTTAGATTAATAATAGAAAGCGCAGATGGCTGAGGCTGTCTGCGCTTTTTTTGTTTTCCTCCGCCATTCCGACACCCCATGTCAGTTCTGTCAATGCTGAAGTTGTCATTTTGTCAGTTTTTTGCGAGTGGCACATTTTTCGATAAGGTCATGCCGTAAAATTTTAAATTGTCTAACAAAAAAATTAAAAGATATCATGGAAAAGATAGGAAGACCAATGGCAGGCAAAGTCCTGATTAAACCGGAAGCAGCAGAACAGAAGACAGTTGGCGGAATCATTATCCCCGATTCAGCACAGGAAAAACCACAGAAAGGCAAAATCATCGCAGTAGGAAACCATAAGAAGGACGAACCCATCGAGGTTAAGGCTGGCGACGTAGTACTTTACGGAAAGTACAGCGGTACCGAACTGAAGATTAACGGCGAAAGTTATCTGATTATGAATCAGACCGATATTTTATTAGTAGTTGAAGAATAATTTTTGAAAGGATACAATCATGGCAAAAGAGATAAAATTCAATATCGAATCGAGAGACTTGTTGAAGAAGGGTGTTGACACTTTGGCAGATGCCGTAAAGGTAACACTTGGTCCTAAGGGCAGAAACGTAGTAATAGACAAGAAGTTCGGTGCTCCGCACATCACCAAGGACGGTGTCAGCGTAGCAAAGGAAATCGAAATAAAGGACCCGTTCATGAACATGGGTGCTCAGATGGTTAAGGAAGTTGCTTCGAAGACCAACGACGATGCCGGCGACGGAACAACCACCGCTACCGTTCTTGCTCAGGCAATCGTTAGCGAAGGCTTGAAGAACGTAACCGCAGGTGCAAATCCAATGGATTTGAAGCGCGGTATCGACAAGGCTGTTGCCGCTGTTGTGGCAGAATTGAAGAAGATGAGCCAGAACGTCGGCGACGACAATAAGAAGATCGAGCAGGTTGCAACAATTTCGGCAAACAACGAATTGGCAATCGGTAAGGACATCGCCCTCGCAATGGAAAAGGTAAAGAAGGAAGGCGTTATCACAATCGAAGAGGCAAAGGGTATCACAACCGAGGTTAAGGTTGTTGAAGGTATGCAGTTCGACCGTGGTTACATTTCACCGTACTTCATCACCGACAGCGAGAAGATGCAGACCGTAATGGATAATCCTTACATCCTCATCACCGACAAGAAGATTTCGTCGATGAAGGACTTGCTGCCAGTTCTCGAACCAATAGCACAGGAAGGAAAGGCATTGCTTATCATCGCTGAGGATGTTGAAAGCGAAGCTTTGGCAACTTTGATTGTTAACCGCTTGAGAGGTACTTTGAAGATTGCTGCTGTTAAGGCTCCGGGATTCGGCGACAGAAGAAAAGAAATGTTGCAGGATATAGCAATCCTTACCGGTGGTGAAGTTATCACCGAAGAACGCGGTTTGAAGCTCGAAAATGCAAACATCACAATGCTCGGTCGTGCCGACAAGGTTACAATCGACAAGGAAAATACAACTATCGTTGACGGTTGCGGACAGAAAGACCAGATTGCTGCAAGAGTTGCTCAGATTAAGAAGCAGATTGAACTCACAACTAGCGACTACGACCGTGAAAAGTTGCAGGAACGCCTTGCTAAGTTGTCGGGTGGTGTTGCAGTAATCTATGTTGGTGGTACTACCGAAGTAGAAATGAAGGAAAAGAAAGACCGCTACGAAGATGCTTTGTCGGCTACCCGTGCAGCAGTTGCTGAAGGTATCATCCCTGGTGGTGGTGTAGCTTACATCCGTGCTATCCAGCACATCAGTGACTTGAAGGGCGACAACGACGAGGAAAACCTCGGTATTGCAATAGTTCTCCGCGCATTGGAAGAACCTCTGC
>JAEEGJ010009892.1_pt1 | contig 25192 bp, 24 predicted proteins | sample 8958761 | NCBI WGS metagenome assembly JAEEGJ01 (sample SAMN16246546, study PRJNA631951) | gut metagenome | biome: gut microbiome; feature: rumen; material: RS-attached | host: Bos | place: Iran: Karaj | collected 2018-10 | reverse complement strand
GACAAACACAAGATTTTCCTCTATAAGGAAGATTTCGAGAAATTCAAGGAAGGTCTGGACGAAGTCATCAAATACATCACCGACAATTGCTTCGGAGGTGAAATCCCCGTCAGGCCCGAAACCCAGCCAGATCAGGAAGGTTACTTCTAATGGCTTCCATCCTGCTGAAGAATATATGCATCGCCGATGAGAGCAAAGACGTTCTCATCGGTGGTAGCCATATATTGAAGATCCGCCCCGCAGGCTCCTGCATCGACTGGGACCTCGCGGGTGATGTGGAAGTGATGGACTGCACCGGCAAGGTGGCCATCCCCGGTTTCATCAACATGCACACCCACGCCGGAATGGCCCTCATGAGGGGCATAGGCGAAGACATGGTATTCCAGGACTGGATCCGCAAGATCTGGGACATAGAGGCCGGATTCGATTTCGACTACGTCTACTGGAGCGCCAAGGTTGCCTGCATAGAGATGATCCGCACCGGCACCACCACCTTCAACGACCAGTACTGGTTCTTCCAGGCCTGCCAGAAGGCAGCTGCGGAGATGGGCATACGCCCCGCAGTCGGCTACGACATCATCGACCGGGGAGACCCGGAAGAGGCCAAGCGCCAGATGTACCAGTGTGAGCACAAGTACGAAGAAGTTAAGGATCAGTGGAAAGACGAAGGTGCCATCTACGAACTCGCCTTCCACGCCATCTACTCCGTCAGCGAGCCCATGATGATATGGGCGGCCGATTTCGCCCGCAAGCACAACCTTCCCCTCCACATCCATCTCAGCGAAACCCTCAAGGAAGTGGAAGACTGCAAGGCAGCCCACGGCGGACTCACTCCGGTCGAGTATCTCGACAGGATAGGCGTCCTTGGGCCGAACCTCCTCGCAGCCCATTGCCTCTGGCTCACGGAGCACGACATCGAGCTCCTTGCCAAACATGGCGTCCACTGCATCCATAACATCAATTCGAACACCAAGCTGTCTTCCGGCTACAAGTTCCTCTACAACGAGCTCCGCGATGCCGGCGTGAACGTCTGCATCGGCACCGACGGGTGCGCATCCTCCAACAATCTGGACATTCTCGAGGCCATGAAGACCTCCGCCCTGTTCCAGAAGGCCTGGAGGAACGATCCCAAGGCCCTGCCTCTGCCTGAGCTTCTGGACATGGCCACCATCAACGGTGCCAGGGCCCTGCGGCTCAACAGCGGACGCCTCGAGGAAGGCGCCCTCGCCGACATCTCCATCGTAGAGACCGACAGCAGCTATTTCCTCTCCCCCGGCCCGTTCCTCGCCAATCTTGTGTACTCCGCGCATTCCGACTGCATAGATTCCGTGATTGCCGGCGGCAGGTTCGTCATGCGGAACCGGGAAATCCCGGGAGAAAAGGAGATACTCCACGAAGCCAGGCAGGCCCTGTCTAAAATAAAATAACACTATGGACGAAAGAATCAACAAGATCAACACTGCGGCAGAGTTTATAGAGTCCAAGCTCGACGGCCGCAAACCCATCGCAGCAATCATCCTCGGTAGCGGCCTCGGCCAGCTCGCCGAAATCATAGAAGACCGCATCACCATCCCCTACACCGAGATCCCTTGCTTCCCCGTTTCAACCGTAATAGGCCACAAGGGGAATTTCATCTGCGGAACCCTTGGTGGAAAGTGCGTGATTGCCATGCAGGGCCGCTTCCATTACTATGAAGGCTACGACATGGCCACACTCACCCTCCCCGTGCGTGTGATGTGCAAACTGGGCATCAAGTATCTTTTCGTTTCCAACGCCGCAGGCGCGCTGAATCCGGAATATAAAGTTGGTGATACCATCATCATCAAAGACCATATCAACTTCATGCCCAACCCCCTTATCGGGCCCAACATGGAGGATTTCGGTCCCCGCTTCCCCGACATGACCTGCCCCTACGACCTCGAGCTTCAGAAGAAGGCCCTCGAGATTGCCGAAGAACTTGGCTTCAAGCTGCACCAGGGCATTTATTTCGGCGGCACAGGCCCTTCCTACGAGACCCCCGCAGAAGTGCGTTTCTTCCGCTCTTCCGGAGCCGACCTGGTGGGAATGTCCACCGTTCCCGAGGTCATCGTCGCCCGTCACTGCGGCATCCGCGTGTTCGGAATGTCCGTGGTGACCAACGTCTGCAACACCCAGAACGTGGAGCGCAACTTCAATGACGGTGAAGACGTGGTGATGCAGGCGAACGCCGCCACAAAACGCATGATTCCCCTGTTTACCAAACTGGTCGCTTCACTTTGATGGATAAGAGGATGTCGGTTATCGAGGAGGCTGCCGCCTTCATGTCGTCCTGGCTCGACGGGCGCAAGCCTGTCGCGGGCGTGATTCTCGGCAGCGGGCTCGGTCAGCTTGCAGAAGAGATAGAAGACCCTATTGTGGTGCCCTATGTGAGGGTACCCGGTTTCCCCCCGGCCACAGCTGTCGGCCACAAGGGCAACTTTATCTGCGGTTATCTGGGAGGGAAATGCATCCTGGCCATGCAGGGGCGCTATCATTACTACGAGGGCTATCCCATGGATACCGTGGTCCTGCCCATCCGGGTGATGATAAAGCTTGGCATCAAGTACCTGCTGGTATCGAATGCCGCCGGAGCTATGAACAAAAGCTTCAACATTGGCGACCTGATGCTTATCCGGGACCATATCAACCTCCTCCCGAATCCGCTGATTGGCCCCAATCTGGATGAATTCGGCCCCCGTTTCCCCGACATGACCTGCGCCTACGACCTGGCTCTTCAGGACAGAATGCTGAAAATAGCTGAAAAACAAGGGGTTAAACTGCAGCGCGGCATCTATGTCTCCTGCACCGGACCCACCTACGAAACTCCAGCCGAGTATGCCTACTACGCATCTATGGGGGCGGACAATGTGGGCATGAGCGTGACTCCGGAGGTTATCGTGGCACGCCACGCTGGCATCCGCGTGCTGGGCATGTCCGTCATCACCGACATCGCACACGAAGCGGAAGACGACTACATTACAGACGAAAACGAGATCGTCCGTCAGGCCGATCTCGCTTCCCGTAAGATGACAGGGCTTTTCCGAGCCCTGGTTTCTTCACTTTAAGAATTCCAGAAATCCCGGAATCGAAAGATCGTAGCCGCGCGGGCCTGCGAGGATGTTGCCGTTTGCATCCAGTATGATGTAATTCGGCTGGGCATTCACGCCGAAGCGCGTACGTGCAATGTAGCTGTTGACGCGCCCCACATCCTTCAGCACCTTCCCTTCCGGAGTCGTAATCCACTTGCTCTCAGGCAGTTTCACTTTGTCGTCGGTATACAGCGCCACAATCTCGAAATCTTCGCGCAGCTTCTGAAGCACCTGCGGATCGCTCCACACACGCGCTTCCATCTCGCGGCAATTCACGCATCCGTGGCCGGTAATGTCTACGAACACACGCTTGCCACTCCCCTTCGCCGCCTGCATTCCTGCTTCGATACTGTCGTAACCGACAAGCCCGTGAGGCATGCTTATGGTCGAGTTCTCACTTGTATCGTTACGATAACTCCCTAACACAAAATCCTGCGTTTCCATCGGGGGCAGATAGCCGGAAAGGGCCTTCAGAGGCGCACCGAACATGCCGGGAATCATATATACCACGAACGAGAACACGGTTATAGCAAGTGCGAGCCGTGTGATGCCTATGTGCTTCACTTCGTCATCGTACTTGAAACGCAGTTTGCCAAGGAGGTAGCATCCGAGCATCGTGAAGCACACGATCCATATGGCAAGATAGACCTCGCGGTCCAGGATGCCCCAATGATAGGTCTGGTCTGCCACGCTCAGGAACTTGAATCCAAGCGCAACCTCGATGAAACCCAACACCACCTTAACGCTGTTAAGCCATCCCCCACTCTTCGGAAGACTCTTCAGAAGCGACGGGAAGAGCGCCAGCAGCGTAAACGGCAATGCAAACGCGATGCTGAACGCCAGCATGGTGACCATGGGCGTCCAGAATTCACCGGATGTAGATTTGATAAGGACGGTGCCTACGATGGGCCCGGTGCAGGAGAATGATACCAGCACCAGCGTAAGGGCCATGAAGAACACCCCTGCAAGGCCTGCCTTGTCTGATTTCTTGTCAGATGAATTCACCAGCTTCGACGGCAGCGTGATCTCGAATGCTCCGAAAAAGGATGCCGCGAAGAGCATGAATACCACAAAGAAGATGATATTGGGCAGCCAGTGTGTTGCAAGCCAGTTGAATATGTCCGCCGTTACCGTCGATCCTCCGAATGCCCAGGTCAATCCGATTATGACAGATATGGGCACTGTGTATAGCAGCACGATAAACAGGCCGTACATCAGGGCCTTGAACTTGCCAGTGGCGGCGTTTTCGCTCCCCTTCACAAAGAAGGATACGGTCATCGGCACCATCGGGAAGACGCAGGGAGTCAGCAACATTGCCAGGCCCCACAGAATCGCTTCCAGAATCAGGCCCCAGATCCCTTTACCCTTCGATTGTATTGGTCCGTTCGCCAGGGTTGTACCCTGCGAAACGGACGGGTGCAGGTCGTATTCGAGTTCTTCGGGGCTGTGGCAGTTTTCGCCGACGCAGGAGATCCACTGCAGAGTGCCGTGGATTTCGTCAAGGGGGACGACGGGTGTGCCGGTGAAGACTATGCGGGATGTGCCGTCATCGGCCGTCACCACTTCGGTCTCCCAGGTTACGGTAGTATCCGGAAGCCTCTGACTGAAAGCAGACAGCCCTGAAAAGAGGGCCGCCGCCAATAGCACTATATGGCGTAACTTGTTCATCGACAATTACTTTGCGTATGCAACCGAACGAGTCTCGCGGATGACGGTAATCTTCACCTGGCCGGGATAAGTCATCTCGTCCTGGATGCGCTGTGCGATATCGGAAGAGAGGCGTGCGGCATCATCGTCGCTGACCTGCTCGGCACCCACGATGACGCGGAGCTCGCGGCCTGCCTGGATGGCGTAGGACTTGGTAACACCCGGATAGGATGCTGCAAGGTCTTCCATGCCCTTGAGGCGCTTGATGTAGGATTCGATAACCTCGCGGCGGGCACCGGGACGTGCGCCGGAGATGGCATCAGCAACAAGCACGATGGGCGAAATGGTGGAGGTCATCTCCATCTCTTCGTGGTGTGCACCGATGGCGTTCACGATCTCGGGACGCTCCTTGTACTGCTCTGCGAGCTTGGCGCCGAGGAGGGCGTGCGGCAGATCGGGATCCTCGTCGGAAACCTTGCCTATATCGTGAAGCAGGCCTGCGCGCTTGGCAATCTTCGGGTTGAGCCCGAGTTCGGATGCCATGACGGCGGCGATGTTCGCAACCTCTCGGGAGTGCTGCAGCAGGTTCTGGCCATAGGATGAACGGTCTTTCATGCGGCCTATGAGCTTCACGAGCTCGATGTTAAGGCCGTGCACGCCCATGTCGATGCAGGTGCGCTTGCCGGTCTCGAGAATCTCGTCTTCGAGCTGCTTGCTGACCTTGGCTACAACCTCTTCGATACGTGCCGGATGGATGCGGCCATCGATCACGAGCTGATGCAGGGCCAGGCGGGCGACTTCGCGGCGGACGGGATCGAATGCGGAAAGCATGATGGCATCGGGTGTGTCGTCAACCACGATTTCCACGCCGGTAGCAGCCTCGAGGGCGCGGATATTACGGCCCTCACGGCCGATGATGCGTCCCTTGACTTCGTCGTTCTCGATGGGGAAAGTGGTCACTGCATTCTCGATTGCGGTTTCGGTAGCGGTGCGCTGTATGGTGTTGATAACTATGCGCTTGGCTTCCTTTGCTGCATTCAGGCGGGCATCATCCATTGTGTCGTTGATGTATGCCTGGGCCTCTGAACGGGCCTCTGCCTTGAGGTTCTCCACGAGCATGTTCTTGGCTTCTACGGCAGTCATGCCGGCAACGGTCTCAAGCTGCTTGTTAGCCTGGGCGACGAGCCTGTCGCATTCTTCCTGCTTGCGCTCGAGACTCTCCATCTGGGCCCTTACCTGGCCGCGGGCGCTGTCGAGTTCGTGCTGCTTGCGACCGAGTTCGCTGGCCTGCTGGCCGAGCTGGGATTCTTTCTGATGGATGGCGTTTTCGCGCTCCTGGAGTTGTTTGTTCTTATTGCTTATGTAGTCTTCGTGTTCGCTCTTGAGTTGCACGAATTTCTCTTTAGCCTGAAGGATCTTCTGATTTTTGATATTTTCAGCTTCGATTTCAGCCTTCTGTATGATGGCTTCGCCACGGCCTTTCATAGAGGCCTTGTGGGCAAGTATGTATATGGCCAGTGCCACTATGGCACCTGCAACGGCCGACAATAAATAGAACAACATAGTATATAGTGTTTTAGTATGTCAAACAAAAAACGGCATCCGCACTTTCATGCAGATGCCGCTAGAAATCCGTTAGTCCTTAGCAGAAAATAATTTCTGTATGATTTGGGCTCCGCCCTGTATCAAGCTTCCTGCAGCTGCAGGCCTGCCATCCTCAGCACGAGTACACCCGGTTCCGTGGAACTTGTTTTGTTTCAGCAAGGACGGACTAACGGTTACCTTCTATTTTGCTCAGATAGCCGGAGAGTTCGTTGGCGAGCTTTTCGTGCTCCGCGGAAAGGGCGTTCAACTTGTTCTGGGCGTTGAACTTGTATACCGTTTCCGTCAAAGTGACGAAAAGGAGCATTTCAAGATAGTCCTTTTCGGGATATTTCTCGGTATAGCGGTCCAGCATCCGGTTGATGTCTTCGGCTGCGAGCCTCATGGACTGCTCCATCTCAGGAGACGAAGCCTTGAGGCTAAACTGTTTTCCCGCTATGACGAGTGTAATATTCTGATCCATGACTAACTATCCAACAACGAAATGCACTTGTCAATCTCCGCAATCAGCTTGGTCAGGCGCTGTTTGGCTTCGGCATTGCCGCCTTCGGCCGCAAAGGCGCTTGTAAGCCTCTGATTGTCTATCTGTCTGTTCAATTCAGCAATCTGCTTCTTGCAGGCTTCCACCTCGCCTTTGCTTTCTGCCAGGAGTGTCAGGGCATCATCGGCACGCTTCTTTTCGCCTTCGTAAAGGGCGATGAGACGCGTAATATTTGATCTTACATCTTCCAGCATGGCATTGGCGCTTTAGCCTACAACATACAAAAATAATAAAAAAAGCCGAAAATCATCAAGATTTCGGCTCATTATTCTCTGTCGGCTGCAAATTAACCTTGCGATAGCGTTTCTGGCGCTTTTTCCAGCGTTCCTTCGCATACTCCTGCATATCGCTCACCTCATCCATCTCGTCCATGATTTCCAGGCCGAAGATAGTTTCGATTATGTCCTCCAGGGTAAGTATGCCTTCGAAACAGCCGTAGTCATCTATGATGAGCGCCATCTGCTCACGGCTCTTGAGGAGTTTCTCCCAGATATCCGCGAGGGAACTCTCCTCATGGAAGAAGGAGATGTCGCGCCTGAGTTCCTTGAGCGTCTTTCCGAACTTGTCTTCAGCGAGGTCCTCGAGGGCATCGTCGCGAAGGATGTATCCTGTGATGTACTCGGGAGACTCGGCATAAACCGGTATGCGGGAATGGTGCTCGAACTCATCCGCCTCGAAGTACTCTTTCAGCGTCATGGACTCGGGTGCGACCGAGCAGACCACGCGCGGAGTCATGGCTTCGTAGGCCTTGACGTTGTCCAGCTTGATTATATTCTGGATGACCTTGTTCTCGCTGCGGTCAATCACACCTTCTTCCTCTCCCACGTTGGCCATGGCGGATACTTCCTCGCGGCTGATGGCGGCCTCGTCTTCATCTGAAGAGAAGCGACTGCTGACGTAACGGATCAGGATGACCAGCGGGTACATTACCACCAGCAGGAAGGAAATTCCCCTGGTCGTAAATCCCATCAGGCTGCGATACTTGGTAGTGCCGATAGTCTTGGGGATGATTTCCGAGCAGACAAGGATGAGCAGCGTGGTGAGGGCGGACATCCATCCTACCCAGACGCTGCCGAATGCCTTGGCGGTCAGTACGCCGACCAGCGATGCACCGAAGGTATTGGCGATGGTGTTCATCGCAAGGATGGCCGCGATGGGGCGGTCAATATCCGTCTTGTACTTCTTGAAAAGGGTGGCAGGCTTGTATCCTTCTTCTTCCCTCATGATGATGAAAGAAAGCGGAGTAGACATCAGGACGGACTCGAGAATCGAGCAAAGGAAAGAGATACCCACGGTCAGTGCCAGGTCCAGCAGAAGAAGGAAAATATAGTTCGCCTGAGTCATATATCGATTTAACTTTCAAAGATAGCAATTTATTTTCATTTGAGAGCACACTCCCCCTCATCCGGACTTTCACCCGGATGGAACGAGTGAAGGACCGTGCTGACAAACGGTATCTTACCTGTTCTTCTTCATTTCAGCGCATTGTCTCTGCCACTCGCTGGGCGGGAATCCATAAACGGAATAGAACTGTTTCCGGAAATTGCATTTGTCGGGGATTCCAACCCTGCCGGCGATTTGGCTGAGCTTGCAGTCAGGATTCTCGCAGATCAGCCTCCGAGCCTCCTCAAGGCGAAGTTTCTTCCGAAAGGAGCTGAAGCGTTCCCCAACCACGTTGGAGAAATAGAAAGACAATGCTTCTTCCGATACGCCGAATTCTTCCGCCACGTCTGCCATGCTCGTATCGTGACGGCAGTATTTCTTTTCGGCAATCCAGAGATGAAACTGCCGCGCAATCCTTTCGTTGACCGAACGCTGCGTCGGCTCGGCGATCGTCGAATAGCATCGCATCAGCAATTTGACCATAATAGAAAATACCTTGTTCATAAGAAAGGTGTTAAGTTAAACGATGGCGAAAGATTCACTTTTTTTCAGTATTTTTGCACCGCTATGTTTGAAAATCTATCCGAAAGGCTCGAAAAATCCTTCAAGATCCTCAAAGGAGAAGGCAAGATAACCGAAGTCAATGTCGCCGAGACGCTTAAGGACGTACGCCGTGCGCTGCTCGACGCGGATGTCAGCTATAAGGTCGCTAAAGAATTCTGCGATACCGTAAAGGCCAAGGCCATAGGCACGGGAGTGCTCACCGCTGTAAAGCCACAGCAGATGATGGTCAAGATCGTCCACGACGAGATGGCCGCCTTCATGGGCAGCGACGCCTCCGACATCAACGTAAAGGGTAATCCCGCAGTGGTCCTGGTGGCCGGTCTGAACGGTTCCGGTAAGACCACCTTCAGCGGCAAGCTGGCGCTGTATCTCAAGCGCAAGGGCATCAAGGTCATGCTCGCAGCCTGCGACACCTTCCGCCCGGCCGCAATAGAGCAGCTGCGCACCCTTTCGGAACAGATCCAAGTCCCCATGTTCACCATCGACGGGGAGAAAGACCCCATCAAGGTCGCAAAGGCCGCCATTTCGCAGGGTGGCCAGCAGGGCTACAGCGTCATCATAATCGATACCGCAGGACGCCTCAGCGTCGATCAGGAGCTCATGGACGAGATCCGCGCCATGAACGAGGCGGTGAAGCCCACCGAAAGCCTGTTCGTGGTGGATGCCATGACAGGTCAGGATGCAGTCGCATCCGCCCTTGCATTCAACCAGGCGATAGATTACAACGGCGTAGTGCTCACCAAACTCGACGGCGACACTCGCGGCGGTGCGGCACTTTCCATCAAGGCAGTCACCGGCAAGCCTATAAAATTCATCTCCACCGGAGAGAAGATGGAAGCGCTGGACGTATTCCACCCATCGCGTATGGCAGACCGTATCCTTGGCATGGGAGATGTCGTTTCCCTCGTGGAGAAGGCCCAGCAGGCGGTAGATGAGAAGGAGATGCGCGAAACTCGAAAGAAACTCGCGAAGAACCAGTTCAACCTGAACGACTTCTACAACCAGATACAGCAGGTACGCAAGATGGGTGATATCAAGGACCTCGCTTCAATGATTCCCGGCATGGGAAAGGCTATGAAGGACGTCGACATCGACAACGACAAGGCCTTTAAGAGCACCGAGGCCATCTACCATTCCATGACCCCCTATGAGCGTGAGCACCCGGAAGCCATAAACGGAAGCCGCCGCCGCAGGATAGCTGCAGGCAGCGGAACTTCCATGGAAGAGGTGAACAAACTGCTCAAGCAGTTCGAAGGCTCCCGCAAGATGATGAAGATGGCCGTGGACGGATCTCTCGCCCAGAGGCTCAAGAATTTCAGGGGTTAAAAATCAAATCGAGATCTGCCTTTATCCGCCTGGATGCTTCATCCTCGGGGATGAATTTCCATGCCCCGTTCCGCTTCGCGTTGTAAACGGCCGTGTTGTCTATCAGGCCGTACTCCTCTATGAACTCGTAGAGCAATTCCCGGATCTCGGGATAGCGGTGCAGGATCCGCTTTTCGAGTTCCTCTTCAGGAATACCGGCTCCCTTGGTAAGCATCCCCCCTGCTCCGCTTGCGCGGTAGGAAGTCATCGCTACCGTGTAATCCGCATCGGGATTGAATGCGCCTCCGTCCGCCATGCTTTCGATAGTTATCCTCTTTCCGAAAGGCTGAGTGATATCCACCGTATAGTTGATGCCTGCAGCAGAGTCGAAATTGTATGTACGGTTGACGAAAGACCATCCGGTCTGGTTGTTGCGGGGATCGTCCTGGCGAGAGATGTTTAGCACATGGTCCTTCCCCAAAGGCGCCAGCCATCCACGGTAGGAGTATTCAAGGTAATTCTTGATCTCCGAACCCTTCATCCTCATTGTATATAATTGATTCTCGAAAGGATAGATGGTAAACAGGTCGTTATAGACGAGCACGCCGGCCTTGATCGTACCGTTGTAGGTAAGAGGCGCGGCAAAGGAGACCTTGGCATCGGAACTCTTGAGGCTTACAGTGTGGATTAGATTGACGTAATCGCACATCCCGCTGTACGCATCCTTTGTGCGCAGGTCCATCGCAAGTGCGCCGATTTCTTTGTTGGAGAAAGCCTTGACCGCTTCGTAATCCTGTTGGAAGGCCTTTTTCATCACGGGGTCGGTCCTGCTCTTGTCGACCTTTATAAGTCCGGCGGATATCTTTTTATCGGCAACCTTTCCTTTCTTGAGGGTGACGGTCAGTTCGCCATGCCCCAGGAACTTGGCTCTGTTGCCCGTATTGATGAGGGCCGTCTTTCCGTTGCACATGGTCACCTGACGGTGATCGTGGGAGCAGACCACGAAATCAACGCCTTTCAGCGAGTCATACAGGTCCTTACCCTGTGCTTCGAGAGACTTGCCATTGCCTTTTCCCGTGGCCGAGTGAACCGATACTATCACGACGTCCGGCTTTTCTTTCGCCGCCAGCCTGTCTACGTCCTCCTGCACCTTGGGAATCAGGCTTTCGAAGTGCATGCCGCTCCACAGGCTCTCATCCATCCACGCAGGGTTGTTTGCATTAGTGTATCCCAGCACCAGCACCTTCAGCCCGGCGCGCCTGAACACCTTGTATGGCTCGAAATATGGCTTTCCGTTATCGTTGCGGATGGCATTTCCGGCGAGGAAAGGGATTCCATGACGCTTAAGGTCCTTTCTGACCCTGTCATAGACCGCATGGCCCGTCTCCACGTCGTGGTTGCCAACCGTAACGGCGTCATACTTCATGTAAGAGACCAGGCGGCTGAAAAGATGCTCGGACTTTGTGTCCACGAAATTATAATAGTAGCTCGCATTGTCTCCCTGGAGGCAGTCGCCGGCATCTATCAAAAGGACGTTCTCCTCTCCTACGGCATTCCGCACGCTGTCCACGTACCAGTTCACCGCAAGAAGGCTTTCCCGTGTGGATTTTCCCACGTAATCGGAAGAAAACCAGCGTCCGTGAACATCGTTGGTAGTAAGCAGATGAAGGGTATGCTCCTCATTTGCCGGGGTTCCGCACGCTGCAAGAAGCAGCAGGGCGGCCAAGTATATCAGTCTTTTCATATCTTATCGATGATCATCACGAATCCTCCTCCGGGAGCAAGATGTACCGTCTCCTTCTGGCCGGACTTGATTCCATATTCGCATACGGCATAATCCTCACCGACCGTATCCGCATTCACGCCGTCACGGAACATGCGGCAGCGCCACTCCCCTTCCGGCAGGAAGCCGAAGTCGAGTTCGATGTCCCTGGCATCCCAGTTGGTCATGCCGCCTACATAGTATCTGCCATCCTTCTCGCGCAAAGTGACGACATACTCCCCGATACGGCCGTCAAGGATCCTGGTGCGGTCGAATACAGTGGGGATGGATGCTATCCACCGGGTGGTCTCCTCCTCCTTCATGTAATCTGAAGGGGAATCACAAAGCATCTGGAGAGGTGCGTCGAATACCACGTAACATGCCAACTGGTGAGCGCGTGTTCCCATACTCATGGGTTTTTCGGACACCGAACGGAAGTCCCGACGGGTGGCATTTCTCAGCGCCCCCGGCGTATAATCCATCTGTCCTGCAGCCATTCGTATGAAAGGGATGATGACATCGTTTCGTGGCATGTCACAACGCTGCGGATTACACCATTTCAGATTTTCCAGACCAAAAACGCCTTCGTAGTTTATGACGTTAGGATATGTCCTGCTAAGGCCAACAGGTTTGAAAATGCCATGGAAATCCAGCAGAAGATGGTACTTTGCCGCCACTTCCGCATACATGTCGATGCGGTTCACCATGGCAGCCTCCTGCGAGTCGAAGAAATCTACCTTAAACCCGGCCACGCCGATTTTCGAGTAATGCTCGAAGGCTTTTTCCGGTTTGAGGCCAAGAGATCCTTTTGATACCCATAGCAGTACTTTTACACCCTTTTCCGCCGCGTATGAGCAAATGCGGGGGATGTCCAGGTCGTCTTTAGGCGTGAAGATATTCCTGTTCTTGTACCATCCATCATCAATGAGGATATACGACAGGCCGTACTTTGCAGCAAAATCAATATCATAGAGATATGTTTCCGTATTGATCCCGGCCTTGAAATCCACTCCGTACCGGCGGAACCCGTTCCACCAGTCCCATGTTGAGAGTCCGGGCCTGATCCAGGAGATGTCGTCGAGTCTGCATGGCTGAGCGAGCTGATAGACCATATTGTTGACCGGAAGTGCCGTTTCGTCCTTGCCGTATGCGATTATCCTCCATGGGAATGTCCTTGTGCCTGCTGTCACGGTCATATAATCGAGGTATTTCGCATCCTGCTCGTTCACATTGTTCGGATACGGAGGGAACTCCGCTTCGAATCCCGATTCCGTGGTTTTCAAGAACATTCCAGGGTAATCCCAGAGATCGGATTCCATTAGCAACAGGCGTCCCTTCTCACCGATATCCACATAGACTGGCATGAATGCAAGGTTACCGTCCGCCTTGGAAAGGTCTCCGGCCTTTACGGCCGCATACAGATTCTCGAAAGAAGACCTGTAGCGGTCACCGTCCTTCCGTTTGAGAACATAAGGGACGAGCATGTCGTAAGGGTTGGCAAAACTGAATTCGGCGGTTTCGGAATATACTTTCCGTATATCGGGTCGGTTGGTGACGAAACGGTATGCCACGCCTTCGTCGTAGGCGCGCAGTTCGAGGGACCAGTCCCCCTTCATCTTGAGAGTCAGCCAATTATATGTGGCATCGAATCCGGACTGACGGTAGAAGGGCGCGGCGACATGTTCGGAAACCGTCCCCTTACGAACCTTTAAAACCTTGGGATTCAGGCCAATGGTCCTCTCGTCGATGACCATTGATATCCGGTTGTCTTTCAGGACGGTCTCACCTTCGACCGAAAGCGACCATGACGTCTTGTCAGTCAAGGATACGGTCAACTGCAATTTGCCCGAGGGGCTTCCCAGTTTATAATCCTTGGCCGAGAGAGACGGCATGGCGATCGATGCTGCAATCAGCAAAAAAAGAATCTTTTTCATATTAGCATTAGCATGTCACAAAAATAAAAAAAGAGTGTTACTTTTGCAATATGACCAAAGGAGATAAAGTATGCATTCTCGGCAGTTGTTTTGCAAAAAGCATCGGCGAGAGAATGATTTCAGAAGGATATGACGTGTGCCTCAATCCGTTCGGGACTCTTTACAACCCCGTATCGATAGCCAATTCCATAGCCAGGCTCGACAGCGCCATCCCCTTCCGGCCGGAAGAATGCGTGGAGATGGGGGCGAACGCAGGCAAGATATGCTCCTGGTGGCATCACACGTCATTCGCCCGGGTCGATGCAAGGGACTTCCTCGACAATGCCAATGCCTCGCTCGCAAAGGCTTCCGAGGCCTGGAAAGAAAGCAACGTGGCCATTATCACGCTGGGTACGGCAAGGGTTTGGAAACTCGTCAGCAACGGAGAGGTGGTCTCCAATTGCCTCAAGCGCCCGTCCAGAGAGTTCTCGCATGAGATGCTTTCAGTCGGGCAGGTTTCCGCGATTCTGGGGAACATCGTGCAGAAGCATCCTGAAAAAGAATTCATATTCACCGTGAGCCCCATACGCCACATGGGAGAAGGCGCACACCTGAATACGCTCAGCAAGGCTACTCTCCATCTGGGCCTGGAACCAGTCCTGGGAGGGAGGGTCAGTTATTTTCCTGCTTACGAAATTCTCATAGATGAACTCAGGGACTACCGCTACTTCGCAGAGGACGGCTCGCATCCCACTAAAGAAGCGGCGGACATCATCTGCGGGCGTTTCCTGAAACGATAAAACCCCGCCTCACGGCAGGGTTTTCATCGAGTATAGTTTAGTTCGTGAATAGTTTTGTTAACTGTTTATGGCTTGTTAGAATAACACCTTAATTATTTCTTCTTTGCTTATATCCAAAAGCCGTGCCTTTTCTGCAAATTGAGGTAAATCTTCTTTCAAAAATTTCTCTTTTGCCTCTTTGCGTATGTTCTGAGCGGCATTTTCAGTAACAAAAAAACCTATTCCACGCTTGTTGTAGATTACCCCCTGGTCGGTGAGTGTTTCGTAAGTGCGGGCTACGGTGTTGGGGTTCACCCCTATCTGGGCGCCGAACTCACGCACGGAAGGAATCCTGTCCTCCCCCTTCAACTCTCCCTGGAGTATGCGGTTGCAGATACTGTCCGCAATCTGAAGGTAAATGGGTTTGTTGCTGTCGAATTCCATGGCTTAATGCTTTAAGGTCTTAATTCTGAAATAGATTCCAAGATCCAGGAGAGCGAAGCTGACTATATAGAATAGGTACAAGCCCGTGTTGAAGAGTCTCATAAGCCTGTCCTCGCTGATGTCCTGAGGCTGGATCTCAATATTCCCGCCGAAGATGAGTCCCACTGCCAATACTGCCACCAGACTGATGGCGAAGATGGAAAGGAAGGTGTAGACAATCTTGTTCTTGCGGAAGAATATAGCACCCAAAGTGAAGAGGAGGATATTGCCACACCATTCGAGATACAGCATGTACGGGGCACTGAATGCCAGACCCAGGTTCTCCGAATGCACTTCATCCAAAGCAGTTTTCAAGCCGTCGATGATGGTTACCAGTCCCATTCCGGCGTAATTGGAGAACAGCAGGGTAAGTATGCCGTCGCAGGAAGCGATGACGCACAGCCATACCGCCGGCAGCACGACGCAGGTAACCAGAAGCATTGAGAAGAACTTCTCGAAACGGGATGCCGGAAGGAGAATCCAGTCAGAACCGGCTTTCTTTTCGGTGATACGTCCATATAGCTGCACGGGGAAGAACAGCAGGGCCAGGATGAAAGAAACCATATATGCCGACAGAATGCCCGCAGTATTGAGGTTTCCAAAGTGCCCGTTGAAGACGAGGGATACCAATTGTACAATCACGAAGAACCATACCGGCATGCCCGCAATGGTAAGGACACTGATTCCGGCATTCTGCCAGGCAGAAACCAGATCATAGCGGAAATACTTTCCGAAACGCTTGAGATCGAACGTATTATTCATGGCTGAAAATTCCTTTTACGAGTTCCTTATGTTTGTGTACGGTGTTGAAGAGGGCCTCCACGTTCAGTTTGCTCTCTTCGCCCGTGGCGTTGGGGTAAACCTGGATGAATCCGCCGGGAAGCTGCTCGGTGTAGAGGCTGTCGGGATTGAGCGTGGTGCCATAATCGAAGTACAGCTTGGAGGTTATTTCCTCCACAGTGGCATTCAGCAGCACGTCCCTCTTGTCGAGGATGATGATAGGATCGATGATGTTCTCCAAGTCCTTCACCTGATGGGTGGAAATCACGATGGTGGAATCCTCGCAGGTGTAGGTCATCAGGGCCTTGCGGAACTGTGCCTTGGAAGGGATGTCCAGGCCGTTGGTGGGCTCATCGAGGAAGAGATACTTCGTGGAGCATGCAAGAGCGAAGGAAATCCAGGTCTTCTTGAGCTGCCCGGCCGACATGGCGTTCATCTTCTGGTTGGGATCCATCTCGAAAACCTGCATTATCTCCATGAACTTGTCCTGCGAGAAGCAGGGCCAGAAGCGGCCTTTCTCCTTGGCAAAAGAAACGGCAGTAGAGTTCAGGGGTGTAACTTCGTCCGGGAGATAAAAGATGGATGACAGGAAATCGGGATCGCGCTTGTAGGGAGTGAAACCGTCCACGTCGATGCTTCCCGTCTGAACATTTTTAAGCCCGCTCAGAAGGGTCAGGAGCGTGGTTTTACCCACTCCGTTCTCTCCCAGCAGGCCATAGATCTTCCCCTCTTCGAGATTGAGGGAAATCTTTTCCAGACACGGTGTATTTCCGTAGCTGAATGATATTTTGTCTACCTTTAACATAGTGTATTAGTTTAATAGTACACTGCAAAGATAGACATATTTTTTATACTTGCAAATCTTTTTTGAAAATTTTTTGCACAATGAGCGCAATCGCACCGTCGCCGGTCACGTTGCAGGCGGTTCCAAAGCTGTCCATGGCGATATACAGCGCGATCATAAGCGCCTGCTGCTCAGGGTTGAAGCCCAGTATCGAGCTGAGCGGCGCGAGAGAAGCCATTATCGCTCCCCCGGGCACTCCGGGAGCTGCCACCATCATGATCCCGAGCATCAATATGAACTCCAGGAACATCCCGAATTCCACCGGCATGCCGGACATCAGGCAGACGGCAATGGCGCAGCAGGTGATCTTCATGGCACTGCCCGGCATATGGATAGTTGCACAGAGCGGCACGGTGAATCCTGCGACATCCTCCTTCACTCCGTTGGCTTCGCACTGCTTGAGAGTCACAGGAATGGTAGCTGCGGAGCTGGACGTGCCCAGTGCGGTAAAGTACGCCGGCAGCATGTTCCAAAGGAGCTTGAAAGGATCCCTCTTCGTGAACAGCCCTGCGACGACGAATTCATATATCAGCACGAGGATATGCAGCACGAAGATCACCACGATTATCATCGCGAAAACCTTGAGCACGCTGAACACCTTTCCGGTGGCGGTCATATCCAGGAATATGCCGAATATATATATAGGTAGCAGAGGGATGATAAGTTTCTCGATGACCCGTGCGACGAACGCCTTCAGTTCGGCGAAGAATCCCTTCATCACGGGCATGTCCGCATTGGCTATGCAAAGGCCCATGATGAACGAGAACACAAGGGCCGTCATCACGTCGAACATGGCAGGGATGGAGATGGTAAAGTACGGTGCGAGGGATGCAGCCTCCGTCAGGTCCGCCGCCGTTCCCACCTTGGAAACGATAGAAGGGAACATTGCATTGCCTACGCCGAAACCTCCCAGGGCCACCAGGACAGTGTCGAGATAAGCTATCAGCACCGTCACCAGCAGCATCTTCCCCGCCCCATGGCCAAGATCTCCGATCGCCGCGGTCACGAGGCCCACGATAATCAGGGGAATCATGAATCCAAGCAGCTGGGAGAAGATGCCGTTGAATGTGAGGAAAATCCTTGTGAACCAGTCCGGAACGAAAAGCCCCAGCATTACGCCGAGGCAAATCGCAATCAGAACTTTGGGCAGAAGCCCGAGTTTTTTCAGTTTCATTCTTCCGAAGGTTTCATGGTGGTGTAGACGTTGGTCACGTCTTCATCGTCTTCCAGAAGGCCTATGAGCTTCTCGAGGGTGGAACGCTGCTCGGGAGTGACATCCTTGAGCTCCACGTTGGGGATCTGTTCGAATCCGCCGGAGATCAGTTCGTAGCCGTTCTCTTCGATGTATTTCTGGATGGTGCCGTATGAAGTGTAATCACCATAGATGACGACTTCCTTGCTTTCGTTGTCGTCCTTGTCCACCACTGTCTCGTCGAAGACCTCTTCAGCGCCGTAGTCGATAAGTTCGAGCTCAAGCTCGTCGAGGTCCATTCCATCGGTTTCCTTGATGCGGAAGACGCACTTGTGGTCGAACATGAAGGCTACGCTGCCGCTGGTGCCGAGAGAGCCGCCGCACTTGTTGAAATAGCTGCGGACGTTCGCCACCGTGCGGGTGTTGTTGTCGGTCGCGGTTTCCACAAGATATGCGATGCCGAACGGGCCGTATCCTTCGTAGATTACCTCCTTGAAATCGCCCTGCTTGCTTTCGGTGGCCTTCTTGATGGCGCGCTCGATGTTCTCCTTGGGCATCTGCTCACTGCGGGCTTCTGCCATGAGGGCACGCAGGCGGGGGTTGCCGGTCACGTCCGGGCCGCCCTGCTTGACGGCGATCGTGATTTCCTTTCCGAGTTTGGTGAAGGTACGGGCCATGTGACCCCACCTCTTCATCTTGCGTTCCTTGCGGAATTCAAAGGCTCTTCCCATGACTTATTCCTCCACGGCTGCGATGTAACGGTCGATGTCGTACGCCTCGATGCTCTGGGGATACTTGTCCTTGATGATCTTGTAGCACTCAAGGGCGTCGGCCTTGTTGCCGAGCTGCTCGAGAGCAAGACCTTCCTTCAGCAGATATGCCGCAGCATAGACGTTGTCGGCCTTGGCGACTGCCTTCTTGTAGGCGGAAACTGCCTCTTTGTACTGCTCCAGGCCCACATAGGCGTCACCGATGCAGGAAAGGGCGCGGGCTGCCATGATGGGCTCCTTGCCGTTGTACTTCTTGAGATAGGAGATAGCGCTCTCGAAATCGCCGAGCTGGAGTTCGCAGATGCCGGCATAGAGATAGACGGCCTTACCGGCCTTGGTGCCGTAGCTGTCGATGATCTCGGTAAAGCCGAGCACGTTGCCGTCACCGTTGAGTGCGAGCTCATATTCTCCCTGCTGGAAGGATGCCTCGGCGGGGAAAGCCTGCTCCTGCGCTTCGGCGCACTTGGGCTGATAGATATACTTCTGATATCCGAGGATTGCGAGCCAGATCACGACGATTGCGCCCAGCACACCCCAAAGGATATTCTTGTACTTCTCGTAAAACTGTTCGAACTTGGAAACCTGGGTTTCGACCTGCTCCTGACGAACTTCTTCCTTGGTTTTGTTCTTGGTTGCCATATAACTTCTAATTTGATTTTCAATTAAGCCTGCAAAAATACAAAAATTGCCGGAGATTTACAATATCATTGATGAGCAGGCCTGAGAAGATCCAGGACGACCTTCACCGGATTGAAAGTCTCGAGCGGAACTTCTACGAAAAGGGTGTTCCAGCGGCTCATGGAGCCGTTCCAAAGTCCCGGCAGTTCGAGGGCGCGCAGTTCCCTTCCCTGGAAGCTCTTCGATGAGATGAACCCTGCATCGGGATCCACGTATTCCGGAAGATTGAATTTCTCTCCCTTGTAATTGCGCAGGCAGCATACCAGGTCCACGGGATTGAAGTGGGTCGCAGAATTGAGCGCAGCCATTGCGGAAGCATCGTTCTTGTTGATCTGCACGCTTTCCAGGATCTGAAGCGAGGTGCTTCCGTCCGCTTCGCGGATGACGAAGGGGCCGCCACCGGGTTCCCCCTGATTCTTGACCATTCCGCAGACACGCACGGGCCTGTCGAGTTTCGACCGCACGAATGCCACCAGTTCATCATCCGGCATTCCGGGTATCTCCACGCAGAGATCCTCTGCCAGGAAAGGAACGATCTCCCCCTTCACGAGAGCGAGTGCCTCTGCAGGAGATGCGTCATCCAGCCTGCGCAGATATCCGAATATGCGGTCACGCAGTTCCAGGGCCTTACCCATCAGCACCTTCTTGTAGCGGGCGGTAACGGGCAGATACTTCTCCACGGCAACGTTGTCTATGTTCTTGATGGATACAAGTTCCTCTTCCACCTCGTTCAGGTTGTAGATGAGGGCGCCATGGCCGGCGGGACGGCGGAGTACCGTGCCGTCATCGCAAAGGAAGGGCTCGTTGTCCGGAGTGACGGCGATCGTATCTGTCTCCTTGGACTGATACGTGAACTTGACATTGTATTTCACGCCGTACCTTTCCTCGAACTTCCCTTTCACTTCAGCCAGGGCGGTTTCGAACAGCTCGCGGTGCTCGGGAGAGATGGTAACGGTGAGATTCACGCTTCCATCGGCATTGCGCATATAATCCTGGCCTTCGACCAGATGCTCTGCAAGCGCCGTTCGTACCTCGGATGCATAACGGTGGAATTTGAGTACGCCTTTGGGCTTGCTTCCGTATCCGAGTCCGGGTTCTTTCAGCAGTTTTGCGGCCGTAGCGCAGCAATCGGCATCCGAATCGGCGGATGGTTTGCCGAACAGTCCTTCATCGTAGAAGGCGAAACTGCGGATGTTCGCCGTCAGCTTCCGGACGGCGTCGTTGGGCTGTTCAAGTCCTCCGAAAATATCCTTGAACATGCGGGAGGCCGCCCCCGAGGCAGGCACGAACTTGACCTTGCCCTTAACGGATGCCTTCTGAAGATAAGCGATGCACTCATCTTCCTCTGCAGAAGACATTACCGCAATGCCCCTTCCGGGAACTGCGGGAGCATCTATCTTCATCCAAGGGAATCCTTCCCGGAAATACTTCAATTGCTGTTCTGTGGTCATATCAGTGTTATTTGCGATTAATCTTTAAATGTAGAACTCGCGTCGGTAGCGGTACTCCTGACGAATCTCGTCGAAGCGCTCCGGGTGTATCCGGAACATGAAATCGTCCGTAAAGACAGGGTAATTATACTGGAATACCGACGTGATCTGCCCCTGGGTAAGCCCCGTAAGGTCAAGCCTTACGGCCTCCAGTTCCTCCAGTTCCGTCGTCGGGAAGAACTCGAAGAGCGGTTCCAACCTGAAGAACCTGGCCACAGCACGGACCGCCGCGGCCGTCGCCCTCTGCTTGCCCTGATAGGAGTATCCGGCAATGTGCGGGGTGGCGATGGATGCCTTTGAAATCAGCTCTACATTAACGTTGGGCTCATTGTTCCAGGTATCGATAATTACGGGACCGAGTTTCGGGAATGCGGCAAGCAGGGCGTCGTCATCCACTATTTCCCCTCGGGCGGTATTGATAAAGAAGGCCCCGAACTTCATCTTGCCGAAGAAATCCGCATTTGCCATCTTCTGGGTACCGGGATTCAAAGGCACGCTCAGCGAAACTATGTCGGAATTCTCCAAAAGGTAATCCAGATCGACGAACTGGGCCGGGCCTTCGACTTCCGCACGCGGCGGATCGCAGAGCAGCACCTGCATGCAGAGGTGTCTCGCCATAGCTTCTATACGGGAACCCACATGACCTGCTCCGATGATGCCGAAAGTCGCCCCTGAAAGAGGAATTCGCTCACGGCTTGCAGCCCCGTAAAGGGCGGAGAAGACATAGTTCATGACCCCGCCGGAATTGCTGCCGGGAGCATTCTGGATGAAAATGCCGTTATCGTTGCAGAAAGGTATGTCGATATGGTCCAATCCAATGGCAGCCGTAGAAATGATCTTTACCGAAGTGCCGGCAAGAAGCTCCTCGTTGCAACGTGTCCTTGTTCGTATAACAAGGGCGTCAGCATCCATCAGGTCTTCATGGCAGATTGCTCCACCGTCTTTGTAAACGGTCTCGGCATAAGGTTCGAACACGCCCTTGATAAAAGGTATGGCCTGGTCTATTACGAATTTCATTTCAGTATCAGTTGTTTTACCGGGCCGTCGACGGCCTGCCCAATATACAGTTCGTTACCAGCCAGGGAGGAATTGATCTTGGCGACCAGCATGTCCTTCTGCATGGCAAGCTGGCTGCATATGACTGAAGATGAGAGTGTTATATACAGCTTGCCGTCCCGAAAAAAACGCTTGATCGTATATTCTCCCGCGCCCGAAACCGCATCCCATGCGGAGAAGATGAGATTTGTGTTGTGAGTGGCGGCAGCACCGCTCTCTGCAAGCATCTGTTTGAAAACTTCCACCAGCGGAAGAGCAGTCTTGCGTGCTATCCTGTTATTACTCATTGCGGGTGAAGACGCCTCCCTTCGCCTCATAGTATGTGCGTTCGGACGTGATGCCGTCCACGATGGAATTCAGGCGCACCTTGTTGCAGTCCGAAAGGAAAATCTGCCCGAAGTCGTTTCCCGCGACCATGGTGAGCAGGTTCTGCACGCGCCCCATGTCCAGCTTGTCGAAGAGGTCGTCCAGCAGGAGGATGGGCGGGAAGCCCCGACGCTCCTTCATCAGGCTGTACTGGGCGAACTTGAGAGCCACCAGGAAGGATTTCTGCTGCCCCTGGGATCCGCACCGGCGTATGGGCCGTCCGTCCATCTCGAAGACAAGATCGTCCCTCTGTATGCCTGCGGAGGTGAATTTCAGGATAGCATCCTTCTCCCTGCGGGAACGGAAGATGTCCGTGAGGGAGCCAGATTCAAGGTCCGAGCGGTAGCTGATGCCTACGCTCTCCTTCCCGCCGGAAATCTGCGCATAGAACTCCTGTATCCTCTTGGAAAGGTCGTCCGCAAGCGAAGCGCGCATCTGGTAAACCGGTGTGGCGAAGGCCTCCATCTGACTGTCGATTATGTCCATCAGGGCCCAGTCCGGCTGGCCGTTCTTGAGCATGGCGTTACGCTGCAGAAGCAGTCTGGAATAGTTCTGCACTGCATTCAGGTACTCTGCGCTCATCTGCGACAGCACAGCGTTGCAGAACTTGCGGCGCTCCTCTCCCGTTTCGCTCACCATGGCCACGTCGGTCGGTGAGACCATCACCACGGGCAGGAGCCCGATATGGTCGGCAAGGCGGGGATAGGGCTTGTCGTCCCTGCGCAATTTCTTGCCGCCGCCGTCCACCTGGATGCTGACGCGGGTATCGGGACCTGAAGGCATTCCATAGAGCCCCGAAAGCGCGAAGCCGCTGCATCCGAAGCGGAAATTGAAACGGTCGGAAGTGGAAAAGGCGCTTTTGGTCATGGAGAGATACCAGATGGCGTCCATGAGGTTCGTCTTACCTTCCCCATTGCCTCCGGAAATGCAGTTTATGTTGGGGCAGAACTCCAGTTCCTGCAACTCTATGTTGCGGAAATCCTGCACGACTATCTTCTTCAGATCCATACCACAAATATAAAATATAATGGCTATATTTGCAAGTTAAAACAGTGAACTATGAGTTTGCAGCAAGATAAAATCAAGGCTCTTGTCGAGCGCAGGGCGAACGCCCGTCTCGGCGGCGGCCAGAAGAGGATAGACGCCCAGCACGAAAAGGGCAAGCTTACCGCCCGCGAGCGTCTCTCCCTCCTGCTGGACGAAGGCAGTTTCGAGGAATTCGACATGTTCGTCCAGCACCACTGCACCAACTTCGGCATGGAGAAATCGCATCCCGACGGCGACGGAGTGGTAACCGGCCAGGGAACCATCGCAGGCCGCCAGGTATTCGTCTTCGCTCAGGACTTCACCGTCAGCGGCGGATCGCTCAGCAAGACAATGAGCGAGAAGATCTGCAAGGTGATGGACATGGCCATGCGCTGCGGAGCCCCCGTTATCGGTCTCAACGACTCCGGCGGCGCCCGCATCCAGGAGGGCATCGACGCCCTCGCAGGCTACGGCGACATCTTCGAACACAACATCCTCGCCAGCGGCGTAGTTCCCCAGATATCAGGCATATTCGGCCCCTGCGCCGGCGGTGCGGTCTACTCCCCCGCCCTCACCGACTTCACCCTCATGGTCAAGAATACCTCCTACATGTTCCTCACAGGCCCGGCGGTCGTGAAGAGCGTAACCGGAGAGGATGTGGACCAGGAATCCCTCGGCGGAGCCAGCGTGCACGCGACCAAGAGCGGAGTAGCGGACTTTGCTGCCGAGAACGAGCAGGAAGGCATAGAGACCATCAAGCGCCTGCTCAGCTATATCCCCCAGAACAACATGGAAACGGCCCCGGAGCGCCCCACGGCGGATCCGGTCAACCGCATGTCAGATGCTCTCAACGAGATCATCCCGGACAACCCCAACAAGGCATACGACATGTACGATGTCATCCGCAGCGTCGTGGATGACGGCGATTTCTTCGAGATACACAAGGACTTCGCCAAGAACATAATCGTAGGATTCGCCCACTTCGGCGGACGCAGCGTAGGCATCGTGGCCAACCAGCCCAAAGTGCTCGCCGGCGTGCTGGACATCAACGCATCTCGCAAGGCCGCCCGTTTCGTGCGCTTCTGCGATGCCTTCAACATCCCTCTGGTCACCCTGGTCGACGTGCCCGGATTCCTTCCCGGCACCCAGCAGGAGTACGGCGCGGTCATCACCAACGGCGCGAAGCTTCTCTACGCGTACGGCGAGGCCACCGTTCCCAAGGTTACCGTCACCCTGCGCAAGGCTTACGGCGGAGCGCACATCGTGATGAGCTGCAAGCAGCTGCGAGGAGACATCAACTATGCCTGGCCCACCGCCCAGATAGCGGTTATGGGTGCCGACGGTGCAGTGAACGTCCTCTACGGAAAAGAGATAAAGGCCGAGACCGATCCCGCCAAGCAGGAGGTAGTCCGCATAGCCAAGAAGGCGGAATACGAGGAACTCTTCAACAATCCCTATCAGGCTGCCCAAAAGGGCTACATAGAAGATGTTATCGAGCCCCGCAACACCCGTTTCCGCGTTATACGCGCCCTTGAGAGCCTTCAGGGCAAACGCCAGGAGCTTCCGGCAAAGAAACACGACAATCTGCCGCTCTAAGCCATGATCGACATTCTGGATATGACAGCGGGCGCGCAGCGCATGGCCGAGACCGATCCTCACGGATGGACCCTGGCCCTGATCGCCGTCTCCACCGTTTTCACCGCCCTGGTGATTCTGTATTTTATCTACAGTTTCATCGGCAAAGCCTCCAATTCGAAGGTGTCCCGCGTGAAGCATGTCAGGAAGAGCAGGAAAGGATCCGCTCCCGATGCCGAGACTGCAGCAGCAATCGCAATGGCCCTCGAGGCCGAGAACGGCGGTGAGGTCAACGCCGCCATTGCCATGGCCCTGCACCTCTATTTCAA
>JAEEGJ010009888.1_pt1 | contig 25198 bp, 32 predicted proteins | sample 8958761 | NCBI WGS metagenome assembly JAEEGJ01 (sample SAMN16246546, study PRJNA631951) | gut metagenome | biome: gut microbiome; feature: rumen; material: RS-attached | host: Bos | place: Iran: Karaj | collected 2018-10 | reverse complement strand
TTGCATTCATTTGGTAAATTGGAGGTACGGGCATGTCACGAATTGGAAAAATGCCAATCGCAGTTCCTGCTGGAGTAACAGTAGAAGTTGCAGAAAATAATAAGGTGACTGTAAAGGGACCTAAGGGTACCCTTACAAGAGTTTTCCCTGCTGAGATTTCTTTCTCACAGGCAGATGGTCAGATCGAAGTTAAGAGACCTGACGATCAGAAGAAGACAAGAGCATTACACGGTCTTTCAAGAAGCCTTCTTAACAACATGGTAGTTGGTGTTACAGATGGTTTCGAGAAGAAGCTCGAGGTTAACGGTGTAGGTTACAGAGCTGCTAAGAATGGCAAGACACTCTCTCTTACACTTGGTTATTCTCACCCCGTAGAACTTGCTGATCCTGAAGGAGTAGAGACAGTAGTTGAGGGACAGATAATCACTGTTAAGGGAATCGACAAAGAGGCTGTTGGCCAGCACGCTGCAATCATCAGAGAGAAGAGAGCTCCTGAACCTTATAAGGGCAAGGGAATCAAGTATGTTGATGAAGTTATCAAGCGTAAGGTTGGTAAGACAGGTAAGAAGTAATAAGATAAGGAGAGTGCAAAATGGTTAGTAAAGAATCAAGACAGAAAATTCGTGCTAAGAAGCATATGAAGATTCGTAATCGTTTCAGCGGTACAGCTGAGAGACCACGTTTAGCAGTATTTAGAAGCAATAGTCATGTATATGCACAGGTTATTGATGATGTAGCCGGCAAGACAATTGTATCTGCTTCTACTCTTGAAAAAGATATCAAGGCAGAACTCAAGAATACAGACGATATTGAAGCTGCTACAAAAGTTGGTGATGTTGTAGCAAAGAGAGCATTGGAAAAGGGCATTAAGGCTGTTGTATTTGACAGAGGTGGTTATATCTACCACGGAAAAGTTAAAGCTCTTGCTGATGCTGCCAGAGAAGCTGGCCTTGAATTCTAAGAAGGGAGAAAACACAAATGAAGCGTACAATAGTTGATGCAAGTCAGCTCGAATTGACAGATAAAGTTGTTACCATCAAGCGTGTTACTAAGGTTGTTAAGGGTGGACGTAACATGAAGTTCACTGCACTTGTAGTAGTTGGTGATAAGAACGGACACGTTGGTGTAGGTCTGGGTAAGTCTACTGAAATCCCGGATGCTATCCGTAAGGGTAAGGAAGATGCTACTAAGAACCTCATTACTGTTCCTCTTGATGAGAACAACAGTATTACACATGATTTCGTAGGTAAGTTCGGCTCTGCTGAAGTTTTACTTAAGAGATCTCCTGAAGGTACAGGTATCATCGCCGGAGGTCCTGCTCGTTTGGTATGTGAATATGCAGGAATCAGAAATATCAGAACAAAGTCACTTGGTTCAAACAACAAGCAGAACGTTGTTTATGCAACAATCAGCGGTCTTGCTCAGTTGAAGACACCTGAAGAAGTTGCTGCTAAGCGCGGTAAGTCCGTTGCTGAAGTAACAGCTTAAGGTTTAGTAAATAAGGAGTATAAATCAATGGCAAACGAGAAAAAGATTAAGATCACATTGGTTAAGTCCACTATCGGTGCTATTCCTAAGCAGGTGGCAACAGTAAAATCAATGGGATTTAAGAAACTTAACAGCTCTGTTGAACTTCCTGATAATTCCGCAACAAGAGGACAGATTCAGCAGATCAGACACCTTGTAAAGGTAGAAGAGATCTAATCTCAAAAGCAAAAGTAAATGGTATCCGGAGCTGCAGTATGTATGCGCGAGTGATAGGCAGAAATGTTTATTGCGTGTAGCGGTATAAGCTCCGGAGTTAATTAAAGGAGGATTATCATGGAATTATCAAACTTAAGACCTGCTGAAGGTTCTGTACAGAGCGATAATTTTAGAAGAGGCCGTGGTCATGCTTCAGGAAACGGTAAGACCGCAGGTAAGGGACACAAGGGTCAGAAGGCTCGTTCAGGTGCTCCCAGACTTGGCTTCGAAGGTGGACAGATGCCACTTTTCAGAAGACTTCCTAAGAGAGGCTTCAAGAATATCAATCATAAAAACATCGTAGGAATTAACGTAAGCGCTCTTGAAGTATTTGATAACGGAGCAGTAGTAGATGTTCAGGCACTCAAGGATCAGGGAATCATCAAGAAAGAACTTGATGGTGTAAAGATTCTTGGAAACGGAGAATTTACCAAGAAGCTTACGGTTAAGGCAAATGCGTTCAGCGCAGCAGCAAAAGAGAAAATCGAGGCACTTGGTGGAACAACAGAGGTGATCTAATGTTTAAGTCCCTAATGAATGCATTAAAAGTCAAAGAAATCAGATTGAAACTTCTCTTTACTCTTGCAATGCTTGCTGTTATCAGATTTGGTACAACAATTCCGGTTCCCGGAATTAATGTCCAGGCTTTTAAGAGTTGGTTTGAAGGTTTAAAGAGCGGTAACGATGCGTTTGGCTTTGTGGATCGATTTACAGGTGGATCGTTTGAGCATGCTTCAATCCTGGCTCTCAATATCACACCTTATATCACATCTTCCATTATTGTTCAGCTTCTTACAATTGCTATTCCCAAGTTTGAGGAGTGGCAGAAGGATGGAGAAGATGGAAGAAAGAAACTTACAGCAATGACAAGATACATTACTGTAGTTTTGGCTGTTATCGAATCCATTGCAATGGCTGTTAATTTCTACAAAGGCGATTCCCTTGCAGATAAATCAATCTTCTTGGCAATTCAGATTGTAGTTGCATTTACAGCAGGTAGTGCATTCCTCATGTGGATTGGTGAACGAATCACGGAAAACGGTGTTGGGAATGGTATTTCTATAGTTCTGACGATAAATATTCTTTCGAGAATTCCGTCAGACATTCATTCGCTTTTCGAGCGTTTTGTGAGTGGGAAGCCTATTGCAAGGGGAGTAGTATCAGCTGTAATAATTATAGCGGTTATTATTGCATTGGTAGTTCTGATCGTGGTTCTTAACGGCGCAGAGCGCAGAATCCCTGTTCAGTATGCAAAGAAGATTCAGGGAAGAAGAACTTATGGTGGTAATCGTTCGGAGATTCCGCTTAAGGTCAGCACAGCGGGCGTTATGCCTATCATTTTTGCAATGTCATTGTTCCAGTTCCCCAGCGTTATAACCTACTTTACAGGTTATAAAGGACCTGGCGTTTGGGCAACGATATTGGAGTATTTAAGACAGGACAATTGGTTTGATCCAAACCATTGGGAATATTCCATTGGTCTTGTAGTATACATATTATTGCTTATCTTCTTCGCGTATTTCTATACGTCAATTACTTTCAATCCTATTGAGATTGCAGAGAATATGAAGAAGCAGGGCGGTTTCATACCGGGAATCAGACCCGGAAAGCCTACAAGCGATTATCTTACAAGTATTTTGAACTATATCATCTTTATCGGAGCATGCGGACTTATTATTATCGCAATAATCCCTTACTTCTTCAGTGGTATGTTCAAAGCAAGTGTTTCTTTCGGCGGTACAAGCCTTATCATCGTGGTAAGCGTTGTACTTGAAACAATTAAGCAGATTGAGTCACAGATGCTTGTACGTAATTACAAGGGATTTTTGGAAGACTGATTAAAAATTAATGGAAGAGGTACAGAGACCCACACTAGGGGTGGGCTCTGCAACCTCTTGTTTCTACTTTATGGAAGGGATTAGAGTATGAAGATTATTATGTTGGGTGCCCCCGGTGCGGGAAAAGGTACACAGGCTCAGATGATCGCGGAGAAATTCAGCATTCCGCATATCTCAACAGGAGATATTTTCAGAGCAAACATCAAGAACGGAACAGAACTTGGTAAGAAGGCCAAGGAATTCATGGATAAGGGACAGCTTGTTCCCGATGAACTTACAGTTGAGCTTCTTCTTGACAGAGTAGCAAACGATGACTGCAAGAACGGATACGTACTTGATGGTTTCCCCCGTACAATTCCCCAGGCTGATGTTCTTGATTCAGAACTTACAAAGCTTGGTGATAAGGTTGATTACGCTATAAATGTTGACGTTCCCGATGAAAATATCGTTCGCAGGATGTCAGGCAGAAGAGCATGTCTTAAGTGTGGCGCAACCTATCATATTGAACATATTAAACCACAGAAAGATGGAATCTGTGATAAGTGCGGTAGCGAGCTTGTTCAGAGAGATGATGACAAGCCTGAGACAGTTCAGAACAGACTTAAGGTTTATCATGAGCAGACTCAGCCGCTTATTGATTACTATGAGAAAAAGAACATTTTGAAAACTGTAGACGGAACAAAGGATATGCAGGAAGTCTTCAGTGATATTGTTAGCATATTGAATGCATGATCTTGGTGTATTAAAATGGCTATAAGTATCAAAACAGATGAAGAAATCAATCTTATGCGACAGTCAGGGCATCTTTTGGCAAAAGTTCATGAAGAACTTCATGCTGCTCTCAAACCCGGTATATCAACTCTTGAGCTTGATGAGATTGGTGAGAGAACTATCCGTGCTCTGGGAGGAATTCCGAATTGCAAAGATTACGAGGGATTTCCTGCTTCGGTGTGTATTTCTGTAAACAATGAGGTTGTTCACGGAATACCAAGCAGTGAGCGCATCCTGCAGGAAGGAGACATTGTTTCTTTCGATACAGGACTTATATATAAAGGTTATCATTCTGACGCGGCAAGGACCTGGGGCGTCGGTAAGATAAGCGATGAAGCTCAGAAACTTATCGATGTTACCAGAGAGAGCTTTTTTGAAGGAATAAAGAAAGCTAAAGCGGGAAACAGACTTCATGATATATCCGCGGCTATCGATAAATATATCAGACCTCACGGTTACGGCATTGTAAGGGAACTTACTGGACACGGAATCGGAACAAGCTTACACGAAGATCCCATGGTGCCTAACTACAGGAAACTTACAAGAGGTGTGAAACTTCAAAAAGGTATGACCATATGCGTAGAGCCCATGATAACGATGGGAAGCCGTAAGATCGGCTGGCTTGAAGATGATTGGACTGTTGTTACGCTTGACGGATCACTTGCGGCACACTATGAGAACACAATAGCCATCACGGATGGTGAACCGGAGATATTAACTGTAATATAGAAGTAAATTAAGAGGAGATGTAGATGTCAAAGGCTGATGTAATTGAAATTGAAGGAAAGGTAATTGAGAAGCTTCCCAATACAATGTTCCAGGTTGAACTTGAAAACGGACATGTTGTTTTGGCACATATAAGTGGTAAGCTTCGCCAGAACTTTATCAGAATTTTACCCGGTGATAAGGTAACACTTGAGTTATCACCTTACGATCTTACAAAAGGAAGAATAATTTGGAGAGACAAGTAATATAATAATCTGTTGACTGTATGTGTGTGAGGGATTTATGATACAAAAAATTCTGGATAGGCATTTCGATAGTATTTCGTTCATACATTATAACAAGAATAAGATAGCGGAGGATAATATCCGAAACACTGCTGACACTGTGATGTTTTTATCCGGTGTTAGCGCGTTCCTGCTATTTCTTATTTTACTGTTATCGGGAAGTAGTTATTTTTGTTTTTTTCTAATTGCAATATTGTTTGTTCTTGTTGGAATACATTTGGTACAAAAAGTTTTTCTTAGTAATATATCTGAGAGCTTTAAATTATCTAGAATGTATTCCTTCTTTTTTTACGGAGTAATGATACTTGCTTACTCCTATGCTGATATTATCATGAATATGACATCAAGGTGCGTTGTGTTTCCTTGTGCCATTATCGTGATAACCGCAATATATATGGACACTTTTTTGGCCACTACAGTGTACAAGATCGTGCTTACCATCATATATTGCATAATGGATTCTATGATTCGTCCCCATTATGGTGTAAAAAGAGATCTCTTCGTTGCGGGCGTTGCCATTATCGCATCACTGTTCAGCTACTTTGAGATAGTGGATCTTGCGATAAATAAAGGAGAAGACAGGCGTATCCTTGAAAGAAAGAGTACGACGGACCTTCTTACGGGTATTTATAATAAGCTCTCTTTTGAAGAGAAGTGTAATGAATATTTAAAGAAAAGAAAACCCGGCGCCAGATGCATTTTGTTTATCTTCGATCTTGACAATTTCAAAGAAGTAAACGATACATTCGGCCATCAGACAGGAGATAACGTATTAAAGAAATTCTCGGAGATACTTCAGAGCTATTTCCATCCCTATGACATTATGGGAAGGATTGGCGGCGATGAATTCATGGTGCTCGTGATGGGCGAGATGCCGGAAGGATTTGCGGAAAAGAGATGCAGAAGTATTCTTCACGAGTTTAAGACTGCACGTATCAATCAGGTTTCAGGTCTTACCTGCAGTATCGGTATTGTGAGCGATAACGACTGCGCAAGTTTCACCGAGTTGTATAAGAAGGCGGATGAAGCTCTGTATATAGCCAAAGAGAGTGGAAAAGCCACATTTAATCTTCATGAAGAAAATGAAAAAAGAAACTCAATGACATCCTGATTGAAAAAGCTGAAAAAAACAGCTTGATTATTGACTTTGTATATGTTATGATATCAAATGGTCTTTTTAGGTAGAAGGGTTATTATGCCCTTCTTTAAGCATTAACTGTTTACCATGCAGGAAAGGAGTAACAATGAAAGTAAGGTCTTCTGTTAAGCCTATGTGCGAAAAGTGCAAGGTTATTAAGAGAAAGGGCGTTATCAGAGTTATCTGTGACAACCCTAAGCACAAACAGAGACAGGGATAATCCGAGCCGTTTAGGTGGATTACTTTTTGATACCAATGTGTATTGGAAAGATCGGATCATTCTTTGTCCGGTTGGGCTGTAGGATTATGGCCCCAATCAAACAAGTAATATTATTTTAAGTTATGGAGGAATAAAAAATGGCTCGTATTGCAGGTGTAGATTTACCTAGAGATAAGCGAGTAGAGATCGGTTTGACATATATCTACGGAATCGGTAGAACAAGCTCAAACAAGATTCTTGAAGCAGCAAAAGTAAGCCCGGACACACGTGTTCGTGATCTTACAGATGAAGAAGTAAAGAGAATTGCCGAGATTATCGGTAACGACTACGATGTAGAAGGTGACCTCAGAAGAGAAATCGCTATGAACATCAAGAGACTCACAGAGATCGGATGTTTCAGAGGCATGCGTCATAGAAGAGGACTTCCTTGCCGCGGTCAGAGAACTAAGACAAATGCAAGAACCAGAAAAGGACCCAAGAGAACAATCGCTAACAAGAAGAAATAATTTTTCTTGATGTCTGAGCATGGCAGATCAGTGATGTAACAATATAACCAGTAATTATTAGGAAGAAAGTAGGTTAGTTTAAAATGGCAAATCAGAAATCAACTGCAGCTAAAAAGTCAGCTGCAAAGAAACGTGTCAAGAAAAACGTTGAACACGGACAGGCGCACATCCAGTCATCTTTCAATAACACAATCGTTACTTTGACAGATGCTGCAGGAAATGCTCTTAGCTGGGCAAGTGCAGGCGGTCTCGGATTTAAAGGTTCAAGGAAATCTACTCCTTATGCTGCACAGGTAGCTGCAGAGACAGCAACTAAGGCTGCACTTATTCACGGCCTTAAGACTGTTGATGTATTCGTTAAGGGACCGGGATCAGGAAGAGAAGCTGCAATCAGAGCTCTTGCTGCAAGTGGACTCACAGTTACATCTATCACAGACGTAACACCTGTACCGCACAACGGATGCAGACCTCCCAAGCGTCGTAGGGTTTAATCGATTTCTATATCGCGTTGATCCTACATTGCAGAATACATGTGCAAATAGATATGTATTTTTAACGCGTTGGACGAAGGTGTATGACACTGTAAACAACATCAGACAACAGATTGTTGCCTGAGAAAAAGAAAGGAGCCTAAAATGGCAGTAAACAGAGTTCCCGTATTAAAAAGATGCAGATCACTTGATTTGGATCCTACATTTCTTGGATATGACAAAAAGTCTAAGAGAACATCAGCTAACGCTGGTAAGAAAATGAGTGAGTATGGACTTCAGCTCCGTGAGAAGCAGAAGGCTAAATTCATATATGGCGTCCTTGAGAAGCCTTTTAGAAATTACTACGACAGAGCAGACAGAATGAAGGGTCAGACAGGTTCCAACCTTATGACTATTCTTGAGACAAGACTTGATAACGTTATCTTCAGAATGGGCTTTGCAAGAACAAGAAGAGAAGCTAGACAGGTTGTTCTTCACAAGTTCATCACAGTTAATGGAAAAGTAATCAACATTCCTTCATACCTCATTAAGGCCGGTGATGTCATCGAAGTTAAAGAGGCAGCTAAGAACATTCAGAGATTTAAGGATATTTCGGAAATCACTGCAAGCAGACTTGTTCCTGAGTGGCTTGACGTTAACAAGGAAGGACTTAAGGGTACAATAAAGGAACTTCCTTCCAGAGAAGTAATCGACGTTCCTGTTGATGAGATGCTTATCGTCGAGTTGTATTCTAAGTAATCTATTAAATAGAAACTTGTTAACTAGTCACGTAAGGAGGGTATATCAGTGTTTGATTTTGAAAGACCAAATATTGAAGTTGCTGAAATCTCAGATGATAAGAAATATGGTAAATTCGTAGTAGAGCCTCTCGAGAGAGGTTACGGTATTACACTGGGCAATTCCCTTCGTAGGATTATGCTCTCATCATTACCTGGTGCAGCAGTAAGTCAGGTTAAGATTGAAGGCGTGCTGCATGAATTCAGTTCAATTCCCGGAGTAAAGGAAGATGTAACTGAAATTATTATGAATATCAAGAATCTTTCTATAAAGAATTCCTCTGATACTAATGAACCTAAGACAGCTTATATCGAGTTCAACGGCGAAGGAGTAGTCAGAGCATCAGATATTCAGGTAGACCAGGATATTGAGATCATGAATCCTGATCAGGTTATCGCTACACTTTCCGGAAAGGATGCTAAGCTCTACATGGAGCTCACCATCACAAAGGGAAGAGGTTATGTAAGCTCTGATAAGAATAAGACAGGCGATCTTCCAATCGGAGTTATCGCAATCGATTCTATCTACACACCTGTAGAGAGAGTAAATATAACCATCGAGAATACTCGTGTAGGTCAGGTAACTGATTTCGATAAGCTTACATTAGATGTTCACACTGACGGAACACTTGCTCCCGATGAGGCTGTAAGCCTTGCAGCAAAGGTACTCAGTGAGCATTTGAGCCTCTTCATCGACCTTTCTGAGAATGCTAAGACAGCAGAAGTTATGATCGAGAAGGAAGACGATGAGAAGGGCAAAGTTCTCGAGATGTCAATTGATGAGCTTGAACTTTCAGTTCGTTCATTCAACTGCCTTAAGAGAGCAGGCATCAATACCGTTCAGGAGCTTGCAAGCAAGACTTCTGATGATATGATGAAGGTTCGTAATCTTGGACGTAAGTCACTTGAGGAGGTTCTTGCTAAGCTTGATGAGCTTGGACTTTCACTTAAGTCAGATGGCGAACAGTAATATCACGAAATATACAACAGTATGAATGTCCGCGGAAGGTAAATCCGATGCGTACTGATGCGGATTCTCATAGGATTATGAAACTGCATTGTGAGAGTAAGACCGATGCGCATCTTATGATGTACCTACAGCGGAGGGAACTCCGCAAATGAGAAAGGATGTAAATAATTATGGCAATGTACAGAAAGCTTGGAAAAGCAACAAAGCCCAGAAGAGCACTTCTTCGTAACCAGGTAACAGCACTTCTTTACAATGGAAAGATTGTTACTACAGAGGCAAGAGCTAAGGAAATCAAGAAGATCGTAGAGCCTATGATCACTCTTGCAGCTAAGGAAAAGGACAATTTTGAGACAGTTTCCGTTGAAGTTAAGATTCCTGAGAAGGATAGTAACGGAAAGAGAGTAAAGGAAGTTGTTGACGGTAAGAAAGTTACTAAGTTCACAACTGTTACAAAGGAAATCAAGAAGGATCTTCCTACACGTATGCACGCAAGAAGACAGCTTCTTAAGACTCTTTACCCTGTAGTTGATGTTCCTCAGGAGAACAAGGGAAGAAAGAGAAATACTAAGGAAGTTGACCTTGTAGCAAAGCTTTTTGATGAGTACGGACCTAAGTACGCAGATCGTAAGGGTGGTTATACAAGAATCATCAAGATCGGTCAGAGAAAAGGCGATGCAGCTATGATGGTTGTTCTTGAGCTTGTTTAATAGAATATTTTAATTCTAACCATAATAAAAGGTTTCAGAGCAAATGCTCTGAAACCTTTTTTCTGTGGAATGAATATTATTTATATTGGTCTACATTTTGAAGTGTTATGGGAACAAACGGAACCCATATATATTTATGGTCTTCTGATGCACCTGAGACTGATGAAACGGATCCGCCTTTGGCAAGTGTTATGGCACCATTAACGGCTGCGGCACCCTGACCAGCAGTATCCTGAAGAACTGTCACATACATATCTCCGTCTCTTACGGCAGCGCATCCATCATCTGTAGCATCTATTCCTGCCACAAGGATCTTATGCGTGTCATAACCATTATCTTTCATCCATTTGATGGCTCCAAGCGCCATAACGTCGTTATTGCATATAATACAATCAAATGACTGTCCGGTCTTCTTAAATACATTTAATTTGTCATATGCCACGGTATCACTCCAGTCACCGTTATCCACAAAAACAAAGTTTACATCAACCTTATTATCAAGGAAAAAGTATTTGACGGAATTTGTACGTTTCGGAACGGCAGCATGCATTTTTTCACCCGCTAGGATCACAATATTGAGTGATGAGGGTTTTCCGAGACCGCTCCATATATAATCTGCCTGAAATTGTCCCGCATCCTGCTCGTATGAGCCGACATAGACATATTTATCATCTTTTAGATAGTCACTTTCAGGTTCATTGTTTATAAATACGATAGGAAGGTCGCCTGCGGCATTCTCCATCTGTAGTGCGGTACTTGAATCACATAATCTGCATATTATCGCATCATACCCTTGTGAAGCGGCATTGGCAATATGTTGCATCTGAATTTCGGTATCGTTCTGGCTATATACAACATCAACTGTTGCTCCGGCTTTCTTTGCGTTTGCAACTATCGAATCAGAAAGAGTGTTGACGAATGAATCGTCGTCAGCCTGCAATGTCAAAAGTATCTTTGTACCGTTACCGGAAACAACTCCGGAACTTCCTTTTCCACAGCCTGTTATTGAAAGAGCCAACATGACTGCACAAAGAAGAAAAGTCATTGACCTTTTTATACGATTACTCATAATATGTATCTCCTTATCAAATCTTGAACTTCTGTACGTAGGATGTAAGTGTTTCTGAAGTATTTGCCAGCTGATGTGAATTGTCGGCAACATCCTGACTGTTCTTTGTAATGCTGTTGGCCTGTTCAACCATCTTATGACTGGTTTCGAGGATTTCATCTGTACTAGCGGCCTGTTCTTCGGAGATAGCAGCAACATTGCTTGCAACATCGTCAACCTTTTGCACATCTTTGATCATGAGGTCAATAAGTTCGTTCGATTTTTCAATATTCTGATAGATTCTATCGAATGTATTAACTGCAGTGTCAATGAGTTCGCTGTTTGCTTCGATGTTTCTTGCGCTTGTCTGAGCCTGAGAAACAACGTTGTCTATAGCTTTTCTTACTTCATCGATAAGCTTTGAAATGTTATCGGCACTGGAAGCGGAGTTTTTCGCAAGTTTACCGATCTCGGTAGCAACAACTGCAAATCCTTTTCCGGATTCTCCCGCACGTGCAGCCTCAATTGAAGCGTTAAGTGAAAGGAGATTGGTCTGCTCGGCAATTTCGCTGATAAGACCGACAATATTGGTAATCTCTTCAGATGCCTTGCCGACTGCATCAATGGAAGTAACAAGTTCGTCATTGCTACTCTTGATGTATTGCATAGCTTCTGCAAGTTGTGTCATATCATCGCGGCCTTTCTTACTGATGGCAACAGTTTCTTTCATGCTTTCATTGGCCTGATTAGAATTATCTCGCGTATCGGCAACGACCATAGCAAGAGTTGTAGCGTTTTGGGCAATCTCATTAACGGCAACCGCAAGCTGATCAACAGTAGAATTGAGGTTCTTCATAGCCTCGGACTGTGACTGAGATGCTTCGTACATGTTCTTTGATACAATATCTGAATTGTCGGACTGCTCTCTGAGTCTCTTTGATTCATCATTTATGGCAGTGAGCATATTTCTCATGGAATGAACAAATTCACTTACTTCATCACCCATGACACCAATCTCATCATTGCTTCTTCCGCGTTTAACATCGATGGTGAAGTCGCCGGATGACATATCTGTGATATTCTTGGTGATTCCACCAAGAGGAGCGATAACTTTGGTAACCATAAGATTTATCAGTACAACGATGAAAACAATTGCAAGTATACCTATAATAGCAAGTGTGGTAACCAGCTTTGTCACATCCTTCATTATGATGGATCTGTCAATATATGAGATCAGAACCCAGTCAGTTCCGGCAATCTGCTTAAAGGCAACTACGTTATTTGCAAGAGTGACACTTGAATAGTTTCTGTCAGCAACTTTACCTGCGATTGCAGCCATGAGTCTGTCTTTGTCAGCGGGATCAAGTTTTGTTGAAACACGATTCTTATCGCGGTGGGCAAGGATTGTGCTGTCTGTCGTGTCAACGAGGAATGATGCGGCCTGATCCATTTTTACCTTGGAATTGACGATGATACTGATCTGGTCAAGAGATAGATCGGCAGCAATGATCTTAAGGTCAGAGGAGCCGTCGTCAATAATTCCGGAGGCGCTTATGACATTAGTGCCATCTGCATCCTGATAAGTGGTTCCATAGACCATGTTCACACGTGTCATACCTTGCTTAAACCACTCCTGATCGGTGACATTACCGATCTCTTTTGTGGATTCGGAAGCTTTGTAGATTTTTCCGCTCTGTGTAGCAATATATGGTCCGTTTTTACAATAGGGATTGAAACCGTAGCAGGCGTCAATCAAAGAAGATAACTGAGCGTCTGTCGGCTTTGTTTTCTCTATCATTTGTTTTACTGTCGTGAAGTTTTGGAGATTTTCGTCAAGCCATGCTTCAATATTATCTGCCTGATTCGAGATAGAAGAATTAAGTGCGGATGTTGCCATCACGGTCATTATCTTTCCGGATAAGTATCCTGAAATGACCACCAAAAGAAGAATAGTGGCAACAACGGCAGGAACTAAGAATATTAAAAGCTTATTTTTAAGCTTTGCCTGTCTCTTTCCTTTTTTCATTTGAAAAGTCTCCTTAATAATAAATTAGAAAGTCATATGCTATTGTACTATTTTTTGAAAGATAATGTATGAAATTTTTGTAAAGTAATGCGAGTGTTAGTATGTTTTCTTTTCGAAATGTTGATAATCTTTGGAAGAATTCCAGTTTCCTCCCCATGTAAAGCCGTGTTCTTTAAAGAGTTTGTATGCGAGATCTTCTTTATCTATTTTATAGGGAAAAGAAGCGGATCTGTCGGCGTATTCGCTACTTACGGCCGGTGCGATGATTGTCTTGCCGTTTTTGTATTTGATCTGAGGGTTATATAAAGGATTGATATCTATGGCCAGTCCCTGAGCGTGTTTGGAGAGTTTGTGCCCGTTTCCGATAGGACGGTAGTTAAAGCAGGAAGTGTTGTTTGCTTCCATGGATGCATTGTCATCTGCGCCAAATTCATCGATAAGTTTGATACTTTCAATTTGATAATCGTTTTCATACAGTTCGTGGAAAATTTCCATGACATCGTCTGCTATTGCTTTATTGCATATCATTTCACCAATCTGCGACGCGCCGTCGAAATCGATATAACTGATAACACAATATCTGAGATCGTCAAGCGGGATTTTGCAATCATGAGGATATGATACGTCTGTTATCTTTGATACAATCGAATCCGGAATATCCTCATAGTAAAAGCCTTCAGAGTACATGACTCTCGTGTCATATACGTCTTTGTCGTAGGGGAGATCTTGAGCAAGGGTGACATCTGAATTGACCGATTCAGTCGATAATTCAGTTGCACTTAGTAATGCTTTGTCTGTAGCGGCATAAGAGGAAGAAGACGATTCCGATACGTCTGTCGATTCCTCGGAAGATGCGGAAGAAGCGGTATTTTCCTGTGTCTTTTCTGATGAGTGGGAATTGGCATAATCTTCGAGAGTTTCGTGACCTGCAAGATGTCTTGCGGCGATTGCGCAAAAAATGATAACGCCCAAAAGAAGAATCAGATCTTTTACATATTTATTATTCATTTTAAATATATCTCCGATGTTAATTTTATAAATCAATATTACCACATTTATGCTATAATATTTCGATATGGTAGGTAAAATGAGATGATACGTACAGATAAGCTTGTTTTTGAATATATTAGAAGAGACGAAGAGGGAAATGTCGAGGGCATTACAAGGGCTGTCAATGATGTCAATATTGATGTCAGACCGGGGCAGTTTATAGCTGTTCTTGGGCACAACGGCTCGGGCAAATCGACGCTTGCCAAGCATTTTAACGCTCTTTTATATCCTACAGAGGGCGAAGTTATCGTAGACGGAATGAATACGAGAGACTCTGAGAAGATATGGGATATCAGGCAGGAGGCCGGAATGATCTTCCAGAATCCCGACAACCAGATAATAGGACAGGTTGTCGAGGAAGATGTTGGATTTGGACCTGAAAACATGGGTGTTCCGACGGAAGAAATCTGGGAGCGAGTTGATGAGAGCCTCAGAGCTGTAAATATGCTTGATTTTAGGAAATCATCGCCAAATCATCTTTCGGGAGGACAGAAGCAGAGAGTTTCAATCGCCGGAGTCATTGCAATGCATCCTAAGTGCATTATTATGGATGAGCCTACAGCGATGCTCGATCCCAACGGAAGAAAAGACGTTATTAGGGCTGCCAGAGCGCTTAACAGCGTTGAGGGCATAACGGTCATCCTGATAACACATTATATGGAAGAAGTTATCTATGCCGATAAAGTTTTTGTCATGGATAAGGGGCATGTTGAGATGCAGGGAACGCCTAAGGAGATCTTTTCACAGGTTGACAAGCTCAAAGAGCTGAGACTTGGTGTTCCGCAGGTTACTCTTTTGGCACACGAACTTAAAAAGAGCGGATTGCCGCTTCCTGACGGAATCCTCACAAAGGAAGAGTTTGTTGAGGAACTTAAGAAATTAAAGAGATAATACGGAGAAAGAAATGTCTATAATTCTCGACCATGTAAATTACATATATGACGAAGATACCGCGATGGCGCATGCTGCACTGACGGATGTGAATATAAAGATTGACGCGGGCGAATTTATCGGGCTTATAGGACATACGGGATCCGGTAAATCTACGCTTATCCAGCATATGAACGGTCTGGTCAAGCCCACAAGCGGAACGGTTTATTTTGACGGAAAAGATATAAGCGATCCCGAGTTTGACAGAAAGGCACTGAGAGCTAAGGTTGGACTTGTTTTCCAATATCCGGAACACCAGCTTTTTGAAACGGATTGCTTTAAGGATGTATGTTTTGGGCCTAAGAATCTGGGACTTTCACAGAAAGAAGTAGAGCTTAGGGCTTATGAGGCTCTTAAACAGGTAGGCTTTGATGATGACTATTTTTATCAGTCACCGTTCGATCTTTCGGGCGGTCAAAAGAGACGAGTTGCAATAGCCGGAGTACTAGCCATGAAGCCCGAGATACTGATCCTTGATGAGCCTACAGCCGGTCTTGATCCGAAAGGCAGAGAGGATATTCTTGGTCTTATTAAGAAGCTTCACGACGAAGTAGGCATAACCATCATACTTGTAAGCCACAGCATGGATGATGTGGCAGATTATGTGGGTAGGATAATTGTTATGAACAAGGGAAGGGTTGTGTTTGACGATGTTCCGAAGGAAGTTTTCAGGCACAGACAGGAACTTGAGAGTATAGGGCTTGCCGCTCCGCAGGTTACATATGTTATGCAGGAACTGAAGGCTTCGGGATTTGATGTTGACATAGATGTCACAACGCTTGATGAAGCCAAGAACGAGATATTGAGAGTTTTTTCAAAATAAATATGTGTAAGGCAAAAAGATGCTTAGAGATATTACATTAGGACAATATTACAGAACTGAATCAATAATACATAAGCTTGATCCGCGGGTTAAGATAATAGGCACGTTTGTTTTTCTTGTGGCTATTTTTATGGTAAACAACGCGATAGGGTATGCTATTGCGGGATTGTTTCTTGCCATGAACATTAAACTGTCTAATGTTCCGGTTAAATTTATTTTCAGAGGAATGAGATCAATCTTTTTACTGCTGATGATCTCTGTGCTGTTTAACCTGTTTCTGACGCCCGGAGATCCGATATTTACCGTTTGGAAGATCAAAGTCACAAAAGAAGGTCTTAAACTTGCGGCTAAAATGGCGGTAAGACTGGTATTTCTGATTACGGGATCGTCGCTTATGACACTTACTACGACGCCCAATAACCTGACCGACGGACTTGAGAGTATACTTAAGCCGCTTAAACTGGTGCATGTTCCTGTACATGAGATTTCGATGATGATGTCGATCGCACTTAGATTTATTCCTATTTTGCTCGAAGAAACCGACAAGATCATGAAAGCTCAGATGGCGAGATGTGCGGATTTTGAGACCGGATCGATCATCAACAGGGCAAAAAATATGGTGCCTCTTTTAGTGCCGCTTTTTATATCGGCATTCAGAAGAGCGATGGATCTTGCAATGGCAATGGAAGCAAGGTGTTATCGCGGCGGCGAGGGCAGAACCAAGATGAAGCCGCTTGTTTATCATAAGGAAGATAAGGTGGCATATGTTGTGCTTGTTCTTTCCCTTATAATATGTGTTGTGGTTGGAAGAATGAAATTCTGAGAGATGATAAGGATATGGCAAAAAAGCGCAGAATAATGCTGACAGTTTCATATGATGGCACAAATTACAGCGGATGGGCGCTTCAAAGTTCAACTCCTAATACGGTCGAAGGTGTTCTGAACAGGGCAATTCATGGTCTTACGGGAGAGGATATTGCGGTAATAGGCGCAAGTAGGACGGATGCGGGAGTCCATGCCTACGGAAATGTAGCTGTTTTTGATACCTGCTCGACGATTCCCGGAGACAGGTTTTCTTTTGCCCTTAATCATATACTTCCGGAGGACGTGCGCGTAGTTGAGTCTATGGAAGTTGCGCCGGAGTTTCATCCACGGCACTGTGATACCGAGAAAACGTATGAATATAGGGTTTTAAACACCAAGATGCCTGTTCCGATAAGGCGATTGTACACATATCATTTCAGTATGCCTCTTGATGAAGAAAAGATGCAGGAAGCGGCTGAGTATCTTGTGGGAGAGCATGATTTTACCAGCTTTTGTAATGTTGAATCGCAGGCGGCCAGCCATGTAAGGACAATAAAAGATATTACGGTCACCCGAAACGGCGATGAAGTGATAATCAGTGTCACCGGCAACGGTTTCCTATATAATATGGTCCGCATAATTGCAGGTACGCTGATACTTGTGGGACGAGGAAAAAAAGAACCTTCTGAAGTTAAACGTATGCTCGAGAGTAGAGATAGGAAGGCGGCCGGTCCGACAGCGCCACCGGAAGGGCTTTTTCTTATAAAATACAAATTCCTTGATGGTGTTCCGACCGTATAAACAGCGGACTTTTACAGTAAATTTGATCATATCTAAAATCTTTGTTTCAAGGCAGTTTGATTGATGCAAATGGTGTTGACAATAAGACTGTATGCGATATATAATATCTTACTGTGTGACGTCATGTCCACAATTAGGTGAAAATGTCATATTGTTGTCCCGGTAAGCTTCAATATGTACATCATATATAATGTGAGAATCAGGTGAAGGGTTTTCACATAAGTAACCAATCAAGTAATTATTTACTGGAGGAAATACAATGAAAACTTATATGCCTAGTGCAACTACAGTTGAGAAGAAGTGGTATGTAGTTGATGCTACCGATATGACACTTGGACGTCTTGCTTCAAACGTAGCAAACGTTCTCAGAGGTAAGAACAAGCCCATCTATACTCCCAACATTGATACAGGCGATTATGTAATCGTAATCAATGCTGAGAAGATCAAGGTTTCCGGTAAGAAGCTTGATCAGAAGATGTATTGGCATCACACAGAGTATGTTGGACATCACAAGGAGTTCTCACTCCGTCAGATGATCCAGGACAAGCCTGAAAGAGTTATCGAGCATGCCGTTAAGGGAATGCTTCCTAAGGGCTCTCTTGGAAGAGAAATGTACACAAAGCTCCATGTATACGCAGGTGCAGAGCATCCACACGCAGCTCAGAAGCCTGAAGTATTAACATTTTAATCGGAGAGGAGAATAGTAAAAATGGCAAAGTCATCTAATTATTACGGAACAGGTAGAAGAAAGAAATCAATCGCTAGAGTATACCTTGTATCCGGAAATGGAAATATTACAATCAACAAGAGACCTATCGATGAGTATTTCGGACTTGAGACACTCAAGGTTATCGTTAGACAGCCCCTTGTAGCTACAGAGACATCTGAGAAGTTCGATGTTGTAGTAACAGTTAGAGGTGGCGGCACAACAGGTCAGGCTGGTGCTATCAGACACGGTATCGCAAGAGCACTTCTTCAGGCTGACTCAGATGAGTACAGACCTGTACTTAAGAAGGCCGGATACCTCACAAGAGACCCTCGTATGAAGGAAAGAAAGAAGTACGGTTTGAAGAAAGCTCGTCGTGCTCCTCAGTTCTCAAAGAGATAATCATCTGCTATTGCAGATTTCAAAGGCTCGGTACAATGTACCGGGTCTTTTTGTGTGTTGCGAAAGTGGACCTGGGAGACGGGGTTAGTGGACCATTTTACGTTGTTGAGTTTATATGTTGCTTTGATGTTAAGGAAACATCTGTCAAATTTTCCTTCGGAAGTGTAGAATTGAAGGTAGTGTTTTAGGAGGAAAATAATGTCATCACATTATAGTTATTATGAAAAAATAGATGGAAAGCTGGCGTTTCTTTCTGGGAATATTTCTGCTCTTTCGGATGAGTGTCTGTGTAACATTATACCTAAATACTGGGCTGTTGAAGCAGATGTCTTTAAAGCAGATTCTAATGATATATGTGATAGCATGCGCCGAAGCTTCGCTAATCTGTTAGGGGCCGATGGAGATAAAAAGACTCTAGATAATATATCGAAGTTCTCTTTTGCTCTTAGGCAGTTAGATAAAGATGTTTATAGCGCTATTTATGATGTTTTTAGCAGAACCAAAGAAAAACATACAGAAAATGAAAAAGAAATGATTGATGAATTTATGAGAGGAGTCCGATTTCAGCTAGGAGAACTTAAGAATATATATAAAATAGAAGGTGAATTGAATGAAAGAATTACAAGAGTAATAAGCAAATTCTATACATATTTGGTATTTGATCTTGTGTTTTTTGAATATGAAGAATACATGGTGATGATTGTTTTTGGCTCGGACGAATAATGGATGATAAATAGTTGTTTTAGATATTGGCAGACTAATTAAGTGGATAGATTGGGTGCTGGCTTGAAAAAGCTTATAAATATGCTATTATATCAATAACAGAGTTGCCAGGTGCGAATATCACTTGGGACCTAGCCGAGCGTGGAGCTTGGCTATTCTATCATATATAGGTGATGCACAGCCTTATAAATGAGCGATTTATGTAGTGGATGCGCTATGGAATCTTGAGATGCCCATAGCCTGGAGAGTTCATGTGTGAACTCTCTTTTTTAGAATTATTGTATTGATTTACGAGGTAAGTCTATGTGTGATGTAAAAAAATATAGTGATATCTATAAAGAAATAGCCAAATTAAATCCTAAGGACACTTTACAGCTTGTTCTTGAAAGTGAAACTGAAGAAGAAAGAGATTTCTATGAGATGGTAGGAGATTTTTTGCTACAAAGAAGGCAAAAAGAAGTTGTTGAAAGGAATCTTTTTTGAGTAGATGAAAAAGTTTACTATAGTTGCGGGAGTTAATGGCGCAGGTAAATCTACGTTATATCAGCTTGATCCGGATCTTAAATGTGAAAACAGAGTAAATGCGGATGAAATACTTAAGAAATCCGGAGGAGATTGGAAGAATCTGGCTGATATTTTTAAAGCCGGGAAAAGAGCAGTTACGCTTCTTAGCTCATATATTGAAGAGGGAGTAAGCTTTAACCAGGAAACTACATTGTGTGGTAATTCGGTGATCAGAAATATTACAAGGGCAAAAGAGAATGGCTATTTAATTGAAATGCATTATATTGGATTAGATAGTGTTGAAATTGCTAAAGAGCGTGTTGCAAAAAGAGTATCACAAGGCGGACATGGTGTTGCTGAAGCTGATATCGAAAGAAGATATATCGCTTCATTAGAAGCTTTCTGGAGAGTTCTTCCTCTTTGTAATCTTGTTGCGGTATATGATAATACAGAAGATTTTAGAAGATTTGCAATATATAAAGACGGTAGCCTTGTTAGACTGTCTCATCAGGTTCCTGACTGGTTTGCCAGAAAATGATAGTACTGTTGCCGCCAGCAGCATACAGTAGCCCTGAGCTTTCTACCGTACGCAGCAGGTAAACAGCAACTCGCCATACAAATGTCTAAAACAAGGCACTTAAGGCAGTGAAAAAGTTCTCAAAGAGATAATCGTTTCACAACGTATTACGTCTTTGGACAATCAAATACGACTTATTACACCTCAGGACAACTGTCCTGGGGTGTTTCATTATGTAAATCTATAAAAATGTAGAATTCTACATTTTTATAGATTTAATGTATTACATTAAAGGAACTCAAATTATTTGAGTTCCTTTTTTAGTTATCAGAACTAATTTAAGATTTTGTTTTAGTTGTTACTCAAAAATTTTAGTTTATTGACTTAACTTAAATATAGTATTAAAATATAAAAAGAGATTGGAGGAACTAAAATGACAACTGAAGAATTAATTGAAAAATTAGAGTTGATACAGAAACTAAAATGCGAAACACCAACATTAGAAATAAAAAGTGCAGAAAAAGGATGTCCCAAGCATCTTTATGATTCATTGTCAAGTTTCTCTAATCAAGATGATGGTGGAGTGATTGTATTTGGTGTGGATGAGGAACAAGATTTTAAAGAAGTAGGAGTATATGATCCGCAGGATATACAAAAGAAAATTAATGAACAATGTCTACAAATGGAGCCTGTTGTTAGACCATTACTTACTGTGGCTGAAAAAAACGGACTTTTTTTTGTGGCAGCAGAGATACCAGGTGCAGATATTACAGAAAGACCAGTATTTTATCAGGGGAGAGGTAGAGTAAAAGGTTCATTCGTTCGAGTGGGCGATAGCGACGAACCTATGACGGAATACGAGGTATATAGCTACGAAGCCTATAGAAAAAAGTATCAAGATGACATTAGAGTTATTGAGAGGGCTACTTTTGCAGCGTTAAATCAAGAATCAATCTTAAATTATATTGAATTACTAAAAATTGGAAAACCTAAGCTGGCAGCAATTCCTGATGATGAAATATATGAGTTAATGAGTATCAAGAGGAATGATCAAATTACACTGAGTACAGTAATGAACTTCAGCCCATATCCACAGGCGTATTTTCCGCAACTATGCATCGTTGCAACAGTTGTTCCAGGTAAAGAAATGGGAGAAATAGGAGAGCAGGGCGAGAGATTTTTGGATAATCAACGTATAGAGGGAAATATCCAGGAAATGCTGGATGGTGCTATGCAATTTGTAAACAGGAACATGCATACAAAAACGATTATAGATCCAAATACCGGAAAACGAGAAGACCGAACTGATTATCCGATTACAGCTTTAAGAGAATCTATTCTTAACGCTTTGGTTCATCGTGATTATAGTGTTCATACTGAAGGAATGCCCATACAAATAACGATGTATGAAGACAGAATCGAGATTAGGAACCCTGGCGGCTTATATGGAAGAATCAAGATAGACCAGTTAGGGAAAGTTCAACCAGATACTCGCAATCCAATAATAGCAACTGAACTGGAAGTGTTGAAAGTAACAGAGAACAGATACTCTGGAATTCCGACAATTAGAAGAGCAATGCATGAATATGGACTGCCACAGCCAGAGTTTTTAGAGGAGAGAGGTAGCTTTATTGTAAAGCTGTATAAGTATGGAGAAAACACATTGTCTATTCAGAATGAAATTAGTAAAAACAATGAATTGATTTTGTTTTGTAAGATTCCGAGGACACGAAATGAGATATGTGAGTTTTTAGGACTAAGTTCTGTTACTTATGCCATTCAGACTCATGTGATGCCATTAGTGGAACAAGGCCTTATAAAGTTGAGCATTCCGGATAAGCCAAAGAGCCCAAAGCAATTATTCTATAGTTAATATATGTATAAACTTAAAGTCAATAAGATTTGAATTATTAAAGCATACAAATCATATAAACTTAAAGGAGTGTTCACATGCTTAAGGAATATGAGTATGGTATAAACAACGGGATGGGCTTGTACTTTATAGATGCTAATTTATTGGTCGCTCTGGGGAATTATTATTATAAAGCGAAATGCAAACCTTTTGAAATCACGTCTGAGGTCGTTGAATTTTTATTAAGAGCTCGTAAGTATGGAATTCAAAACCAGTTTTCTTTGATCGAACTTTGCTACGATTACAACACTAATACTCTTAATAGTTCCTTGATGCAAAAGATAATGATAGCTTATGATTATCTAATCATGCAAATGGGAGAGAGCGAGATTAGAAGTCATAAGGGTGCATTAGAACCAGATATCGTAAATAACGAGAGACGCACAAGAAGTTTTAGCAGTATTTTTGAATGTAAATTGCCAGATTTCCTATTTGAAAATGATTATATGGGTTTAAAAAATGCATTTTATGGCATTTATTTATATATGTTGAAAGTGTATTTGCTTTACAGTGATAAAAGAATAGAACCCATAGAAAAAATAAAGAGTCTATTCTCTTATATGGTAAATGATGTTGATGTGATTTTAGCTAACGAGTTTTTTACCGCTAGCATGTTGTTTATTGGAGAAAATGCAGAAAAAGATATTGTTATGAAGATATTGAAACCTCGCGAAAATCCCGAATTGCAACACATATTGAATGCAACGATTGATGTTTTTCAAGTTAAAATAGCTGAGATTTTTGCTCAGATGTTTGAGCTTAATAAAAAGCCTTGTTTTGTGAGATTTGCTACGCTTGATAAGCCACTTCAGGATTACATAGAGCATGTCGCTCAATATAATACTACTATATCTCCCAATATGATATCTTCGCTCAATTCATATAACGTCAAGATAAGCGGAAAATACAGAGAAGAGTGGACAAAATTCTATAATGAAACGGTTGAACCCACAATGCGGAAGCGTTTCTTTGAAGCTCACCTTAAACATCAATCTTTTGGTGTTTGTGATACTGAAAAAATTTACCGTGAGATAATTAATCTTGAAAACCGGGTTTTAAAAGTAGTAAAAAACTAATATAAAGTTGCCGCCAGCAGCATACAGTAGCCCTGAGCTTTCTACCGTACGCAGCAGGTAAACAGCAACTCACACTAGAAATGCCAAAAACAAGGCACTTAAGGCAGTGAAAAAGTTCTCAAAGAGATAATCTTTCGAGATTCAAAAAGAATTTACAAACCTCAGAAACTCAGTGTTTCTGGGTTTTTTCTTTTATCTATAGTTGATTGCTTCTACCAGAGACTGGATATGCAGGTGTGTCTTGTATCATGAGGAGTGTGCTCCATCCCAAGATTTTCAACTAGCGGTGTCCAGTAGCTGTCTTTATAATTTCTGTAGGTGAACTTTTTGTTTTCATCGGTGTGAAGAAGGTATTCGCAATCAGAGGATTCATACCAAGCCTTGTAGAATGGGAGAAGCTTGTCTGCTATAGGAACCTTTCTGATACCATTTTCTTCCAGTAAAACGTTCTAATTGAGGTGGCGAAAAAGTTGAATTTTTTGCCTGGCGGATATACAATGTATATACAAAGGAGGTGTTGCTTATGCAAGCTCAAGTAAAAACATGGGGCAATAGTCAGGGGATTAGAATACCGAAAGAAGTACTTCAAGAAGCTGCATTTTCAGTTGATGATGTCCTTGATGTAAAGGTATCTAACGGAATGATTATGCTTGTTAAACCATTTAGACATAAGTCATTAGAGGAACGTGCTGCAGAGTATGGTGGGCAGCTCCATTTGGATGGCGAATTTGACTGGGGTGAACCGGTAGGAAGAGAGATTTGGTAATGAAGGAAGAGTTACATCAGGGGGATATACTTAAGATTGAGCATATCAAGAAGCCGGTTCTTGTTGTAAGCAAGGATTTCTTTAATCAGACCTATGAGATAATCGGCTGTCCTATTTACGAAAAAGGAGAAGCAGGGCCACTTCACATATATATCAAGACAGATGATGTTGAAGGATATGTGCAGTGTGAAAAAATGGCACTTCTTGATATGAACATTAGAGGATATTCAAAGATAGATAGGATACATTATCCAGACATTATAAATATTACAGATGCTATCCAAGGAATCTTTGATTACATCTGAGTATAAAACGACATATTCCAAGCAGATGCTTGAATAGAGTAATAAACTTGGCAGCATATGATTCGAATTACGGATTGTACGCTGCCTTTAATATGTATATAATAACCCGTAGACTCAAGATTATTTGATATGATGAAAGAATAACTTTAAAAATCAAACGATATTTTAAACGGCCATATGACTGAAAACCAGTAAATAAGCGGATAGTAAACACGATAAATAGCAATAAATTGTTTGCTGTAAATACATATTTGTGAAAAACAATATATTTTTCCCTTGGCGATAGAGAGGCACGCACTCGCAATGCGCTTCTTAGCACAGTTGAAGATAAGACCGGAAAAGTTTATGATCAATACAAGAATAAGGGCATAGAAACTACGTTTGAAATGAGTCCCGGAAATCATTTCAAAGATGCGGATCTGCGTCTTGCAAAGGGAATAGCCTGGATACTAAAATGATCTTAACTATTAAATAATTAACATCAAGAGAAAGACCAAAGAGAGCGGCCATGACAAATACAGAACAGACCACACAAAATATGACCTCAGGAAACAGTATGAAACAGATCATACTGTTCTTTTTGCCCTTATTATGGGGAAATCTTTTCCAACAACTATATAGTCTTGTGGATAGCA
>JAEEGJ010009887.1_pt1 | contig 25200 bp, 25 predicted proteins | sample 8958761 | NCBI WGS metagenome assembly JAEEGJ01 (sample SAMN16246546, study PRJNA631951) | gut metagenome | biome: gut microbiome; feature: rumen; material: RS-attached | host: Bos | place: Iran: Karaj | collected 2018-10 | reverse complement strand
GACAGTTGGGCATGGCAATGGTGATCCGGTCCCCCGCCCGGACGCCCAGGGTCTTGAGGCTCCGGGCGCAGGCCTCCACCTGCTCCACCAGCTTTTTGTAGGTGGTGGACCTGCCCATGAAATCAAAGGCGACGTAGTCGGGATACTTCTCTGCGACCTCCCGCACCGCATCGAACATGGAGCCCTGCGGGTATTCCAGATGCATGGGCACGCCGCCCATGTGATCCTTCCAGGGGGTCTTGGCCGTGATTTCCATTGCGTTCTCCTCTCTTTCGTCCCGGGCTGCGCCCGGGCGAAATCATCCGATCCGCGGGTTTCCTCGCCTGCCCGCTCCGAATATTATACCGCATTTCCGCCGGCATTGGTAGCCCCATTTTCACTTTGACGGCCCGTTCACACCCGGACGGTGCGGCGCATAGAATGGGACGACACCCGTTTTCGAGGCCGGGCAGACGCCGCGTCGAAGCGCGGCGCGAATGCGGCCGCAGAGGAAAGAAGGGTCATCGGATAACCGCATGAAGGGAGGCGGAGCCATGCAATGCAGGATCGCGGATCTCCGGTGCAAGGAGGTGGTGAACATCGCCGACGGCACCCGGATGGGCTGCGTGGAGGACGTGCTGGTGGACACGGGCAGCGGACGGGTCGCAGCCCTGGTGGTGCCCGGTCCCTGCCGCCTGCTGGGGCTTTTTCTTCCGGGGGACGATTTCATCATCCGCTGGGATTCCGTGCGCAGGATCGGCGACGACCTGATCCTGGTGGACGTGCGGGGCGACTGCGAGCGCTGCAAGCGGCCCAGAAGGTTTCCCTTCTGACCGCGGCACAAAAGGGCGCCCGGCAGGCGGGATGCTCCGCCTGCCGGGCGCGTACGTTTTTTTCCGATATCCGGCGTTCAGTCTTTGGACTTGTAATAGAGCTGACAGTGGCAGAAGCCCTCGAATTCCGGGTCCGCGATCTGCTCCCGGAACTCTTTGCACATGCAGAGGGTGTCCGGCGTCCGCTCCCGACGGCAGGGGCAATAGCCCCCGGTCTGTTCCAGACCCTGCTTCACCAGATCCGCGATCTCCTTGTTCTCATTGACCCGGATGCGCATCAGCCCTTCACCCCGTCGATGATCCGCTTCAGGGCGGCTTTCTGCTGGAGGCCCACGGCCTGCTGCACGGCCTTGCCATCCTTAAAGAACACCAGAGTGGGGATGGCGTTCACCCGGAAGGCGTTGGCCAGGGCGGGCTGTTCGTCCACGTTCACCTTGCCGAAGGTCACGTCGGCATATTCCCCGGCGGTCTCGTCCAGAATGGGAGCCATCATCTTGCAGGGGCCGCACCAGCTGGCCCAGAAGTCCACCACGGTCACGCCTTTGCTTACGGTTTCCTGAAAGTTTTCAGCAGTCAGTTCGATCGGTTTCATGTTGATCCTCCTCTGTGCAGTCTTGTACAAATTCCTTCAGTACGCGCCGGTATCCCTCCGGATCCCCCGCCAGGGCCGCGGCATGGCGGACGCCGGGGACCAGGTGCATACGGCTTTTCGGGTTCCTGCTGGCAGCCAGCAGCTTTTTGCTGTTCTCACAGGGGATGAGCCGGTCCTCCTCCCCATGGAACAGGCAGATGGGGGTGTCCGACCCGGCCACGGACCGGACGGGGCTCACCGCGGGGATATCATACCCATAAACCAGCCTTCCCATGAATACGGCCAGGGGCATCAGGGGCCAGCGGGGCAGATGGGCCCAATGGGGCAGCAGATACCGGAACAGCTCCAGGGTATCGGCAAAGGGACAGTCCGCCGCCACGAAAACCGGCTTTTCCCGGTCCAACACGTACAGCACCGTGGCGGCGCCCATGCTCTCCCCCTGGAGGGCGATGGAGGCGTCCTCCCCGAACACCTGCCGGGCATAGGCCATGACCTTCCGCAGGTCCTCGGATTCCTTCTGTCCCAGGGTGCAGTACTTCCCCGTGGAGCGGCCGAAGTACCGGTGGTCGTAAAACAGGAGGCTCCAACCCATTTCATAGAACAGAGAGGCATATTTCACCTCTCCCAGGCGGCAGACCGTATGCCCGTGGCAGAAGATCACCACCCGCTTTTCCCCTTCGGGATGGATCACGTACTCCCCGCTGAGGACCGCGTCCCCCACGTCCAGGGTAAAGGGCTTCCGGTCCCAGCTTTCGTCCCAAGCCCGGAAGGCTTCGGGAAACGCCGCCTCGTCCTTGCTGCGGACCTTTTCCTCCGACCTCCGCTCGCTCTTGGTGATGGCTCTGACGCAGTACAGGGCCGCCAGGGAAAAAAATACCAGCGCCGCCAGGAGCACCGCCGCCGGGATCCACAAATACTGCAATTCTTTTTCCCCCGTTCCCGGCACGTGGTATCAGACTGTGCGGAGACCTTGCCGACGCACTGATTGTATCCCATTTCTCCCGTGGAAGCAAGACGGAAATCGGTGGATATCCCCGGTGAAGTATGCTAAACTATTCGTGAGCCTTCAGCCAGGCCAGGATGTCTCCGCAGACGGCGTTCCGGTCCGGCTCATTGACGAGTTCATGCCGGTCTCCCGGATAGAGCTTCAGCTCCGCCCGCTTCATCCCCGCCTTCCGGAAGCTTTCCAGGGCGCGGCGGACCCCGGCGCCGTATTCCCCCACCGGATCCTCCTCTCCCGAAATGAAGAGAACGGGAAGCTCCGGATCCATGCGTTTCTGCTTTGCCGGGTCGGTGATGAGCCGGATGCCCCGCATCATCTCCCGGATCAGCCCCGAGGAGGGGGTGAGGCCGCAGAGCGGATCCGCGTCGTAGGCCGCCACCACCGCCTCATCCCGGCAGATCCAGGCATTGGGGGAGGCGGCTTCGGGAATGCGCTGATTGTAGCTGCCGAAGGCCATCTTCCGCAGAAATTCGCTGACGTTGTCTTCCCCCCGCAGCTTTGCCGTCACTTCGGCGGCGGCGCCGCCCGCGGCCGCCAGGGGCCGGGCCAGATGCCCCGTTCCGCAGAGGATGCAGCCCTGCAGCCCGCCGGGCCAGAGGATGAGGCAGGAGCGGGCCAGAAAGGACCCCATACTGTGGCCGAACAGGAAAACGGGTTTTCCCGGCCAAAGCTCCTTTATCCGCTCCAGCAGCGCATGCTGCCCCTCCGCCGCCTTCATCCAGCCTCCCCGGGGGAAGCGGCCCAGGCTGCCGGTCTCCGCCGCGGCAGGTCCGTGGCCCGGCAGGTCGGAGGTGTACACCGCAAAGCCGTTTTCCGCCAGGAAGCGGGCGAAGGAAACGTAGCGTCCCTGGTGCTCCCCCAGCCCGTGGATCACCTGAAGGATCCCGACGGGGTCGCCCTCCGGCCGGTATTCCCGGCAGGCCAGGGTCACGTCTTTCTCCGGCTCGAGGGTGAATTCGCGCATATCCATCGTTTCCGTCTTTCCGCCGCAGCACCGCGGCAAAAACATATTCCTGATTTGATATACCAATACTATCGAAATTCAGCCGAAAAGGCAAGGAGGTCCCCATGAATCCTTACGTCATCGCTTTGGACCAGGGCACCACCAGCTCCCGGGCCATCGTTTTCGACTGCATGGGCGGCGTGGCAGCCATCGCCCAGCATCCTCTGCCCCAGATCTATCCCAAACCGGGCTGGGTGGAGCATGATCCCATGCTCATCCTGCAGACCCAGCTCCAGTCCCTGCGGGAAGCCTTCGAGCAAAGCGGCCTGACCCCCGGGGACATCGCCGCCATCGGCATCGCCAACCAGCGGGAGACCACCATCGTCTGGGATCGGAATACGGGACGGCCCGTGTGCAACGCCGTGGTCTGGCAGTGCCGCCGCACGGCGGACTACTGCGGCGAGCTGGCAGCCAGAGGCCTGGAGCCGCTGATCAGGGAGCGCACCGGCCTGCTCATCGACCCCTATTTCTCCGGTACCAAGCTCCGCTGGATCCTGAAGAACGTGCCCGGGGCCGAGAAGCGGGCGAAAAACGGCGAGCTGCTCTTCGGCACCGTGGAGACCTGGCTCATCTGGAACCTCACGGGGGGAAAAGTCCACGTGACGGACTGCTCCAATGCCAGCCGCACCATGGTCTTCAATATCGAACGTCTCTGCTGGGACGAGGATCTCTGCCGGGAACTGGAGCTCCCCATGGAGATGCTCCCCGTCCCGGTGCTCAATTCTGCGGAATACGGCCGGGTGGCTCCGGGGATCCCGGGGCTGGAAGCCCTGGCGGGGATCCCGGTCTGCGGCGCGGCGGGAGATCAGCAGGCAGCCCTTCTGGGCCAGGGCTGCATCCGGGCGGGAGACGCCAAGAACACCTACGGCACCGGCTGCTTCACGGTGATGAACACCGGGGAGAAGTCCGTACGGAGCGAAAACGGCCTGGTCTCCGGGGTGGCCTGGCATCTGCCGGAGAAAACGTACCGCTGCCTGGAGGGGAGCGTATTCAATGCGGGCAGCACCATCCAATGGCTGCGGGATGAGCTGAAGCTCATCTCCAGCGCGGCGGAAACCGAAGCCCTGAGCTTCTCCGTGCCGGACAACGGGGACGTATACCTGGTACCCGCCTTCACCGGCCTGGGCTCCCCCTACTGGGACAGCTACGCCCGGGGAGCTTTGGTGGGACTCACCCGGGGCTGCTCCCGGGCTCACGTGGCCCGGGCCGCCCTGGAGAGCATCGCCTATCAGGTGCGGGACCTGATCGCCGCCATGGAGCGGGATGCGGGCTTCCCCCTCCCCTCCCTCCGGGTGGACGGCGGGGCCAGCGTGAACCGCTTCCTCATGCAGTTCCAGGCGGATATCCTGCAGAAGCCCATCGACCGGCCCAGGATGGTGGAGACCACCGCCTTCGGCGCGGCTTTCCTGGCGGGTCTGGCGGCCGGCGTCTGGAATGAACTGGAGGACGTGGCAAAGCTCAGGCAGGCGGACACGGTGTTCACCCCCCGGATGGCGCCGGAGGCGGCGGAAAAGCTCTGCGCCCGGTGGGAAAAGGCCGTGCTGCGCTCCCGATCCTGGGCGGAGGAATGACGAGAAAGATCAAAAAAACTGGATATAGGAGATGCTGCAGATGAAAACGATAACGGAAGAACGAAGGGAGATCCCGGTCGCCGGAGAGACGGACGTACTGGTCATCGGCGGCGGTCTGGCCGGCGTAGCCGCCGCCGTGGCGGCGGCCCGGAACGGGGTGAGCGTCACCCTGCTGGAGAAGACCATCGCCCTGGGCGGCCTGGCCACCCTGGGCCACGTGTGCGTATACCTGCCCATCGACGACGGCCTGGGCCACCGGATCTACGGCGGTCTGGCGGAGGAACTGATGCAGGTCTGCCACCGCTATTCCTACGACGACATCCCGGACTGCTGGAAGGGCAGCCCCTGGAAGGTGGAGGCCCCCACGGGCCGGTATCAGTGCACCTTCAACATCCCCGCCTGCGTCATGGCTCTGGACGAGTACATGGCGGAGGAAGGGGTCAAGGTGATGTTCGACACCAGCGTGTGTATGCCCATCATGGAGGGGAACCGCTGCCGGGGCGTCATCGTGGAGAACAAGTCCGGCCGCAGCGCCTACCTGGCCAAGATGGTGGTGGACGCCTCCGGCGACTCGGACGTGCTGTTCCGGGCCGGGGCGGACTGCGAGACCCAGAAGAGCATCGTCTCCACCTGGACCTACGAGCTGGACGTGGACCGGATCAAGAACGAGACCGTCTCCAACGACGTGCTGGCCAACATCCGCATGCGGTGGTTCGGCCTCCGGCCGGACGTGGACAACTCCAAAAGCGAGATCCCCACCTTCTACGGCACCACGGCGGACGGAGTGAACGACTACGTGCATTTCAGCCGCACCCTGGCCCTGGACTATCTGAAGAAGCACGACCGGCCGGGCTACGCTTTCATGACCATGCCCACCCTGCCCCAGTTCCGCATGACCCGGCGGCTCCGGGGGCTGAAGGAGATGCAGGTGATCGAAGGGGCTCACGAGGAGCACAGCGTAGGCATGGTGATCCACTGCCTGGAGAACCCCGCCGCGGTGTATGAGTTCCCCTATGAGGCGGTGATCGACAAGCGCATCGAGAACATCGCCGCCGCCGGCCGCATGGTCTCCGCGGGAGGCCGGGGCTGGGAGATCATGCGCTGCATCCCCAACTGCGTATTCACCGGGCAGGTCTCCGGCACCGCCGCGGCCCTGGCCATCCGGGGCGGCACCGCCCTCCAGGGGGTGAACGTGGAAGCTCTGCAGCAGAACCTGGCGGATACCGGCGTGGTCATCCATATCCCCGAGGAGCTGCGGGAGAATTCCAAAAAGGAGCGGATCATGGGCCGCCGGGCTCCCGGTGTGGCCTCCATCGCCACGGACTCCCTGAGCTATCCCAAGAAAGAGGATCAGACCCACTAAGAACACGAACGGGAAAGCGCCCCGGCCTGAAGACCGGGGCGCTTTTTTGTCAATGCTGGGAATATTGGGGCGGCGGGGGCGGCGGATTTCCGCTGGGAGGCGGTCCCGCCGGGGCCTTGGGCGGCTTTCTCCGCGCCGCGGCCGCGATGGCGAAGATGGCGCTCAGAAGCAGACACAGGCTGATGCAGGCCGCCAGAAGGGAATAGTACCGCAGCCCGTAGAGCAGGGAGAGCAAAGATACGATAAAGGTGATGGGCGCAAGGATGCAGAGGGCGACGCCCGCCTTCCTGCTCTTGATGGCGGCAAAGCCCAGGATCAGCAGGATGCAGGTGAGCACCGCCGTGATCAGGGGCGGAAAATTCGCGCCGCCGAAGGCGACTACGGGGGCAAAATAGGAATAGAAACTCCGGATCAGCTGATTGTGGTCCGGCCCCGTGGCCGACACCAGCACCGCCGCCTTGGTGAAGATCATCAGAGCCAGGGCCCCGGCGGTGAACAGGATCTGCAGAAAGCGTTTCATCCCTGCCGCTCCTTACTGATAGGCGTCGTACATCCGGGCGGCCATTTTCTCCGCCGCCTCCCGGGTGACGGGCACGGGGCAGAAGCTGCTCAGATGGCTGCCGTAGCCCTCCTCCGCTGCCTTGAGGCACTGCTCCCGGGTGAAGCCCTTGGCCTTCAGGCTGGGAAGCTCCAGCTTCCGCATCAGGTCCCACACGGCGTTGGCGCACAGGGCGCCCAGTTCCTCGGCGGTCTCCTTCCCCGTGAGGGGCAGGCCCATGGCCTCCGCCACCATGCGGATCTCATTGGGTACGGCGGGGGCGGCGTACTCCAGGGCCACGGGCAGGGCCATGGCGCAGTTGTAGCCGTGGGGGGTGTGCAGGTTGACGCTCAGACCGTCCGCCAGGGCATGGCCCACATGGCACATGGTCTCCCCGAAGGCGATGCCCGCCCAGTCCGCCGCCAGGCTCATCTCCGTCCGGGCCTCCACGTTGTCCGGCTCCTTCCAGGCGATATAAAGATACTTCATGATCTTGCTGATGGCGGCGCAGGCCAGGAGCTGGTTATGCGGCTGGGAGATATTGTCCGTCACGCACTCGGCGGCGTGGGACAGGGCATCCAGCCCCGTATAGGCGGTAACGGAGGCGGGCATGCCCATGCTCAGCTCCGGATCCACCACGGCCAGGTGGGTGTTCACGAACACGCTCCACTTGCCCCCGGTCTCCGTCTGGGTGATGACGGCCACCCGGGTAGCCTCCGACCCGGTGCCGGAGGTGGTGGGCACCAGGATCACCGGGGTTTTGGTATCCATGGTGATGGGCTTTGCCAGGATGTACTTCTTGGAAGGGCCGGGATACTCCATGAGGATGCTGGTGGCCTTGGCGGTATCCATGCTGCTGCCGCCGCCGATGCCGATGATGGCGTCCACCTTGTTCTCCAGACCCAGGGCCCCGGCTGCGTCCACCATGCCGATGGTGGGCTCGGATCCGATCCCGTTGAAGGGCACGCAGGCGATGCCCGCCTTCTCAAGGCTGGCCATGGCCCGGGCCGGGATGCCCGCCGCCTCCACGCCGGGATCAAAGATGCACAGAGCCTTTTTGATATTTCCCAACTCGGAGACGTATTCTCCCAGGTGGTCGATCGCTCCGGCGCCGAAGATGATGGGACAATTCTGATGATAGGTAAACATACCTTCCCTCTCCTTATTTGATATAGGTTACCTCAATGCGCTGCTCGTCCGCCTTGAGCTTGGGGAACTCCTTGGCTTCATAGCCCAGGGCCATGGTGCCTACGCAGGTGAAGCCCTCCGGGAAGCCCAGCTTCTTTCCAAGCTCCGGATCGTTGTTGATGCCGTACATGGACATCCAGAGGTAGATGCTGTCGATCCCCAGATCCGCAGCCGCCACCATCATGTTCTGGATGACGCAGCCCGCGTTGGTGAACTCGATGTTCTTCAGGATGCTCTCCTTGGAGGCCAGCACCACCAGGGTGGGGGCGCCGTACAGGGGGTGGGAACCAGGACGCATTTTGGCGGAGCTTTCATCAATGGCCTTCAGCAGCTCCGGATCCTGCACCGCATAGAGCTTCAGACTCTTGAAATCCGCGCCGCCCACGGCCGCCTGGCCGCCGGCGAACAGGATCTTTTCCAGATCGGCGTCGGGGATCTGCTTGTCGGAAAAGCCGCGGGTGGAATGTCTGGCTTTTATGGCGTCCAAAGTGTTCATGTAAGAATCCTCCTTTTCTGATCGGTCTGATATGCTTCTTCAGGCAAAATGCCTGGCTGTCTTCAGGGCCAGCTCGATCATCTGACGGAAGCCCAGCTGCCGTTCCTCGCTGGACAGGGCTTCTCCGGTGATCAGGTGGTCGGATATGGTGCAGATGGCCAGGGCTTTTTTCCCCGTACGGGCGGCGTTCATGTACAGGGCCGCCGCCTCCATCTCCACCGCCAGCACGCCCATCTTCGCCCATTTGGCGCCAAAATCCGGGTCGTCGTCGTAAAACAGGTCGGAGCTCAGCAGATTGCCCACGCGGCAGACGGCGCCCAGCTTCTCTCCCTCCTCCGCCGCGGTCTTCAGCAGGTCATAGTCCGCGATGGGGGCAAAGGTCCCGGGAAGCCGGTACTGATGGGCATAGTTGGAGTCCGTACAGGCTCCCATGCCCAGGACGATATCCCGCACCCGCACCGTTTTGCTCATGCTCCCGGCGGAGCCGATGCGCAGAATGCAGTCCACGTCATATTCACGGAACAGCTCATAGCTGTAAATGCCCATGGAGGGCATGCCCATGCCGCTGGCCATAACGGAGATCCGGCTGCCTGCATAGAAACCGGTATAGCCCTGGATGCCCCGCACGTCGTTCACCAGTTCGGCATTTTCCAGGAACTCCTGAGCGGTGAACCTGGCCCGCAGGGGATCCCCGGGCATGAGGACGACCTTTCCGAAGGCGCCCTTTTCCGCGCTGTTATGAGGCGTCGCCATGTTTTTCTTCCTCCTGCATCTGTCTGGCCAGCTTCACCAGCCGGCTGGTGCCCAGCCGATCCGCGCCAAGGGCAAGGAAGGCCTCCGCATCCTCCAGGGTCGCGATGCCCCCCGCCGCCTTGATCTTCAGATGGGGCGCGACGTGGGCCTTCAGGAGGGCCACGTCCTCCCGGGTCGCTCCGCCCCCGGCAAAGCCGGTGGAGGTTTTGATGTAGTCCGCCCCGGAATCGGAAACCACCCGGCACATCTCGATCTTCTCCTCATCCGTCAGGAGACAGGTCTCAATGATGACCTTCAGGATGCGCTTGCCGCAGATGCGGCGGACCTCGTCGATCTCCTCCCGGACCTTCTCCCAGGCTCCGGCCTTGATCCAACCGATGTTCGCCACCATATCCAGCTCGTCCGCCCCGTCGGAGGCAGCTTCGGCGGCCTCGATGAACTTCACGGCACTACTGTTGTATCCGTTGGGGAAGCCGATCACGGTGCACACCGGCAGTCTGTCCCCCAGATACCGGTTCGCTTCCGCCACAAAACAGGGGGGGATGCACACGGAGGCCGTTCCGAATTCCAGCCCCTCGTCGCAGAGCTGCCGGATATCCTCCCATACGGCGGTCTGCTTCAGCAGGGTATGGTCGCAGCGGGAAAGGATCTCCTTCAGTTCCATAACCGCACTTCCTTTCTCAATTTCCATATACGGCAAACCAGGCTTCGATCTCTTCGCGGCTGCCGGCGGCGCTTCCCTGGATCATCTCCGGGCTCCCGCCGCCCCGCCCGCGGATCCCGGCCAGGATGGTCTTCGTTTCCTGCTTCAGGTCCACGCGGCGGCTGCCGATGATGAATTTCCAGTCCCCGTCCCCGCCGGTAAAGGCGGCGCAGACCCCGGCGCATTTCTCCATGCCCGCGTTCACCAGTTCCCGCAGGGCGCGCATATCCAGCTCCGGGAAAAAGAGGCAAATATTCCCCTCCGTGGGCTCCAGGGCGGCGGCCTTCTCCAGGGCGCTGCGGAGGCGTTCCTCCCCCAGCTGCCGTTTCGCTGCGTCCAGTTCCTCCAGGGTGCGGCGGACCGCGCCGGGAGTCTCCAGCTGCTTTGCGGAGAGCAGGGCGGAGATCTCCCTGGTGACCCGGTACCGGGCCCCGTAATCCGCCAGGGCGTCCATGCCGCAGAGGATATGGATCCGCACCCCGCCCCGGTGACGCATAAAGTCCAGGATCTTGATGAGGCCGATCTCCCCGGTGCGCTTCACATGGGGCGCGCAGCAGGCGCAGGTATCGATCCCGGGGATGCGCACCAGGCGGACGTTCTCCGTGAGGTCCAGCTTGCTCCGGTATTCGGTGGCGGCAAGCTCCTCCTCATCGGGATACCAGGTCTGCACGGGGAGGTTCGCCGTCACCGCCCGGTTGGCCAGGAGCTCGATCTCCTCCAGCTGCGGGCCGGTGAGCTCTCCGCTGAAATCCAGGGTGACCTCCCCGTCCCCCAGGTGGAAGCCTACATTATTATATCCATACTTTTGGCAGACCAGGCCGGAGACGATATGCTCGCCGCTGTGATCCTGCATCCGACGGAAGCGGAGATCCCAGTCCAGCCTGCCCACAGCCGTACTTCCCGGTTCCAGGGGGCCGTCCGTCAGATGGAGGATCTCCCCATCCCGGATCCGGGTATCCAGCACCCGGACGTTCTCCAGCTCGCCCCGGTCTCCCTCCTGTCCTCCCCCTTCGGGGAAGAAGGCGGTGCGGTCCAGGATCACGGCCCAGCCGTCTCCCTCTTTCCGGCAATCCAGCACCCGGGCGGAAAACTCCCGAAGGTGGCTGTCCTCCTCATAGAGTTTGGTCGTCATGCTCCGGTCTCCCGGTTCCCCGCGCAGGCTGCGGCAGCAGCCTCGATCTCCGCCCGGTCATGCCGGAAGCGGGCCACGGCGGGCGGCGCCATTTTCGGAAACCAGTCTTCGATCTCCCCCGGGGAGATGAAGCAGGCCTCCACCACCTCCTCCGGCTGCAGCCGGAGCGCCGGTTCTTTTTCCGGACACAGATAAAGGTAGCTGTCCAGGAAAAGGCGGTCTGTCCGTTCCGAGCTGAGGAGCCGGAACCGTTCCTCTTCAGCCTGTAGGCCGGTCTCTTCCCGCAGCTCCCGGAGGGCTCCCTCCCGGCTGCTCTCCCCCGCCTGGACGCTTCCCGCCGTGCTCTCCCAGAGAAGAGCCCAGTGCTTGTCCGGATGGCGGCGGGTCAGCAGCAGGCGGCCGTCCGCCGTGACGGTCCAGATCGTCACGACGATATGCCAATAGCCCGGGGGGATGGGCTCCCCCCGGGTGATCTGTTTGCCGGTGGGCTGCTCGAACTCATCCCGCAGATCCCACAATTCAGCCATTATCCACCTCGAAGAACTTGATGGTGACCCCGCCCTCCCGGGGGTGGCCTTCGCCCCGGAACTTGTTCTGGTGGAGATAGGGGGCCAGGGTCTTGCTGTCCGTCATAAAGGTCGGCACCGTCTGGAAGGGGGACTGCATCCCGTTGAACCAGCCGTTGTTGTCCACGAAGATATGGCACTTTTCTCCGGCGCTGTCCGTACCCTCCAGCATATATCTGGCGCACATATGCCGCACGCCGGTGAGGTTCACCCGCTGGCAGTCCACGCCGCCGGGACACACCACGCCGTTGAAGATCTCCCCCTGCACCGTGCCGCCGAAGGGGATCATCACCACTTCTCCCGCCGGGCCCTTGAGGAAGGAGACGTCCTTCCCCTCGATAGAGACCAGGACTTCCATAATGAGCTTATCCGCCATAAAAACAGACTCCCTTCATTTCATTAAATAGCCTGTTTCTATTTTAATCCGAATCCGGCTCTACCGCAAGGGGGACGCCCCGAAATTCCTGTCCCAGGATCAGGGCCTCCACGGCGCCGCCGCTGAGTTCCTTGAGCCGGCGGTTCAGCGCCTCCGTTCCCCCCGCGGGAAGCAGCAGCTCCAGGGACACGTCCGTGCCGAAGTCCGTATCCTCCGTGATGGCTCCCGCCTGATCCAGTTCCCGGCGGATCCGCTCATACAGGGTGTAGGGACAGGCGATGAGAAGGCGGTCCCAAAGGCCCACCCGGCTGACGCCCGCCTGCTCCAGGGCCAGCTTCGCGCTGCGGCTGTAAGCCCGCACCAGGCCGCCGGTACCCAGGAGGATCCCCCCGAAATACCGGGTGACCACGCAGCAAACGTTGACGATCTCCCGGCTCCGGAACACGTTCAGCACCGGCATGCCGGAAGTGCCCTGGGGTTCCCCGTCGTCGGAGTAGCGCATGATGCCCCCCTCCCGAAGGACGTAGGCATAGACGTTATGGGTGGCGTCCCAGTGCTGCTCCCGCATCCGCTTCAGATGCTCCAGGGCTTCCGCCTCCGTCTCCACCGGCCAGACCCTGCCGATGAACCGGGAGCGTTTCTCCGTGAATTCCGCCTCCCCGAAGGCCGCGGGGGTCAGGTAACTTTCATCCTTCATTCCGCACATAGGCCCGGAGGCGGCCGTAGGTCTCGGGGCGGCACACCGCCCGGACCAGGATCCCCTCTTCCGTGTATTCCGTTTGGGTCACCTTGCCGCCGTTGTGAAGGGAGTCCAGTTCCCCCGCCTTACTGTAGGGCAGAAGGAAAGTGATCTCCTTTTCCTGTCCCCGAAGCAGCGCCAGGACCCGGGCGCGCAGCTCCTCCAGCCCCTCCCCGGTGACGGCAGACACGCACACCGCGTCCTCCCGCCGGGGAAAGAGCTCCGTACCGGAGAGATCGCACTTGTTGAATACCTCCAGCCTGGGGGTGGTCTCCACCTTCAGTTCCCGGATCAGGCCGTCCGTCACCCGGGCCTGTTCCTCCCAATCCGGATTGGAGCCGTCGATGACGTGGAGGATCAGATCCGCGTAGCTGAGCTCCTCCAGGGTGGCCTTGAAAGCCTCCACCAGCTGGGTGGGGAGCTTGCGGATGAAGCCCACGGTATCGCTCAGAAGGACCTCGGTGGTCTCGTCCAGCCGCAGACGGCGGGTCGTGGTGTCCAGGGTGTCGAACAGCCGGTCCCCGGTCTGGAGACCCGCTCCCGTAAGGGCGTTCATCAGGGTGCTCTTGCCCGCGTTGGTATAGCCCACCAGGGCCACGGTGGGCACCTCGTTCTTCTGCCGCATGCGCCGCTGGGTGCTCCGCACCCGGCGCACTTCCTCCAGTTCCTCCCGCAGCTTCTGGATCTTCCGGCGGATATGCCGCCGGTCCGTCTCCAGCTGGGTCTCGCCGGGACCGCGGGTGCCGATGGGGCTGCTGCCCCCGGAGGCGGTCTGACGCACCAGATGGGTCCACATGCCCGTGAGCCGGGGCAGGAGGTACTGGTACTGGGCCAGCTCCACCTGGAGCCGTCCCTCCCGGGTGCGGGCCCGGCCCGCAAAGATATCCAGGATCAGGCCGCTGCGGTCCAGGACCTTTGTCTCCAGAGCCTCGGACAGGACGCGCATCTGGGAGGGGCTGAGTTCATTGTCGAACACCACCAGATCGCAGTGCTCGGACCGGACCAGCTCTTTGACCTCCTGCACCTTGCCGCTGCCGATGAAGCTGCCGGGATCCGGCGCATCCCGGTTCTGCAGGGTCCAGGCCACCGCCTCGCCCCCTGCGGTCTCCAGCAGAGCTTCCAGCTCCGCCATGCTGATCTCGCTGCTCCGTTCCCCGGGCTCCATGCTGGCCGCATCCAGCCCCACGAGAACGGCTCTCTCCCGGACCTGGCCGGGTATGCTGTTCTGCTTGTTGTCTATGGTCGTTCTCCTCGCTTATTGCCGGGCCGGAAGGCCCGTGAACATGGAAAAAGCCCCGCGCAAGGCGTCAAGCGCTGCGCAGGGCTTCTATCCGACAGGTTTCAGTTGGAAAGGCCAAACTTCTTGTTGAACTTATCCACACGGCCGCTGGTATCGACCAGTTTCTGCTTACCGGTGAAAAAGGGGTGACACTTGGAGCAGATTTCGACCTTGATATCCTGCTTGGTAGACCCGGTGGAGATGACCTCCCCACAGGCGCACTTGATGGTAGTCTGGTAGTACTTCGGATGGATCCCGTCCTTCATTGCTGGTTCACCTCTTTCTCCGATCCGTTTTTGCGAGCGTTAGTTACTCTAACACAGTTTTCCTCAAATTGCAAGCCTTTTTTCAAGCGAATTATTTGTTGAAAAAGTAATAACAGAATGCTATAATACCAGAAATCCTATGTTGGTGAACTACGCATTTTCGGCCTGCCGCCGGGTTTTCCGGCAAAGCCGACAAGAAGGAAGGCGCTTCTCGCCGAACCGGGCCGTATTCCGGGCGATGGAGCGCCGAAGGAGGAACAATCGGATGATCGAAGTATCCAATCTCACAAAAACCTATGGTAAAAAGCGGGGCATCGACCGTCTCTCTTTCACCATTGGGGATGGGGAGATCGTGGGTTTCCTGGGTCCGAACGGCGCGGGAAAATCCACAACCATGAACATCATCTCCGGGTACCTCTCCGCCAGCTCCGGCGCCGCCCGCATCGGCGGCATCGACATTCTGGAGGATCCGGTCGCCGCCAAGCGGCAGATCGGCTACCTGCCGGAGCAGCCGCCCCTGTACCTGGACATGACCGTATCGGAATACCTGGACTTTATTTTTGACCTGAAGGTCCCCTCCGGCGAGCTGAAGCGCTCCACCCATATCGGCGAGATCTGCGAGCTGGTGGGCCTGAAGGAGCACTACACCCGGGTGATCCGCAACCTGTCCAAGGGCTATAAGCAGCGTGTCGGCCTCGCCCAGGCCCTCATCGGCAATCCCGAGGTCCTGATCCTGGACGAGCCCACCGTCGGTCTGGACCCCAAGCAGATCATCGAGATCCGCAACGTCATCAAGGCTCTGGGCAAAAACCGCACCATCATCCTCTCCACCCATATCCTGCAGGAGGTCAGCGCCATCTGCGAACGGGTCCTGGTCATCAACAACGGCCAGATCGTTGCGGACGACAAGCCGGAGAACCTCTCCGCCATGATCACCGGGGACCGGAAGCTCACCGTGCGGGTGGCGGGACCCAGAGACTCCGTCCGGAAGCTCCTGCGGAGCATCGACGGCGTCCGCTTCGCGGATGTGACCGTCCAGGCGGAGAAAGGCTCTTACGACTTCCTGGTGGAAGCCCGGCCCAATGTGGATATCCGCAAGCCCATGTTCGCAGCCCTGGCCAAGGCCGGCTACCCCATTCTGCAGCTGAAGAGCATGGACCTCAGCCTGGAGGATATCTTCCTCAAGCTGGTGGAGGAGAAGAAGAAGCAGCGGGATCCCCACAACAAGGCCCCCAAGAAGGTGCCCGGAGAGGTCGCCCTGAACGTCAGCGGCGGCGAGGGATCCGAACCGGAGGCTTACGCCTCCCCGGAGCCGTCCGAGCAGCCTGAGCCGGCGGAGGCGGCGGCTTCCCCGGCATCCGAAGGCAAGGAGGAGGATATCTGATGTCCGCGATCTATAAACGGGACCTGAGAGCCTATTTCACATCTCCGGTCGGCTATGTGTTCATTGCAGCGTTCCTGTTCGTGATGAACCTGGTGTTCTTCCTGATGAACATGCTCACCGGCGAGAACCGGCTCACCACCTGCTACACCGTCATGCTGTATGCCATGATGATCCTGGTGCCCATCCTCACCATGCGCACCTTCAGCGAAGATTACAAGCAGAAGACGGATCAGCTCCTGCTCACCTCCCCCGTGCGGCCCGCGGGCATCGTGATGGGCAAGTTCCTGGCTGCCTATACCGTCTTCGTCATCACCCTGGCGCTCATGCTGGTGCAGGTCATCATCATCGCCGCCATGAGCACCCCCAACGCAGCCATCATCATCGGCAACTACATCGCTCTGCTGAGCGCGGCGGCGGTGTACATCTCCATCGGCTGCTTCGTTTCCTCCCTGACGGAGAACCAGCTGGTGGCCAACATCGCCACCCTGGCCATCAACGTGACCCTGTTCCTGCTGGACTACGCCTACGATCTTGTAAACGTGGGCTGGATCAAGCAGATCCTCTACTGGATCAGCATCTACCGCCGGTTCAACACATTCTACGTCGGCGTCTTCTCCGTGGCCGACTTTGTATTCTATCTCTGCGTCTCTGCCGTCTTCCTTTTCCTGACCGTCCGGGTCCTGGAAAAGAAGCGCTGGAGCTGAGGGGAAGGAGGTACGACACATGAAACGCAGAAAAGAAGACGAACTGCTGAACGAAGGTTTGATCGACGCCGAACTTGCGGCGGAAGAAGAAGAGATCAAAAGCCGGAAATTCAAGTACGGCACCCTCGCCACCGTGTTTACCATCATCTTTATCGTCGCCGTCATCCTGGTGAACGTGCTCCTGGGCTACATGACCAAGCGTTTCGTCTGGGAATTCGATATGACCCGGGAAGGTCTTTTCGAGATCTCCGAGGATACCAAGGAGGTCATCGACGATCTGGAGCGGGACGTCCTGATTACCGTCCTGGCGGACGAGACCGACTACCGGGACTCCACCGAGCTGCTGAGCAACCTGTATGAGATCCTGCAGCGTTACGAGGCCCTGGGGGGCGGCAAGATCAAGGTCCGGTATATCAGCCCCAATATGAACCCGAAGATCTTCGACCAGTACAACGAGCTGGGCGACATGAGTGCCAACTATATCATCGTGGAAAGCGACCTTCGGAAGACCTATATGCCCCCCACCAGCATGTACAACATGAAGGTGGACCAGGAGACCAACACCACCTACTACGTCGGTCTCCGGGCCGAGCAGCGCCTCACCTCCGCCCTGCTCTTCGTCACCCAGGAGACCGTGAACTCCGCCGTCTACATCCGCGGTCACGGCGAAGACTATGGCCTGGACGAGCTCTCCGGTCTGCTGGTAAAGATGAACTACGAGACCAGCAACATCATCCTGGCCCAGGAAGATATCCCTGAGGAATGCAACCTGATCATCATCTCCTCCCCGGATACGGACTACAGCAAGGAGGAGACGGATAAGCTGCATGAGTTCTTCATGCGGGGCGGCGACGCCATCATCTCCCTCACCCCCCAGACCAGCACCGAGCTCACCAATCTGAACACCCTCTTCGAGGAATGGGGCGTCCGGTACGAGAACAAGATGATCCTGGACAACTACCAGAGCCTCAGCGGCTACCCCATGTACGTTGTTCCCACCATCGCTTCCATCGAGAACGTGACGGAGAAGCTGAACACCCGGAACTACTTCGCCATCATCCCCGCCGCCATGCCCATTGAAATGACCGGCACCGAGACCGCTTCCGTGAAGGTCCGGGCTCTGATGACCTCCTCCGCCAGATCCTACGCCAAGGACCTGTCCGCCGCCTTCACGAACTATGACCAGACCGAGGAAGACGACGTCGGCCCCTTCAACATGTGCGTGATCTCCGAGTACGTGGTCTCGGACAAGAACCTGAACTACACCCGCAGCGACCTGCTCTTCTGCACCGCGGGCCTCATCTCCGACTCCGTGCTGACCCCCAAGGCCTCCAACTTCCTGAACGCTCAGTTCATCGAGACCGTGGTGGACTACATCAGCGAGTACAACGACGTGGTGGTCATCGAGGACAAGAACTTTGAATCCAACACCCTGAACATCCTCACCTGGCAGGTGCGGGTCGTCCTGTGGGTCGTGGTCATCGCAATGCCTCTCGCCATTCTGGCCATCGGCATCATCATCTGGTCTAAGAGGAGACATCTGTAATGTCCAAGAACATCAAGCGCATCCTGATCGCCGGAGGCGCGGTGGTGGTCTTAGCCCTGGCCTTCGTGATCCTCAAGTACGTTTTCCCGGAGGAGGAGACCCCCGTGGAGCTGGTCTCCCCCTCCCCCACCGCCACGGAAGCGCCGGTGTATTACATCATCAAGGCCGCCGGCAACGAAGTGGTGCGGTTCGACTGCCTGTATGAGGACGGCAGCACCTTTGAGATCAACATCTCCCAGAAGGAGAACGGTCTGTATGAGTATGCCGCCGTGCCGGACGATACCTTCTTCGGATACAACACCTCCAAGTTCCGTTCCATGATGTATACCTTCACCTCCCTCACCGCCACAGCGAAGGTGGAGGAGGATCCGGAGGACCTGTCCATCTACGGTCTGGACGAACCACAGTTCACCATCACCATCACCTTCAAAGACGGTTCCGACGTCACCCTGTACGTAGGCAGCATGACCCCGGTGCAGCGCAACTACTATGTGATGACCAAAGAGGAGCGGATCGTTTACACCGTTGGCAACTACCTGGGCGAGCTGCTCATGCGGAAGCCCTTTGAGTTCCGCAACGTCGCCTCCTTCCCCAAATATGAGGAGGAGGAGATCTACACCAACATCTGTCATATCATCATGACCCGGCGGGACGGCACCCCCATCGAGATCTGGCTGGACAGGGATTTCACCATGCCGGACAACAAGTCCTCCTCCGTGTACATGATGACCCAGCCCGTGGTGTCCTCCTGCGCGGACGAGAAGATCGAGAGCATGCTGGACGTTCTGGCCACCATCAGCTACGCGGATATGGTGGGGGATATCACCCCGGACCAGTTCAAGGAGTATGGCTTCGACAAGCCCGCCCGGCTGTATCTGGAGGATACCTCCGGCAATACCATCGACCTGGTCATCGGCACCGCGTTCTCCGGCGCCGCCTACGCCTGTCTGGGACGGCAGTACGACGCCTACCAGGCCGGGGAGGTGGAGTACCTCACGGTCCTGAGGTACTCGGAAGACAATTTCGAGTGGATCGACACCAATTATATGAATCTGCTCATCCGGGCCATCTGGATCATCAACATCCACGACGTGGAGTCCATCACCTACGACTTTGACGGAGAGATCTTCGTCATGGAGCTCTATGAGTACGACGACGTCACCGGCTCCGGCATAGACGTGGTCCGAACCTGCAGCCATATCAACGGCAAGGATATCCACGAGACCAACACCAAGCGGATCTTCTCCCGTACCCTGAACTTCCGGGAGGTCAACACCCTGTCCGAGGGCATAACCTACGACGCGGACTACTCCTACTCCATCACCGTGAAACTCAAGAGCGGCGAGGAACGGGTCATGACCTTCCACAAGATCAACGACCGGCAGTACGCCTGCGTGGTGGACGGGGTGGCGGAGTATTACATCTACGCCGGCAATATGCAGACCCTGATGACCGCCATCGAGCGGGCCATGGACGACCGCGAGGTCTCCCTGGTGTACACCAACTGAGTTTTCGAATCAGCGCCGGATCCCCCTGAGCCTTGGGTTCAGGGGGATCTTCATTTTTGGTATTGCAATAATATTACCACGCATATATAATGCAATACAAAGGAGGAGATGACCTTATGTCCAGCACCACAAATATCTGCATACGCGTCGACACGGAGCTGAAAGCCGAAGCCGAAGCCCTGTTCAGCGAACTGGGAATGAACCTGACCACCGCCGTTACCGTTTTTCTCCGCCAGGCGGTGCGGGAGAGCCGGATCCCCTTTGAGATCAGATGGGACCGCCCGAATAAAGACACCATGGCGGCCATGCGGGATGCGGGAAATATCGCCCGGGATCCGAAGATCAAGGGCTATGAGGACCCGAACGAGCTGTTCAAGGATCTGGAAGGCAAGGGGCTGGGGGCTAGGGACTAGGAAACGAGAATTCCGGGGATTCGTGGCCGGCTGCCGGCACTCTGGCTTCCCCTCGGGGGGAAGATGTCAGCCGACGTCCCCCGCAGAGCGGATAAGGGTACCTTCAGCCCCGCCGCAGCGGACAATGGGAGCCCCGCTCCAATTGATGCATTTCATACCAAGTAAAGGAATGTACGCCGATGAAATACACCGTCAAGCCCACCGCCCAGTTTGAGCGGGATTATCAGCGGGCCGTCCAGAAGGGGCGGGATATGCGTCCGCTGAAAGCGGTGATCTCCGCCCTGGCGGCGGGAGAAGCGCTGCCTCCGGAAAACCGGGACCGTCCTCTTTCCGGCCGATGGGCCGGGTATCGGGAATGTCAGGCCTCGCCGGACTTGCTGCTGATCTATCGGATCGACGGGGATATCCTGGTCCTGACCCTGACCCGGACCGGGAAACGGACCGAACTCTACGGAAAAGGAGGAACTGCCATGAAAAAGTCCACCTCTCTGCGCATGCTGCTCCGCAGCCCGGTGAAGACCGCCGTGACCCTGCTGCTCATCGCCGCGGCCTCCTTCCTCTTCCTGTACAATCTTCTGGACTACGCCATGACCAAGCGGGAGTATGACCGGAACTACGGGGAGTACCATGGATATGTAAGCCTTCTGCACGCGGAGGACCGGCTGGTGGGAGAAAACTACTTCTACTGGCAGGAACAGAGGTTTTTCGCCTCTGACCCCGCCTCCGACCCGGCATACACGGGGGATTACCCCTATGAGCAGTACCACCTTCGGATCTTTGACGGGGAGGAACTGGAAAGCCTGTCCGCCCTGCCTTATGTGAGCCGGGTCGAGCAGCATTTCATGACCCAGGGTATAGCGGATTTTCCCCGTCGATACTACTACAGCTCCTTTGGCTGCTATGCCTGGGTCAATTATGCCTCCCGGGTGGTCCTGGAAGGCACCTATGAGGGCATGGAGCCGGATCTGAACAAACTGGTGCTGCCTCTCATCGCCGGCAGCGGGGTGGAGACGACCCTGCACCTGACGGACGTGAAGCTCATCTCCGGCAACGAAGAGGAGCTGAAGCAGAACCGGCTGTATATCAACAAAAAGGGCTTGTATGTGAAGCTTTTCGCCACGATCCCGGAAAAGGCGGATAATCAGGTGCGAACCTCAGCCATCCTGCCTTTCGTGGGTCCATTCTCAAAAAACTGGATCTCCACGGATACGATCCAGGGGCTGGAGAAGGGCCAGCGCTACCTCTTCGTGGCCTCCGTGGATACCTATGCCGCAGGAAGCGGCATAGGGAAAGAAGAAAGCGCCTCCCACTCCCCCTATACCTACCTGGGGGACGACTCCCTCTACGGCGTCTGCGACTATATCACTCCCCTGGCAGGGGAGCCGGAGAATTACCTGGAGACAGAGAAATTCGCCGGAGTCCGGCAGATGATCGAGATCATGGAGGCGGACCGGTATACGGTGGACGTGCATTATGTGGAGGACATCCGGGGCATCAAGCGGTACCAGGACGGGGCGTTCCAGCCCACCCGGGGGCGGCTCCTCACCCGGGAGGACTCTTTGGAGCACAACCCGGTGTGCATCATTCCGGAGAGCATGGCCCAGCGCCAGGGCCTGGAGGTAGGGGACACCATCCCTCTGAAGCTGGGAGACAAGATTCTTGAGCAGTACGCCCCCATGGGAGCTGTGGCTTACAGCACCCTGCGCTATGCCGACAGCTGGACGGAGCAGGAATTCACAATCGTGGGCACCTTTACAGAGGGCGGTCTCAGCCGCCTCCCCATGGAGGAGACCTTCTGGGCCTTCGGGGACAACGCGGTGCTGGTACCCCTCTCCTTCCTGCCCTCAACGGCAGATAGGTCAAACCACGCATACAAGCCCACGGAACTCGTCTTCGTCATCGACGACGCGGACAGCATCATCCCCTTCCGGGACGAGGTGCTGCCGAAGCTCCTGGAGGCAGGGTATACCGTCAGCTTCACGGACGGAGGCTGGCCCGCGGTGCGGGAGCAGCTCAGCCAGGCGGGGAGCATGAGTCTCATCAAGCTCTGCGCCTTCGCCCTCTCCGCCGTGCTGGTGCTGTGGCTCACGGTATATCTGTATATTTTACGGAAGAAGAAGGAATTCGCCGTCATGCGGGCCCTGGGCTGCCCCAGCCGGGAAGCCAGGAAATCTCTGCTCTTCCCCCTCCTGACCCTGGCGGTCCCGGCGGTGCTCCTGGGGAGCGTTGCGGCGGCCCTGTACACCCGGGGGGCAGCGGAACAGAACTCTGCCGAGTTTGCCGCCATGGGCCTCACCATGGATACCGCTATCCCCCTGCCCATCCTTCTGGCTGGCTTCGGAGGGAGCATTCTGCTCCTGCTCCTCCTGGCCTGGGCCGCTCTGGGGAGCGTGGCGAAGAAGCCGCCCCTGGAGCTGCTGCAGGGGGGCGTGAACCGGAATATCGGAAAACGGAAAGAACTGCCTCAGGAGCTCACGGAGGAGGTCGCCCTGGCGCCCCTGCCGGTGCTGGAGCCCCCGGTGTACCGTCGTCACACCGCGGCCCGCCACACCCTGGGCTATATATGGAAGCACCTGCGTCGTACCCCGGCCAAGGCTTTGCTGAGCCTGCTGCTGAGTCTGGTGCTCTGCTTTTCCATCGGTTTCTTCACCCTGCTGCGGAACACCTACCGGGATCTGTATCAGAATATCGAGGTCCATCCCCGCTTCCTCAACGGCTTCTCGGACAATCGGGCCAACGAAGTGGCCAAGAGCGGCTACGTCCGGGACCCCTATTGTGAATACAAGCGGACCGACTGCGAATCGAACTTCGTGCAGGATACCCTCATCCTCACCACGGATATTTCCCGGGTCACGGATGCGGAGATCATCTGGCGGGAGGACAAGGGACCGGAGATGTTTACCCAGAGCCAGGCCTTCTGCGTGGTCAGCCGGGAACTGGCAGACGAGCTCGGGTATACCCTGGGCTCCCGGGCGGAGATCTGCAGCAGCGGATATATCTGGATCCTGGAGCAGAGCCATCCGACGTTGAATGACGAAGAGATGCTCGACTGCTACCATGAGTACACCCATCACTTCACCGTGGCGGGCATCGCGGAGGAGGAGGGCAAGACCTTCTACGCCCCCGTGGCCACCCGGCCCCATTTCGGCAGTATGTTCTCCGATTATATCCCCCTGGATCTGGCGGAGTTCACCCTGATCGACTACCATAAGGCCACGGAGTTCCGCTCCTGGGTCTTCCGGCTGATGGTGGGCCGCCCCGGCTCCTTCTCCATGGAGACCGCCGAGGCGGACCGGATCTACCAGACCTACCGGCTGCTGGAGCTGCTGTACCCCATCGCCTTCGCCCTTGCCCTGATCCTGGGGGGCGTGCTCCCCGCGGGGATCATCCTCCAGAGCGCGAAGGAGGCCTCTCTCCTGCGGGTGCTGGGCACCACGAAGCGGAGGACGAGAGCCATGCTGACCCTGGAGCAGATCATCCTCTGCCTCCTGGGCCTGTGCCTGGCCGTGGCGGCTCTGGTGATCGCCAAGGGCAGCGCCCTTACCGCCGTCGCGGGCCTCATAGCAGTCTATACCGCCGCCCACCTCCTCTCCTGCGCCGTGGGCACCGAGGCCGCCGCCGTGTCCGTCACCCGCCGGAACGTGCTGGAGCTGCTGCAAGTGAAGGAATAAAAATCAGGCCCCCTCACCGAGGGGGCTGTCAGCCCGCGAAGCGGGATGACTGAGGGAGTGCAGCGGCAAGCTGCTCTAACGAAAGAGCTTCATGGAACGGCGCTCCCTCAGCCGCCTGCGGCGCCGGCTCCCTCGGAGCGGGAGCCTGACCAACTACGGAATAAAGGAGGTTATACCACTATGTCCGTCATTCGTCTGGAGAATGTGAGTTATACCTACCGCGGGGCGGAGACCCCGGCGGTGAACAGCGTGAGCTGTGAATTTGAGGCCGGGCAGATGTATGCGATCATCGGTCCCAGCGGCAGCGGCAAGAGCACCCTCTTGAGCATGCTGGCGGGCCTGGATCTCCCCACGGAGGGGGACGTGCTGTTCGGGGAGGAAAGGCTCCGGGACATGGATCTGGACCGGTACCGCCGGGAGGACGTCGCCATGATCTTCCAGGCCTTTCACCTTTTCCCCCTCATGACCGTGCTGGAGAACGTGTGCTACCCCATGGAGCTCTGCGGGATGCATCCCAAAGAGGCGAAGGAGCGGGCCCGGCCCCTGCTGGAGAGCGTGGGGATCCGGCAGGAGAAGCACGGCCGCTTTCCGGCGAACCTCTCCGGAGGCGAGCAGCAGCGGGTGGCCATCGCCCGGAGCCTGGCCTCCGGAGCCAAGACGCTGCTGGCGGACGAGCCCACGGGGAATCTGGACGCCGCCAACACGGTGAACGTGATCCGCATCCTGGGACAGCTCGCCCATGAACAGGGCTACTGCGTCATCGTGGTGACCCACGACCCGGAGGTGGCGGAGCTGGCGGACCAGGTCTACCGGGTGAAGGACGGGGTGCTGACCCCGGAAAGGTAGGCCTTGGGATCAAACCGGGCTTTCCCCTTATCCCTTTCTCTCTTTTCTGACGGCGCATGCCCCCGGGAGACCGGGGGCATGCGTCTGTTCATTGAAGCGGCGTATTCCCCGGTATCGCCCCGGGGTAGTAGTGGGCCAGGATCGTCCAGCAGTCCGCCCCATCCAGGGCCATTTGCCGGGCGCCGTACTGGCTCATGCCCACCCCGTGCCCGCTGCCCCGGGCCTGGAAGCGGATCTCCTCATCGCCGCAGGTCCAGGTGACGGCGGCGCTCCGCAGACCCAGCAGGAACCGGAGCTGGGTACCGGTGAGGGTCGTATCTCCCAGCTTCACCGTGAGCAGCCTGCCGCTTTCCGAATACACGGCTTCCGTCAGCCAGCTTTCCCCCGGCCCCGCCAGCTCGAGGCCGGGGTATTTTTCCGCCGCCGTCCGCCGCAGCTCCTCATAGGATAGGGTCACGGCGCTGTAGAAATCCGGGACCGTTTCCGCCTTTTCCGGGCTGGATACGCTGCGGAGATAGGGGAGAGCCTCCAGCCACACGTTTTCGCTGGCCTCCGTACTGCCGGAGCTGCAGGCATGGAAGGCTGCGAAGATGGGCTCGCCGCCATAGAGGAGGATCTGACCGTCCGTAGCCGCCACCGCCGCCCGGACGGCGGCGGACCAGCGGTCGTATTCTGTCCCCCAGCGATTCCGGAGTTCCGCCTCAGAGAGCCAGGCCTTGCAGCATCCCGGATCCGAGCAGCAGGCCCC
>JAEEGJ010009886.1_pt1 | contig 25201 bp, 20 predicted proteins | sample 8958761 | NCBI WGS metagenome assembly JAEEGJ01 (sample SAMN16246546, study PRJNA631951) | gut metagenome | biome: gut microbiome; feature: rumen; material: RS-attached | host: Bos | place: Iran: Karaj | collected 2018-10 | reverse complement strand
GATCCAAGACGAGTGGAACAAGTTGCAGCAGGAGCAGGAGAAACTGGCCGATTTCATGAAGGAGCACGACATCGCCAACGAGGACCTCATCAAGAAGCAGGAGCAGATCAACAAGCTCTTCGACGAGGTAATCCCTGAAGAATTGCGCAAGATGATGGAGCAGATCGACAAGTTGCTAGAGGACATGCCGCGCGAACAGATGCAGCAAATGATGCAAGACATCAAGAAAAACAATCAGTCGATGCAGGAACTGCTCGACCGTAACCTGTCGCTTCTGGAACAATTGAAGATGGAGAAAGACCTCAATGACTTGGCCAACAAATTGGACAACCTCGGCGAGGAATTACAAAAGGAAGAGTCTGAGAATCAGAACAAAGAAGCAGGGGAGAAGGGCGACCAGAAATCGGCCGAGGAGGCTAAGGAGGAATTCGACCAAATGATGGAAGAACTCGACCAGCTCTTGGAGAAAAACCAAGGCCTGCAACAGCCTTTCGACCTTGAGAAAGACGAGGAGATGCAGGAAAGCATCGACCAAGACCTGCAAGACGCCATGCAAAACGAGCAAAATGGTCAGCAGTCGCAGTCGCAGCAAAAGAAACAGGATGCAGGTCAGAAGATGCAACAGATGGCCAACCAGATGATGATGCAGATGCAGATGGGAGGCATGGAACAGTTGGCCGAAGATGCCCATTTGGTTCGTATATTGCTCGAAAATGTAGTCCACGCCTCGCACGAGCAAGAAGCTTTGATGACCGAAATCGGACACCTGCATAATGATGACCCGTCGTTGGTTGATAAGGTCATCCATCAGAAAGAGATCGCCGACAACTTCAACATGGTACGGGACTCTTTGCGCAACATGGCCATGCGCCAGCCCATGATCCAAAACTTCATTTTCGACGAGTTGCACGTCATCGAGAATCAGACTGAAAACGCCATGAAATACCTCAACAACTTGAAGCTGTCGCAGGCCACACGCCACCAGCAGACCGCCATGATGTCGATGAACAACCTGGCGTTGATGTTGGCCGAGTCGCTGGAAAACATGGAAAACAGCATGGATGCCATGGGTATGCCGATGTCGTGTTCCAACCCCAAACCAGGTCAAGGACAACAAAGTATGCAAAAGATGCAGCAGCTACAGCAACAGCTCAGCGAACAACTGAAGCAGCTGCAGCAACAGATGGAGAAGTCAGGGCAGCAGATGCCCAACTCGATGAGCGAGGAGTTTGCCCGCATGGCTGCTGAGCAAGAGATGTTGCGGCAGGGTATGCAGGAGATGCTCAACAACATGAAGGAGAACGGACAAATCGGCGACGACGGCCTCAACGAAATCATCAAGGACATGGAGAAGCTGGAGGAGGAGTTGGTAAACAAAAAGATCAACCGGCAGATGATCGAGCGCAGCCAACGCATCGAATCCAGGATGCTGGAGTCGCAGAAGGCGCAGGAGAAACGTGATCAGGAGGAAAAGCGGAAGTCGAACGAATACAAAGGTTCGCATTTCGACCGTAAGATTGACGAGTATCTGTATGAGCAGTCGCTCAAGAAAAACCAGGAGTTCCTGCGCAGCAATCCCATTGAATTCGCACCTTATTATAAGGATAAGATCAACGAGTATTACCTGAAGAAAAACACGCATTGAGATGATCAGATTCAGCACATTGGATGTGGTGATGCCGCCCATTGACCCGCAGCGCGTTAAGGCCTGGATCGGTGAAGTGGTTGAGAAGCACGGCAAGACGATAGGGGAGTTGTACTACTATTTCTGCAGCGATGAACGACTGTTAGAGATCAACAGAGAGCGTCTCGGCCACGACTTCTATACTGACATCGTCACCTTCCCGTTGACGGATTGTGAGACCGTGCTTTCGAGTGAGTTCTGCATCAGCGTTGACCGGATTAAAGAGAATGCCGAGACCTTTGGCCGCAGCTATGAGAGCGAGTTACACCGCGTCATCATCCATGGCGTGTTGCACCTCATCGGCTTCGACGACCTGACGGATGAGGAAGAGAAAACCATGCGTGAAAAAGAGGAAGAATCGTTAAGGTTATTATTTAGTTAATTGGATATCAAATCATTAAGACGAATGTTTCCCGTGAAACACAACCAAGACAATGCATTTTGAATCATATGATATCATCGTTGTAGGCGCAGGTCACGCAGGCTGTGAGGCAGCAGCGGCAGCGGCCAATATGGGCAGCAAGGTCCTGCTCATCACCATGGATTTGCGACTGTTTGCCTCCATGTCGTGTAACCCCGCCATGGGCGGCATCGCCAAGGGACAAATCGTCCGAGAGATTGACGCCATGGGAGGCTATTCGGGCATCGTCAGCGACCGCACCATGATCCAGTTCAGGATGCTCAACAAGTCGAAAGGTCCTGCCATGTGGAGTCCAAGATGCCAAAGCGACAAGATGATGTTTTCGGCCGAATGGCGCAGCTTGTTGGAAAAGACACCCAATGTCGACTTCTGGCAAGACACCGTGACCGAGCTCCTCATCGAGGGCGACCAAGTGAAAGGTGTCAAGACCATGATGGGCGGCAAGATTGAGAGTAAGGCGGTCATCTTGACTAACGGCACCTTCTTAAACGGTTTGATTCATATTGGGGAACAACATTTCCCAGGCGGTAGAATGGGCGAGGTGGCCAGCCATGGCATCACCGAACAACTCAAGGAATTTGGTTTTGAAGCCAAACGTTTGAAGACCGGAACGCCTGTCCGTATCGATGGTCGAACCATTGACTTCAGCAAACTTGTGGAACAAAAGGGCGATGACGAAGTGGTCGGTTTCTCCTATACCGAGCCTTTTAAGATCAGCAAGCAAAGGAGTTGTTGGATTGCCCACACCTCATTAAAGGTACACGAGACGCTTCGAAAAGGGTTTAAATACTCACCCATGTTCAACGGACGGATCCAAGGGGTTGGTCCCAGGTATTGTCCAAGCATCGAGGATAAGATTGAACGCTTTTCGGGAAAGGATAGCCACCAACTCTTTGTGGAACCCGAGGGTTGGACTACGGAGGAATATTACCTCAACGGCTTCAGTTCGTCGTTACCGGATTACATCCAATATGAGGCTTTGCGACAGATAGAAGGCTTCGAAAACGCCAAAATCTATCGCCCCGGCTATGCCATTGAATACGACTATTTCCCACCAGAACAATTGCACCATTCACTGGAGACAAGGCTGATGCATGGGCTGTATTTCGCTGGACAGATCAACGGAACGACAGGCTATGAGGAAGCCGCCTGCCAAGGTATGATGGCGGGCATCAATGCAAGTTTGGCATTACGCGATGAAAAACCATTGGTATTGTCAAGAACTGAAGCCTATATTGGCGTGCTGATTGACGACCTCATCACTAAAGGTGTGGATGAACCGTACAGGATGTTCACCAGCAGGGCAGAATACCGCATCCTACTGCGACAGGACAATGCCGATGCCCGACTAACGGCTCTGTCATACAAACTTGGTTTGGCTAAAGAAGACCGTTACCAAAAGTACCTTGAAAAACAGCAAAAGGTAGAAGAAATCAAACGGTTCCTTAACGAAAACTATGTTTATCCAGACGAAATCAACGGGCTTTTGGAACAAAAGGAAAGCACCAAGATTGACCAAAAGATGAAGATGGATTACCTTTTGTTACGGCCACAAATCAATTTGGCAGACATGATCGAGGCTTTGCCATCGTTAGAACCCTACAAAACGCAAGACCGATTCATGAGAGAATGTCTTGAAGAGGCAGAGATCCAGATCAAATACGACAGCTATATCCAAAAAGAGAACGAACTGGCGGAGAAACTCAACCGTTTGGATAACGTCAAACTCCGTACAGATTTCGACTATCACACCATACAATCACTATCATATGAATGCCGCGAAAAACTGAATCGCTACAAACCCGAGACCTTGGGACAAGCCTCCCGGATAAGCGGCATCTCACCCGCCGACATTAACGTGTTGGCTATCTATTTGGGAAGATAACCTAATGTTTCACATGAAACACGAAGAAGAAATGAACAAACAATGCCCTTGGTGCGGATCGGAAAAATCACAGATACATCTTTGGTTGAAAGATGAATTCCTGACCAAAGAAGACTTCCAAATCTATGAATGCAAAAACTGCGGTCTGCTTTATACCGAACCAAGACCCGACAAGGAAAAAATTGGGCAATACTACAAGTCGGAGGCATACTACAGTCATCAGGAAAACAAAAAAGGGTTCATACCCAAGCTGTATGAAAGCGTTAAAAGCGTCAATCTGAAAAAGAAATACAAAATCGCCACAAGAGGCCTGAAAACAGGGAAGGTGCTGGATATTGGCTGCGGGGTAGGTGACTTTCTCCATACGATGGAACAAATGGGCTGGGAAGGTAGTGGAATCGAACCTTCGGAAGAAGCAAAAGAAATCGCAAGAAAAAGAGTCAGAGCTCAGATTTGGCAGCCTCAAGAGATTGAATCATTACCCGACAATAGCTTTGACCTGATCACCATGTGGCATGTATTAGAACATGTGGATGACGTGAAAGAAGAGATACGTCAACTGCAACGTTTAGTGAAAAAAGGCGGAAGACTTGTATTGGCATTGCCCAATTTCAAATCCTACGATGCACAATACTACAACGCACAATGGGCCGCTTACGACGTACCGCGACATCTGAATCACTTCTGCAAGGAATCCATTGTCAGGATCTTTAGAGACAGCTCCTTTGAACTCACAAGGACCGACAAATTGGTTTGGGATGCATATTATATCTCCTATATGAGCGAAACCTACCGCAACCATTCACTCCCATTGCTCAGAGGCATGTTTAGAGGTTTGGTGTCGAATTGCAAAGCAAGAAGCTCAGGTGAGTGGTCGAGTAAGGTGTACATTTTCGAGAAAAAAGCATAAATTGGATTTTTGGCCGTTTTTAGGCGTTTTAAGCAGTTTTTGAGTGAATTTGACCTGAAATACAAAAAGAGAATAAAAACCTGAAAAACAAAAGATTTTGTAATAAGCACGCTATCAACAAAATACACTCACTATTGAAAAAACAAGAAATGAAGAATAAGCGGACAAAAAGAATCGGCAAGTTTTTGTGTTGGGTCGGACTTATCTTGGGACTCTTGTTCGGCGCTTTCTTCTATTATACCTTGAACACAGATTTCCTCCAACGTAACATCCAGAAGTCGGTGCTAAAGATGGATAAGGAAATGCAGTCGCTAATAGAGAAAGGGCTGAACCACGACGAACTCGAGAAAACCAGGACAGGGCTGAACGTTTTCATGAGCGACACTTTGGTGTTCTGGAATAGTAATGAGGTCAACCCGAAACTGATGAAACGCAAAGTCGTGGTGGGCCACGACACCATCTGTCCGTTGCTCTCAGGCAACTACTACGTGAAGTCGTACCAAAGCGGCATCATGACTTATTATGTATATAAGCAGATCAACACCACTTACCCAATCGAAAACCAATACATCAAGAATACCACACAGACACTTCCCAAATTCATCGACGCCAAAATCAAACTACTAGGAAATGGCGACGGCATCCAAGTGACCAACAGCGCAGGGAAGGTGTTGACTCACTACCAAATCGCAGACAAACCCAAGCTGAAAAAACCCGTGGCATACTTATGGCCATTACCTTTTGTCCTTTTAATCATCATTGGTGTTGTTTTATCCACCAGAAAGCCAAAGAAGACATTATCTTCTGAAAGAAAGAGCTCCCGAATCATCGAAATCGGCATTGCCATCATCATACTCGTTTCGGCTTTAGGCACATACATCTACCACAGAATCAGTGAGAAGCAGGAAAACGAAGCGATGAGACAGCGGGCTCAAATCTTAATGGAGAAACGAGACCTTGCTTTTGAAAGTAGTTATGCGATATTTGCCGAACAGCTGAAAGCCGACACTTCGGTCAGGGAGATGCTGTTTGCAGAAAGCAACGTGTTGTCGGATGTCATCTTGGGCTACTCCAAAGAGCTACTCTTCGACAAAACCATGCAAAACTACATCACTTCGTTGACACTCTGTGCGCCTGGCGATGAAATCAGCATACAACCGGAAGGCTATGTCACCGATTGTGACAACTACTTTCTCGAAAAACTGGCCAACAACAAGCAGAAAAGGGTAGGGGATGGCTTGTATTTCATGGATTATTACACGTTGGATCCCAACTATTTAGGAAAGATCAGAATCGACTCAAAAGACTCACTGCAACAGAAAACCCTCTATTTTGAGTTCTATAAACCCATCGCTCCCGAAGGATTCGGTTTGCCACAGCTTTTAAAACAAAACAATAGCCAAAAATCCTCTGAGTACTCGGTGGCCAACTATCGCGACAACCTGCTCGTCTACAAATACGGCCGATACGTGTACCCGAATTTCATGAACAGCCTGAAAGTCAAAGACCAAGAATTCGTGTGCACCAAAAAATACAAGCACTACACCCTTATCGACAAAGAAAACAACGCGCTTGTCATCAGCACACCCACAAAAGGCTGGTCGGAAAAAACCGCACCTTTTGCTTTGTTTTTCCTTGGCTTGTCACTGCCGTTCCTGTTGATCGTCTGGTTGGTAAGTCCCAAGGGACATCGAAAATGGCGTGACCGGAGTTTCCGCAAAAGGCTTCAGACGGTGGTTTTCTCAACGCTCGCCATTGCATTTTTAGCCATCGGTCCGGTTTCTGTCATCTATATGCAGGCACTCTACAACCAAAAGACCACGGCATCACAATTCGAGACCACCCGAACACTTGCACTTGAGATGCGTAACGACTTGGATTTCAAAACCTTCTTGAGAACCAAATCGAGAGACACTTGGACCGAAATCCTGCAACATTATGCCACCATCTTCTTCACCGATTTGAACCTGTACCAACTCAACGGACAATTGCTGGCTACCACCCGTCCCGAAATCCAGGAACTGAACCTGCAGGCCCCTTTGATGAACGCCGAGGCCTTCCAACAAATGTACCGAAACAAGGAGCTTTTTTATACCCATGAAGAGCAGCTCGGACAAGGCAAATACGAATCCTCCTATATCCCCATCACCGATGACGATGGCAACACATTGGCCTATCTCAATACACCTTATTTTTCGAGCACGACTGACCTGCACAACGAAATCAAGAACTTCATCCTCACTTATATCAATATCATCCTCTTGCTCTTGGGCGTTGCCTTGTTTATCATCTTAAGGATGACCCGACGACTGACACAGCCTTTATCACTGATTCAGAATAAATTAGGCAACATCAAGATCGACAAGAAGAACGAGCCCATTGAATGGAAAAACAACGATGAAATCGGGGCGTTGGTCAAGCAATACAACCTGCTCATCGTGGAGTTGGAAAAGAGCGCAGCCGAGCTGAAACGTACCACCACGGAAACGGCATGGCGTGGCGTGGCCCGACAGGTGGCCCATGAAATCAAGAACTCGCTCACGCCGATGCGCCTTAGCGTGCAGCTACTGCAACACAACATCGACAACGGCAAAGCCACCCCTGAGCAAATCCAGCGGACGACCAACACGCTCATCGAGCAGATTGATGCCTTGTCGGACATCGCCTCCTCGTTCTCACGCTATGCCAAGCTGCCCGAAAACCATCCGCAGCCCTTGGACTTGGCCGAACTGGTCGGAAATGTCGTGAACCTCTATGACAATGCTGAAAATATTGCATTCTACTACGAATTCGACAAGACAAAAGACCACACCTTCAACGGTGACAAGACCAACTTGAACAGTGCTGTGAGCAACCTCATCAAGAATGCCGTGCAGGCCATAGGTTCGAAACCCGACGGTCGTATCAATGTCGGCCTGAAGGACGCAGAGACCTCGTTCGTCATCAGTGTGAAAGACAACGGCAAGGGCATCAAGGACGAGGACAAAGACCGCATCTTTTTGCCCAATTTCACCACCAAGTCAGGCGGCTCAGGGGTGGGGCTCTCGCTGACCTACAACATCGTTCATGCTGCCGGCGGAACCATCTCTTTCGAAAGCCAGGAAGGGGAAGGGGCGGAGTTTATAATCACGCTACCAAAGTAAAGAAAACATATAGAATCAATTAATTTGTATATTTTTGCAGGCAAAAGAAAACATAACAACATGAATCGGACATACAAAATAAACCTTAGGAAAGAAGAAGAGGGAGGATATACCGCTATTGTGCCATCCTTACCTGGTTGTATCACATACGGCGAAACCATTGATGAAGCTATTGTTATGGCTAAGGAAGCTATCGAATTATACATTGAAGAATTAATTGAAAGAGGGGAACCTGTTCCTGATGATAACAATGTATTAGAGTATTCCCTGAACCTAATCGCCGTATGAATTTAAGCCCAACATATTTGATTCAATTGCTTGAGAAAAACGGCTATATTTTCAAAAGAGCAAATGGCTCACATAGATTATATTACAATCCCATAAACAATAAGACCATTATTGTTCCGTTCCATAACGGTAAAGACTTAAAGAAAGGGACTTTTCTGGCTATCCTAAAACAAGCTGGAATAGAATAATCAATTTTTCATTATGTCAGAAAACAGATTAGGCTCCCTGGCGAAGCAAACCGCCATTTACGGCTTGAGCAGCATCATCGGCAGGTTTTTGAACTACTTGCTGGTGCCGCTGTATACCTATAAAATCGCCGCTGAATCGGGTGGGTATGGCATTGTTACCAACCTGTATGCCTACACCGCCTTGCTCCTCGTCATCCTGACCTTCGGCATGGAGACTACCTTCTTCCGTTTTTCGAACAAAGAAGGTGTCGATCCCAACAAAGCCTTTTCCACTTCAGGACTCACCGTTGGGCTTGTAAGTCTAGTCTTTGTGATTCTGGTCAGCATTTTCCTCAAGCCTATCTCCAATGCCTTGCATTATGCCTCGCATCCCGAATATGTTGAAATCATGGCCATCATTGTGGCTTTGGACGCCTTCCAAGCCATCTTGTTTGCCCGTCTGCGTTACGAAAACAAGGCCATTAAGTTTGCCACATTAAAGCTGTTATTTATCTTCCTCAACATAGGACTGAACCTATTCATTTTCCTAGTCGCTCCTGGCTTGAAAGAGAGCCATCCAGCCTTGATGGGTTGGTACGAAAACAGCTATCAGGTCGGGTATATCTTCATCGTCAACCTCATCTGTACGGGTTTGATTACCCTCGGTTTCATCCCTGAAATCAAGAAGTTGCGCTTCGGCATCGACCGCGAGATGTTGAAACAGATGCTGCATTACACCTGGCCTTTGCTGCTCTTAGGTTTGGCAGGCATCCTCAACCAAGTGGCCGACAAGATCTGCTACCGGTTCATCGTTCCAGGCGAAGAAGGTGACGTGCAGTTGGGCATCTATGGCGCTTGTGTGAAAATCGCGATGATCATGGCGATGATTACCCAAGCCTTCCGTTATGCATACGAGCCTTTTGTCTTTGGCGGCAAGCGCGACACGGCCGACAAAGAGACCCAAGCTAAGGTGATGAAATACTTCATCATCTTCACCTTATTGGCTTTCCTCGCCGTGGTGATGTACATGCCCATTTTGCGGCACATCATCAAGTCCGACTATTGGGAAGGCCTGCGCGTGGTGCCCATCGTGATGATGGCCGAGATTTTCATGGGCATTTATTTCAACCTCTCGTTTTGGTATAAACTCATCGATGAGACTTGGTGGGGCGCTATCTTTTCGGCCATTGGCTGTGTGGTATTGTTGGCCATCAATTTCATCTTTGTGCCGAAATATGGCTACATGGCTTGCGCCTGGGGCGGTTTTGCAGGTTATGGCACTTGTATGGTTTTGTCGTACTTAGTAGGGCAGAAAAAGGCGCCAATACCCTATAATCTGAAATCTGCGTTCATCTATTTTGCTGTCGCCTTGGCTTTGTTCTTCGTGCAGAAATACCTCCATTTTGAAAGCATCGCTTTGACTTTGGTCGTCAACACAGTATTGCTGTTGGTTTTCTTCGCCTTCATCTGCTGGATGGAGAAAGACTTGGTTAAAGGCGTCGTTTCTTTTGTCAAAAGAAAAACCTCCAAATCCTGAATCTTTGAATTTTGAATCTTTGAATCATTAAATCTTGAATATGAAATTACCCATCGTCAACAATTCTAATAATCCCTTGCCTGCTTACGAGACCAAAAACTCGGCCGGCATGGACCTCCGCGCCTATCTGCCTGAGGGTCCCATTACCCTTGAACCCATGCAGCGTGGCCTCGTGCCGACAGGCCTTTACATGGAAATCCCTGAAGGCTACGAAGGTCAGGTGCGTCCCCGCAGCGGTCTTGCCATCAAGAGCGGCATCACCGTGCTCAACTCACCCGGCACCATTGATGCAGACTATCGCGGCCAAGTGTGCGTCATCCTCATTAATCTCTCCGACAAGGCGTTTGTCATCAACAGCGGCGACCGCATTGCGCAACTGATTATCGCCCGCTGCGAACAGGCCGAACCCGTGCAAGTGGAGACGCTTTCGGAAACCGAGCGCGGCGCTGGCGGATTCGGTCACACTGGAAAAAACTGAGAACCATGAAAAATAGAACAATAAACCATTCTCTTAACCGTCATTGCGGACTTGATCCGCAATCTCCTAAGCAAGAAAGACTCGTCTCTGTGCTTAGGAGATGGCGGATGCTGCTCCGCCATGACGGCAAAAGGACAGTTTTCATTATCGCCATACTGGGCATGTCGTTAATTTGCGCGCCCCTCTTCGCCCAGCAGATGGAATCGGAATATGACGGAAGACCCGACAAGAAGAAAAATTCCATCTATTTCTCCAACGGCCTGCAAAGCAAGTATCGCGACGATACAGAAGGCGCCATTCGGAATTTCGAGCAGGCCCTTCGCTACATGCCCGATGATGCCGCATCGATGTACGAACTGAGCGAGCAATACTACAATGCTGACCGTATCGAGGAAGCCTTAAATATGATCCAAAAGGCGGCTAAGACTGACCCAGAGAACAAGTGGTACCAAATGCGCCTTGGACTCTTTTATCGCAATTTGGAGCAATACAAAGACTTCATCCAACTGTTCGAGAAACTCACCGCCAAATATCCCGATGACCCGGATATGCTCAGCGAACTTATCGATGCTTACCTTATCACAGAAAAATACGACAAGGCCCTGGAGAAGATGGATATCTTGGAACAACAAGTCGGTGAGAACGAGTTGATTACCGAGCAACGACTCCAAATTTACAAACGTCAAGGCAACACCAAAAAAGTAATCTCAGAACTCGAGAAACTCATCGAACAGAATCCTGAAAACATCCGATACTATGGCATGTTGGCCTCGTTTTACTCCGACAATGGCAAAATCAAGGATGCCATCAAAACCTACGAGAAAATCAAGGAAATCAACCCTGAGCATCCTTACATCAACGTATCGCTCCTTGAACTCTATGACATGACCGGAGAAAAGGACAAGGCGTTCGACGAACTACTTGCTGCCATCCGCAACAAAAACCTCGACATCACCACTAAAGCCAACACCTACGACTACTGGATGAACAAAAACCAAAGCGACTCTAACATTGATGAGCAGGCGCAGCAATGCGGACAAGCCTTTATTGAGACCCATCCCGACAATAAACTAGGTTACCTCATCCTCGGTTCTTGCTACCTCATCAAAGAGAATTCCGTGAAGTCTAAGGAATTGTATCAAAAAGTGTTGGCCATCGACAGCACCGACTTCTACGGGTGGCAAAACCTCATCGTCAGCGAGTCACGCCTCAACGAAAACGAGGCCGTGCGCGACCATGCCGTCGCCGCCTTGAGATACTATCCCATGCAACCCGTGTTCTATTGGTACGCAGGCGTAGCAAACGCCGTGCTGGAAAACAATGAAGACGCCATCAACTATCTCGAGAAGGGCAGGAGATACACCTCCGACAAGATGCAGATGTCGGAATTCGACGCTTTCTTGGGCGACATCTACCATCAGCAAGGCGACGAAGACAAAGCCTTCGATGCCTACGACCGCACTTTGCGTAACAACCCCGACAATGCCCTGGTGTTAAACAATTATGCCTATTACCTCTCCTTGAAGGGCGAACGACTTGAAGAAGCTTTAGAGATGGCCATACGCGCCAACGAATTGGTCCCCGACAATGTCTACTACACCGACACCTACGCCTGGGTGCTCTACAAGCTCGGACGCTACAAGGAAGCTGAGAAGATAATGAAAAAATGCTTGGGGCTCGAGAAGAACCCCTCAGGCTCCAATTTGGAGCATTATGGCGACATCCTGCTCAAACTCGGCAAAGAAAGCGAAGCCGTGGAATACTGGAAAAAAGCACAACAAGCGGGTGGGGCATCGAAAGAATTGGACCAGAAACTGAAGGAAAACTAAGCGTGAAGGTTTTTTCAAAAATAGCATTCCTCGTCCTCTTGCTGACCGCTACCTCTTGCGCCTCGCGCAAGAAAACCGTTGCGCCCACACCTCCGCAAACCTTCGAATGGCTCACGGCCAACCTCGACATACAGACTGAAGGCAATGGCATGAACTTCGATGACCTCTCGGGCCAAATGCGTATGCGTAAGGATAGCCTCATCTGGCTCAGCATAAATGCCACCTTGGGCATCGAAGTAGTACGTGCCAAAGTGAGCAACGACTCAGTGTGGGTCATTAACCGCCTTGAAAAGACCTACCTGGCCGAACCATTAGACTCACTTGCTATGCAATTCGGCATACCACTCAACCTACCGCTTTTACAAACTTTGCTCTTGGACAATAACGAAGGCATTCCGCCCGTTGAGAATCAAACGGTGCTGCTCAAGACCTTCGTCATTGGCAACATGAGCGCCAAAATGAGATACAAGAACATCAAATTGGACGAAAAGACAAGCTTCCCGCTGAAAATCACCGACAAGATGGAACGGATCAAATTCAAATGGAGACAATGATGAGTAGGATAACAGACACAATATCGAGGACTATGACCCATGACCATGGCTTACTTCACCAAAGGTACGGTATTCACCTTTGGGGAATCGCTGGTCATAGTCATGGTCATAAACCATTGTCACCCAGCTGGTCAAAGATAGAATTCGTAATTTGTCTCCTCGTCTTGATAATCACTTTCACCCCCGCCTACAGCCAAAAAACCAAAGGCAAGTCGAAACAGCAGCTGCAAAACGAAATCACAAATTTGCAAAACGAGATTTCGACCGCCAACCAATTGCTGAAAAAGACCACCAAAGACAAAGAGATGACCCTGAATGAAGTCAACCTCTTGGACAAAAAAATCAAGCAACGCGAGCAACTTATCAAGGCCTACAACGAACAAATCGCCATTCTTGACGAAGAAATCAACGCTGGGCAAAGCAACATCAAAACCCTGAATTCCGACCTCAGCAAACTGCAAAAGGAATACTCCAAGATGATTGTCTTTGCCAACAAAAACCGCAGCCATTACGATCGTCTTGGCTTCATCTTCGCCTCCAAAGACTTCAACCAGGCTTTTAGTAGGATGCGCTATATCCGCGAGTTCAGCGATGCCCGTAAGTTGAAGATGGAACAAATCAGTTCAACTCAAAAGCAAATCAGCAACGCTGTGGAAGCCACGCAACAAGCCCGGGAAGAACAAGCCTCACTACTGAAAGACGAAAAAGCACAACAAGAGGCTATGCAATCCGAGAAAGAAGACCTCAACAAACAAGTGGCCAACCTAAAGAAAAAGGAAGGAAGCATCCAGCAAGACATAAAGAACAAGCAGCAGCAGGCACAAAAACTGCAAAAAGCCATCGACGACATCATTGCCGAAGAAATCCGCAAAGCCAACGAGGAAGCGGAAAGAAAGCGTAAGGAAGAAGAAAAAAAGAATGCCGACAAAGGCAAGGCCACAACAACAACAACTGCACCCAAAGAAAAAGGCATGGCCCTGACACCTGCTGAGAAAACCTTGTCTACCTATTTCGTCAACAACAAAGGCAAACTGCCTTGGCCCGTTGAGCGTGGCGTGATTTCCTCTTCCTATGGAAAACATGCTTCTGTGGTCTCTAGCAAAGTAACCGTGACCAACAATGGCATTGACATTGCCACCACAGAAGGTGCCCAAGCCCGTGCCGTTTTTGACGGCGAAGTGACCAGCGTCACCAAACTGACTGGAGCCAACACGGTGGTTATTATTCGCCACGGAGAATACTTTACCGTTTACTCTAACCTTGAAAACGTCACCGTGAAACGAGGCGACAACGTGAAGACCAAACAAAACATTGGCACAGTGCACACCAACAAGAATGAAGGCAAGACCGAACTTCACTTCGAACTATTGAAAGAACAAGACCGGCAAAACCCAGCAAATTGGTTATCGCAATGAAAAGTAACATAAATAGAAGAGCGTGTTTTTACTTCCCCCTGCCCCCCTTTAAAGGGGGACTGTCCCCCTCTGTGAGGGGGCAAGGGGGAGTAAAAACAATCCTAATCCTAGCATTTATTCTTACCACTGTTTTCGTATCTTCCTGTAAAAGCAAGGAGGTGCCAGGACGCCGCCGTACGCCCCGCCACTGCAACACCTGCACCAAATGGAGCTATGCCCCTCAAATCGAAGGCATTGATACGCTTGCCTTTCCGCCCATGCAGACAAAAACCATCGATTTGACATTTGCTGAACGATGAAACCTGAAGAACTCGAACTGCTGCAACGCTATTTTCCAGAAGCAACGGTCACGAAGGTAGGCGAGATGTTCGCGCAACGCCGCTTCAAATTGCATTTCAAACGGCCACGCAGTTCCAAGTTGGGCGACTTCCGTCCCCCACGCACGAAAAACGGCATCTGCTGCATCACCTTAAACATGGATCTCAACCCTTACCAAATGCTCATCACCTATGTGCATGAGGTGGCGCATTACGATGTGCATCAACAATATGGTTCAAGAAAGGTGAAACCTCACGGTCCCGAATGGCAAAAACAGTTTGCCACACTCCTGCAACCTTTTATGGCCGAAAGCGTATTTCCTCAAGACGTGCTTGCTGCCCTTACAAAGCATATCCAACACATCAAAGCAAGCAGCACCGCAGACCAAAACCTGCAACGCGTGCTGCACCAATACGACAAACACACTACCTCGGTGACAACAGTAGAAAGTCTCGCCGAAGGTACCCGTTTCGCCACTAAAAACGGTCTCGTATTCCAAAAAGGGGAGAAGCAACGCACCCGCTACAAATGCTATTGCGAAAGCAATGGAAGATGGTATTTCGTATCGGCCTTGGCAGAAGTGCAAGTGATTTAGATTCTTTTGCTTTTCCGTCCAAGATCCAGGTTTAAGACTACCTTCGAAGGGAAAATGGCCTAGAATGGAAAGAATTTTCTAAACATTAAAAAAAAAGTTGTAGCTTTGCTCGTTTAAAAACTGGTCAAAATGCGAAAAATGATCCGTCATTTTTGTGATTTTATATTCGGAAAACACCGAAACAACAATCTGCCCCGTATTTGGATTTTGGCAGTGGACATGGGCATTGTTGTTTTCGCCTATTTCATCGCGGTGTTGATGTATTTTTCCAAGGACATTGTTAATCTGCAAGTCAACTGGAAATATATCTGGATCTATCCTCTGCCTTATCTTATCGCCTTTTTGATTAGCAGGACCTACGATGGAATGTTGCGCTATTCAGGTTTTAACGACATTCGTAAAATATTGTCTTCCTGCACTTTGACATTAGTATTCTACGTGGTCAGCAAATTCTTGTTCATAAAGTTTTGGCACGAAGTTGCTGTCAATATCTATCCTCCATTTGTTATCATCTTCTACCATTATCTCATTATCATGGTAATGATGATTATCCTGCGTTTGGTCATTCGGCGCTTGTATAATGAAACCTACAAGAAACAAAACATCAAACAAAATGCCATCATCTATGGTGCAGGAGATGGCGGAACAATGCTTCTCAGAACGCTGACACAAGACACTTCGTCGAAACTGAAAGTAGTGGCTTTTGTTGATGACAACCCTAAACGAGTTGGAACCCAGATCAACACCATAAAAATATTTTCGCCTGCCATGGCCATGACAGAAGATTTCATCAAGAAAAACAGGGTGGAAGTCATGGTTTTGGCCATCCCAAGCTTGGACGAAAAGCGTTCACGAGAAATTATGGAACAAGGTCTTGGACTCAACCTTATCGTAAAAACCATCCCTCCATTCACACAATGGGTTGATGGCGAAATCAAGACGAATCAAATCCAAGACATCAAAATTGAAGACCTCTTGGGTCGTACCCCCATCACCTTAGGCAAAGAAAACGTAGCACGTGAAGTCAAGGACAAAGTGGTGCTCGTTACTGGTGCGGCTGGCTCCATCGGTAGCGAGATTTGCCGCCAGGTGATGCACTACAATCCTTCTAGACTCGTCATGCTCGACCAAGCCGAGTCGCCGATGTACGACTTCCAATTCGAGATGAACAACACGCCTGACTTCAAAGAGATGAAAGACCGTATGTCTTTCGTCATCACCAACGTGAAAGATCCTATGCGCATGAGGAAAGTCTTCGAGATGTACCATCCTCAAGTGGTGTTCCACGCCGCTGCCTACAAGCATGTTCCCTTTATGGAGGAGAACGCTTATGAGGCGGTCTATGTCAATGTGTTTGGCACCAAACTCGTTGCCGACCTTTCCATGGAATTTGGTGTTGAAAAATTCGTGATGATTTCCACAGATAAGGCAGTTAATCCGACCAATGTGATGGGGGCCACCAAACGCATCGCAGAGATTTACACGCAAAGTCGGCAAGGCAATACGAAGTTCATTACCACTAGATTCGGCAACGTATTGGGTTCAAATGGTTCAGTGGTGCCTTTGTTCCGCAAGCAAATCGAAAAGGGCGGCCCTATCACTGTCACCGACCGCCGCATCACTCGCTTTTTCATGACTATCCCTGAGGCATGCAGCCTCGTGCTTGAAGCCGGGTCCATTGGCGAAGGCGGCGACATTTTTGTCTTCGACATGGGCGAAAAGATCAAGATATGGGACCTCGCCGAGAAGATGCGCCAACTAGCTCACCATCCTGAAATCGAAATCATCGAGACAGGATTGCGTCCAGGCGAAAAACTATATGAAGAAGTGTTGGCCAACGAGGAAAACACCATCAAGACTGACAATGAGAAGATTATGCATGCCATCGTAAGGAAATATGAAACTACAGAGGTGGACAGCATGATCGAAACATTGCATACCAAACTTGAAACTTGCGACCCGATGAAGATTGTGGCCCAAATGAAAGTCATCGTGCCTGAGTTCAAGAGCAACAACAGCGTTTTCAGCCAGTTGGACAAATAATCCGCGATGTACACCCTCCACACCGACCCGCTCCATCGCATCGCTTACGCCACCGATGCGTCGGCCTACCGCGAGGTGCCTCTTGGCGTTGCCTACCCCGAAAACGAGCAAGACATCATCTATCTCATCCAAGAGTCCCGACAACGAAACACACATCTCATCCCTAGGGCAGGCGGCACTTCCATAGCGGGACAGGTAGTGGGCAGCGGCATTGTCGTCGACATCAGCAAACACTTCAATAAGATACTGGAAATCAACAAGGAAGAACGCTGGGCAAGAGTGCAACCAGGAGTTGTCCTAGATGAACTCAACCTGACATTGAAACCCTACGGCCTCTTCTTTAGTCCAGAGACCTCAACCAGCAATCGTTGCTGCATCGGCGGCATGTTTGGCAACAACTCCTGCGGCTTGCACTCGTTAGTCTACGGAAGCACCAGAGATCATGTGTTGGAATGCCGTGGCATACTCTGTGATGGCAGTATTGAAGTGTTTAAGACATACACCATCAAAGAGCTTGAAGACAGATTTGGCCATCGTTTTTGGGAAGCCGAATCCAATTCCATCATACAACTCATATATACCCAACTCATTCGTTGGGCATTGGATGAAGACACAGTTCGTTTGATTGAGGACAATTATCCAGACAAAAATCTGCGTCGCCGTTCATGCGGGTATGCCATCGATGAAACCATAGAGGATCTCCACAGTGCCTCAAAACCCATAGAAGAACGCACCATCAACTTATGCAAAGTATTGGCAGGAAGCGAAGGCACATTGACTTTCATCACCGAAATCAAAGTCGACCTTAATCCATTGCCACCCAAGGAAAAGATGGTAATATGTGCCCATTGCGACACATTGCAGAAGAGTTTCTTGGGCAACTTGGTTGCCTTGAAATTCCATCCCTCAGCAGTCGAGTTGATGGACCGAAATATATTGGAACTCAGTAAACAAAATGTTGAACAGCAGAAAAATCGGTTCTTTGTGCAAGGCAATCCTGCCGCTATCCTCATCATCGAATTGCAAGGCGAAACCCGCGAAGCGATAGACGCTGTGGCCGAACAACTAGAAAAAGCATTAATAGAAAACGACGAACATTTGGTCTACGCCTGTTCGCGCGTCTATGGTTCCGATATCGTCAAAGTATGGAGTCTGCGCAAGGCGGGACTAGGCCTCCTAACGAGCATGAAGGGTGACGCAAAACCCATCGGTGTCATCGAAGATACGGCTGTGATACCAGAAAAACTGCCTGCCTACATGGCCGACTTTGCCAAGATGCTTGACAACCTTGGCTTGAACTGCGTGTATCATGCCCATATCAGCACTGGAGAACTGCACCTGCGACCTATCATCAACATTAAAGAAGCGGAAGGCAAACGAAAATTCCGCGAGGTGGCACGCCAAACCGCTTTGTTAGTCAAGAAGTACAAAGGTTCGCTCAGCGGCGAACATGGTGACGGACGACTACGCGGCGAGTTTATCCAATTGATGTACGGCAACGAAGTATATGCCCTTATGAAAGACTTGAAACGCTGCTGGGACCCGTTGCATGTATTCAACATGCACAAAATCGTCGACACACTGCCCATGGACAGCATGTTGCGCTTCGATGTCAACCAACGATATGCCATAGAAAAAGAACTCAGTGAGGGAAAAACCTATTATAACTGGAAGGCCGCTTTCGACGAATGCAAGATAGAAGGTGCCACAGGCGCCAAAAACCAACTCCACGCATTAATGTGCAGCATCGAGCAATGCAATGGTGCTGGCGACTGCCGAAAATCAAATCTCATCGGTGGAACGCTTTGCCCTGCTTTTAAGGTGAGTGGCGACGAGACCCATGCTACGCGTGCCCGCACTAACGTATTGCGCGAAATCCTGACAAGAGGGTGGGGGAGCGAGGCCTTCACCGTCGCAAACTGCGTTCCGCAGTTTGAAACAAACAGTTCACCGAACTGCGAGACGCAATTAGCGACAAAGAAAAGCATCTTGCAATCGGAAGAACTTGCTGATGTTTTAGACAGTTGTCTCGCTTGCAAAGGTTGTCGCAGCGAGTGTCCCTCCAACGTCGACATGACCCGTCTGCGTTCAGAGATCCTACAGCATAAATATGATGTCAGTGGAATGCCCTTGCGCTCTTTTGCTGTGTCATGGATGGCCACAGTAGAACGATTTGGACATATCGTTTGGCCCATCTACAACGGCTTTGCATCGTGGAATCCGACGTCCAATCTCATCAAAAAAATCATCAAATTCTCAACTGAAAGAGATATCCCAACCCTAAGTCGCGTAACGATGCGCAAAGCAGTGAAGCGCGAATGCCGCAAACACCATAGCATGACAAACAAGGGCAAGGTATATCTCTTCGCCGACGAGTTTACCAATTTCCAAGAAGCAGAACTAGGTTTGAACTTCGCCAAATTGCTCCTTCACCTAGGTTACAAAATTGAAATTCCAAAACACGCTGAAAGCGGCCGTGCCGCTATCTCGAAAGGCAACCTCAAGTTAGCGAAAAAGTTCGCTATAAGGAATGTCAACCTATTGAAGGACAAGATATCAGAACAAACACCTTTGGTCGGCATTGAACCTTCATGCATCCTCAGTTTCCGCGATGAATATCCCGACTTAGTGCCCACTGAAATACGTTCACAAGCCCAACATTTGGGGCGCAACGCGCTCCTTTTCGATGAATTCATCGTTCGCGAAATAGCCGCAGGACGCATCAAACCAGACGACTTCAAAACCGATGCGGTAGAAATTTGGCTCCACGGCCATTGCCACCAGAAAGCATTGGTGGGCACGGAAAAAACTGTTGAAGCATTCAAATTGCTTGCAGGCGCCAAAGTGCATGTCATCCCAAGCGGCTGCTGCGGCATGGCGGGTTCATTTGGCTATGAGAAAGAACACTATCAGACCTCTTTGGCCATCGGTGAGATGGTTTTGTTTCCCTCCATTCGCAAGGCCATTGCGGCGACCGATGGCATCACCCCATGCCTCGTTGCAGCACCTGGCACCTCTTGCCGGCAGCAGATTCTCGACGGCACAGGCATCCATGCCGTGCATCCTATCGAAATCCTTTACCGTTGGGTGAAATAAAAGACAAGTATTGCCGTTCTATTAAAAAGCATTATCTTTGCCACATTGAATTTATTACACGCAATATCATGAAAAAACTATTCTTCCCCATTGCAATGCTTCTTTTGGTCCTGGCTTCCTGCCGAAACGAAGTCGGAATCAAATCTTATACCTTGAACGACAGTGTTTTCATAGAAACTGAATACGGTGAAGGCTATTCATACTTCAACGTAAGTCTTGAACTGCCCACCACCAATAATAATACCCTGCGCCAAAGCATCCTGCATTGGATGCTCTCCGATGAGACGACAGACCCCGCAAAATACTATGAAATGGTAAGGGACACCTTCTTTGCCTCCGAAGGCAGCGAACCTCTATCGGAATATGTCGAAAACTACACACTGACGGAACAAACCGACAAATACGTGACCTACACCAACGAAGGCTACATATTCACAGGCGGCGCCCATGAAATGCCTAAGTATAACGGCACCACTTTCAGCAAAATCGATGGCAGCATTGTAGGTTACGACTTGTTTGAAGACCCTGAGCAACTTATCAGCATTATTGCAGAAAATATTGAAAAACAATATTTTGCAAAAAACCCTGACGAAGACTTCGTCACCGAATATGAAGAGATCACCACCTTGCCCACTACCGAACCTTGGATAGAGACCGACAGTGTGGTGTTTTACTATCAACCCTACGAGGTTGCCTCTTTCGCCGAAGGAATGCCTTTATGCAAAATCGCACTCACCGACTTGAAACCATACCTAAGCGAAAAAGGCAAAAGTTTATTAAACAATTGAAAATGAACAACTACTGCATCATTATGGCCGGCGGCATTGGAAGCCGATTTTGGCCCCTCAGCAAAGACAACTACCCCAAACAGTTTTTAGACATATTAGGTACCGGAAAGAGCTTTATTCGCAGCACCTACGAACGTTTCAGTCCCGTCATCCCTGACGAGAATTTCCTTGTGGTGACAAACAAAGCCTATAAGCATCTCGTGTTGGAACATCTTCCCATGCTTCGTCCGGACCAAGTGCTGTGCGAACCTGCGCGGCGCAATACTGCGCCTTGCATCGCCTATGCCGCCTATCATATCCAAAGCCGTTGCGCGGATGCCAACATCGTCGTCACCCCTGCAGACCATTTGGTGACCAACGAAACCGAATTCCAGCGCATCATTCGTTTAGGTTTCGACTTCTTGGCAAAAAACCACAACGCACTAATGACCATCGGAATCAAACCCAGCCGACCAGAAACAGGATACGGTTACATCCAAGTACCCAAAATGAATGCAGAATGCGGAATTGCTGCCAATGGGAATAATTCAGCATTTTCTAATGTGGTGAAAGTGGAAATGTTCAAGGAGAAACCTGACTACGACACCGCAGTGAAGTTTGTCAGTGAAGGCAACTACTTCTGGAATAGCGGCATCTTCCTCTGGACCTTGGATGGCATCATGAAGGCGTTTAAACAATACCTGCCCGAGATGGTTGAAGTCTTTGACAAAGGCATCTATAACTTCGGCACGCCTGAAGAACAGGACTTCATCAACGACCATTTCGTAGACTGTCCCAACATCAGCATAGACTACGGCGTGATGGAGAAATCGCCAAACACCTTCACCATCCCCGCTGACTTTGGTTGGAGCGACATTGGTACCTGGGGTTCTCTGTTCACTCACGCAAAGAAAGACAATGAAGGCAACGCTGTGCGCGGCAAAGCAGTGTCAGTCGACAACAAGAACACCATTATCAACATTGAGGAAGGCACCGAAGCCGTGGTAGAAGGTTTGGAAGATTATCTTGTGGCTTATCGAGACCATTCACTCTTGGTATGCAAACTCCACGACGAGCAACAAATCAAAGTTTGGATTGAAGGACTGAAATAACACAGTTTGCCGTGGAAATTATGCCTTTGGTTTCGGTCATCATGCCATGCTACAACATGGAAAAATTCATCTCCGATTCCATTATGTCGGTGCGAAACCAAACCTATTCATCCTGGGAACTGCTTATTGTCGATGATGCTTCAACAGATGCAACAGCTGACATCGTAAAAAAACAATGTGAACAAGATAACAGAATACATTTTACAGTCAAACCCGAACATTCTGGCATCGCTGACACACGAAACCAGTGCCTCAAACAAGCGCAAGGCCAATATTTGGCTTTCCTCGATGCTGACGACATTTGGCATCCGGAAAAACTAGAGACGCAATTAGGGTTCATGGTTGAAAAAAAAGTGGGTTTCACCTATTCGACCTACGACTGCATCGATGAAATGGGGCAACCTTTAGACAAAAGCGTCATGACGGCTGGCAATTTGAATTATGAAACCTACTTGCGCAACACGATTATCGGTTGTTCGACGGTAATGGTCAACAAGGCAGTGGTCGGTGAGGTTGTCGTTCCTGCTTTCCGAACCAGCGAAGACACTGCCACCTGGCTTAGTATCTTGAAAAAAGGCTTCTTGGCCTACGCAATAGATAAGCCTCTAACCTCTTATCGCATCCGACAGCACTCTGCCAGCTCCAACAAGCTGAAGGCATCGTCCGACTTATGGAGAGTGTATCAAAAACAGGAAAAACTGCCCTTATTCAAGGCTTTAGGCTGTTTCTTCAGTTATGCCTTCCATGCCATAAAAAAACGCCTCTGATGAAAAACGAGTGGAACGATTGGAAGTACTCATTATATAGGAATGCTTGGCGATTTACTGGACCGCCTCACGAAGAACAAAAGCTCAATAAAGAAGCTTACGACAGCCTTCTCCGAAGGGGAGGCTTGTTGGTAAGGAACACCTACGATTTTGATTGTCAGAAAGAAACATCTTTTTGGTATGTCATCAAAGACCAATTTGAAGGCATGGATACCTTGCCATCAAGAGTGCGCAATAAAATTCGTCATGCTTTCAATAGTTTTGAATACCGACTGATTCCTTTTGACTCTTTAAAGGAAAACGGTTATCAAATTATTCAAGAGACCTATGCTGACTATGCCGTTCACGATAGAGAAATGAATCAAAAAGTCTTCATGGAATACTTGAACCAATGTCAAAAACAACACTTTGACTATTGGGGTATCTTCAACAAGGAAACACAACAAATGGTCGGGTTCTGTACCGTGACTTTATGGGATCAGTGTTGCGAATATGGTGTGACAGGCATCTTCTCAAAATACAAGAAAGGAAACTACTATCCTTATTATGGTTTATATCAGTACCTAAACCAGCATTATCTTGAAAAACTGCAATTCAAATATGTGAGTGACAGCGCCCGAACCATCACTGAGCATTCTCAGATTCAGGACTATCTTATTCAGAACTTCAACTTTCGCAAAGCCTATTGCCAACTTGAAGTGCATTACCGCTGGTGGATGAAGATTGCCGTCAATTTGCTGTATCCATTCAGAAAAATCATAACTTTGCCCCGAATTAAGGCAATTCTCAACATGGAGGCCATGCAGCGTGGAGAAAAATAAGCACACCATAGGGTTCTTCTTCAAATGGTGCTTCGACAGGGTCGTAGCACTCCTCGGTCTTATTATCCTCTTTTTGCCCCTGTTCATCATCGGCATCCTCATCAAAATCGACTCAAAAGGCCCTATGTTTTTCATGCAATGGCGCATCGGTAAAGGAGGCAAGCCTTTCAAGATCTGCAAGTTCCGCACCATGTACGACCAAGCCGAAGGCGACACCGTCACCACGGCCGACGACCCGCGCGTCACACGCATGGGCCACTGGTTGCGCCATAGCAAGGTGGACTGCCTCACCGAATTGGTTAATGTATTCATTGGTCAGATGAGTTTTGTCGGTCCGCGCCCCGATGTACCCGGCTATGCTGACCAACTGCAAGGCGACGACCGACGCATCCTACAACTCCGTCCAGGCATTACGGGTCCTGCCAGCATCAAATACCGCGATGAAGAGGAACTGCTTGCCCAACAAGCCGATCCAAAGGCCTACAACGACACCGTCATTTGGCCCGACAAGGTGAAAATCAATCTCGACTATCTTGACAATTGGAGTTTTTTAGGTGATATTAAGTTGATTTTCAAGACTATTTTTTGAATTGGCATGAATGAGCATAATCGTATCTCAGCACTCATCAATAGCAAATTCTATCCTTTGGTGCTGTTTTTGGTTTCGTTTGTCTTTGTGACATTGTTTTCAAGGGCAACATCATTTTTATACGTATTTGAAGGAGGCGATGCTGCCATTTTCAAGCAAATGGGTCTGGCTTTGTTACGTGGCAAAGTCTTATATGTAGACTATTTCGACAATAAAGGCAGTATCCTCTATTTTATTCAAGCCCTTGGTCTTTGGTTAGGTGGCGATTTCTTTATCTTGTTGATGCAGGTTTTGTCATTGACCGTCACTTTGCTCATTTGGGATAAAATGCTTGCCCTATATCGAAATGAACGAAGTCGCTTAATGGGTCTTGCCTTGGTGTTGGTTTTGCTGTTGTGCTTCTACCAAGATGGTGACCTTACCGAGGAATGGTGTTTGCCTTATGCTTCTTATCCAATTTTGGTGTATTTTCGTTCTTTGAGATCGGAAAAAAGAATCAGTTCAACTAATATGTTTGCCATTGGCATTTGCTTTGGAATCATCGCCTTTATCCGCATCAACAACGCAGCACCTTTCTTGGGTTTCATTGCATATTATTGGGTTCTGCTTCTATTTAATAAGACCTTCAAGGAGTTTTTCAAAAGCCTATTTGTGTTTTTCTGTGGACTGCTTATCATTGCTACTGCTTGCATACTTTATTTCTACCTAAAAGCAGGGTGGCAAGGTGTTAACGAAATGTTTTATGATCCATATCTTTCCAATTTTGATTATATTGGGACATA
>JAEEGJ010009882.1_pt1 | contig 25208 bp, 18 predicted proteins | sample 8958761 | NCBI WGS metagenome assembly JAEEGJ01 (sample SAMN16246546, study PRJNA631951) | gut metagenome | biome: gut microbiome; feature: rumen; material: RS-attached | host: Bos | place: Iran: Karaj | collected 2018-10 | reverse complement strand
GCGCCCTGCTGGTCCAGGTGCTCGGCTTCTTCCTGTTCGCGGGCCTGTCGGCGATCTTGCCGGAAGGCGCGGGCCGCATGCTGCTGGAATGCGCGATGATCTGCCTCATCTGCCCCTGCGCCGCCGCGGCCGGGGTCATCACCCGGAAGCTGGACGGCGACCTCGCCGCCACCGTGAGCTACCTGTGCCTGACGAACCTCGCCGCCACCTTCCTCATTCCGATGGTCATCCCGATGATCCGGCCCGCCTCCGACCTGGGGTTCTGGGCCTATGTGTTCCGGATCGCCATGAAGGTGTTCCCGGTGCTGGTGCTCCCGGGCCTCCTGGCCTGGCTCATCCGCTACACGACGCACAAGCTGCAGCGCCGGCTGATGCGATTCGCCCCCAACTCGTTCTACATCTGGTTCATCGGCCTCACCCTCGCGATGGTGCTCGCCACCCACGCCCTCTTCTCGAACTACCCGGGCGGCTGGGCCCTCGCCGGCATCGTCGCCGTGTCGATGGCCACCTGCGCCCTTCAGTTCTTCCTCGGCCGCCGCATCGGGAAGGGCCGCGTGAACTCCATCACCGCCGGCCAGGGCCTCGGCCAGAAGAACACCGGCTTCCTCATCTGGTTGGGATACAATTATTTAACCCCCGTTACTTCCGTCGCCGGGGGTCTCTATGCCATCTGGCAGAACCTGTTCAACAGCTGGGAGCTCTACCAGCACGAGCACAAGAAAGAGGTTTCCCCAAGGAGTCATTTTTGAAAATTCGTGAAAAGCAAAGCTTTTTAACTTTGTAATCTGCAAAAAGAAAGGAAACGCTAAAGTGTAATGGATGGCGTGAATTTGATACAGAATCTGGCCAATGGATTCATCAACGGCATAACCTATTCCCTGTTGGCAATCGGTTTCGCCCTGGTATACAATACGACCAAGATTTTTCATATTGCCGCCGCCGCGCTGTACAGCTTCGGGGCCTATATGTTCTATCTGTTTGTCAGTCTGGGTCTGCCCGCGCTGCTTTCAGGCGGCATTGCCGTTGTGCTGACTATGGGCCTCAGCTGGCTCATCGACACCTCCGTCTATCAACCGCTCCAAAAAAAAGAGGCTTCCCCGAACGCATTGATGATTGCGTCCCTCGGGGTTATGATCGTTGTCGTCAACCTGCTCATCATCTTCTTTCATAACGAAGTCAAGCATTTTAAATATCCTGCCGGCGACCATATCTTTTTGGGATTTCTCATCATCACTGATGTTCAGAGAATCCAACTGATCATCGGGGCCGTGGCCATCACTTTCGCTCTTCTCTTTCTCAACCAGACACCTTGGGGGATTCGTTTCCGTGCACTCAGCACCGATCGTTCACTTTATCGGACCTTGGGATATGATGAGCGAAAAACCCGGCTCCTGGCCATTCTGATGAGCGGAGCCTTCATCGCCGTCGGAAGTTGCTTGCGCGACTATCAATTCGGCGTTCACCCGAACGAGGGGATGACGTATCTGATCAAGGCGATGGTCGCCATGACCATCGCAGGGACAGGCCGTTTCGGCATCTGCGTTCTGGGCGGGATTGTCCTCGGAGTCCTGGAAGGATGGGTCGGTTTTCGGTTTCCGGCCATCTGGACGGATGCCGTCACTTACCTTCTTCTGATTTTAATTCTCCTCCTGCGCCCACAGGGCATCGCAGGAATGAAAACACGCGCCATATGATCGACTTTTTCTCTGATTTCTTCATTATGGCGGGAATCTATGTCATCCTCGCCCTCAGTGCCAATTTGCTGATCGGGATGACGAACCTGATGACGCTCTGCCTGGCCTCTTTTTATGGCATTGGCGCTTACCTCGGCTCTTTTTTCCTTCTTCATCACGACCTCCCCTTCATCGTCATCGCCTTGATTGTCATGGTGGCGACGGGTCTTTCAGCTCTCCTCGTTGCCCTCGCTTCGATAAGACTGAAAGGGGACTCCTACGTTCTGGCCACACTCGGATTCCAGTTCGTGTTCATATCCGTCCTGTTCAACTGGGGAAATGTCACAAATGGAGACAAAGGCGTTCATGGCATTCCGCGTATCGAACTGGGGGGGATCCTGCCATTGAAGAACGACTTGGCCTATTTGGCTCTTGTCGTCCTCGTTGCTCTTCTCGCCATCTGGATGTTTTCCCGGTTGCAACGGTCTCCCTTCGGCCGGGGTCTTCGCGCCATCCGTTACGACGAACTCTCTGCGAAAGCCCTGGGGCGCAACACGGCCGGGCTCAAGTGCTGGGCGGTCTTTCTCTCGGCGGCTTTCTGCGGTCTGGCCGGCTTGCTTTATGCGTCCTTTAAGGAGAGCCTCCATCCAAACCGGTTTTCCCTCGACATCTGCATTCTCATCCTTACATCACTGTTTATCGGAGGCGCCGGAAACCGTGTATCCGGGCCTGTGTTGGGCGCCCTGATCGTGGCATTCCTATCGGTAGCACTTGACATCCTGGACAATGTCGGATTCGATGGAATCGCCAATTTGGAGCAGGTCCTGTTCGGATTGGCTTTGCTCGCCTTGTTATTTCTTCGACCTCAAGGAATGGTCGGCAACACCCGCATCTGAATGGAACTCGTTCTGAAAGACATTTATTTGACCTATTCTGGTAAACGGGATGCGGATTCTCAGCTCCTGAAGGGAATCAACCTGCAAGCGGAGAAAGGCAAGGTCACCGCTCTCGTTGGTGGGAACGGCGCGGGCAAGACGACGCTTTTCAACATCATTTCCGGTTTCGAGAAAGGTTTTCAAGGTCAGGTTCTCCTGGACGGGAAAGACATCTCCCGTCTTCCAGTTCACCGCATTGCCCGCAAAGGCGTCGGGCGCCTGTTCCAAGGACGCCAGCTCATGGATGACCTGACACTCCTTGAGAATCTGAAAATCGGGGATGACGACCATACGGGAGAGGATCCGTTTGATGCGCTCCTGTCTCTCCCCAAAGCCAAAGCCGGCTCCAAGAGCCTGTCCGTCGTGAAAAACTTGATTCGGATACTCGGCAAGGGCCATACGAGAAAATTATTGAGCTGGCTATGGAGAGTGGTCGACAGGGAAGCTGTCCGGGAAAGAAAAGCAAAGGATATCTTGGCTCGATTGTTCGGTGCAGAAACGTCCTTGCTGGCAAAATTAGACAATCAAGCAACCGATCTTTCCTACGGCGAACAACGCCTGGTCGCCCTGGCGCGCTTGCTGATGGGAGGTTATCCTCTCCTGCTGTTGGACGAACCCACAAGCGGGGTAAACTCGGAGTATATCCGCTCCGTCGGCCAAGCCATCCGGGAGATGGCGGACCGAGACGGAACGACCGTTTTCCTCATCGACCACAACCTGGACTTTGTCCGTAGCGTCGCCGACCGGTGCTGCTACCTCAAAGACGGAAAGATTTTCAAGAGCGGGACACCCGGAGAAGTTCTGGACGATTGGGAAATCCGTAAAGACTATGTAGGCCTATGAATACCGACCACATCTTGAAAACGACAGGTTTGTCTGGAGGCTATTCCAAAGACGAACACGAAAGAATCCTTTGGGGGATCAACCTGGAGGTGGGGCTGAATGAAACCGTCGGCATTCTTGGCAAGAATGGTTCCGGGAAGTCCACCTTGGGCAAGGCGCTGATGAACTTGATTCCTTTCCGGAGCGGGCAGATTGTGTTTAACGGCAAGGATGTCACGACCTGGGAAACCAATTCCTTGGCCCAGGAGGGAATGTCCATGATGCACCAGGGCGGCAAGGTCTTCCCTGGCTTGTCCGTACGCCAGAATCTGGAACTTGCCTGGGGCGCACATCCGGACAAGGATTACCAGGCTTTCCTGAAGGAGACAATTCCGATCCTGCATAATCCGTCCTGGAGATTGATGCACAGCAACGCCGAAAAACTCTCTGGCGGAGAGCGCCACGAACTGGCGCTGGCCATGGCTCTGGCGAGGAAACCACGTCTTCTCATCCTGGATGAACCCAGCGCAGGCCTGTCTCCCCAAAGAGTGGACAACCTTTTTCTGGCTTTGACTAAGATCCGGCTGCGGAAAGACTCCAAGATGGGCATCATCCTGATCGAACAGAACTTCGCCAAGGCCGCGACTTTCTGCGACAGATGCGTGATCGTCAAGGACGGAACCATCTCTAAAGAATTCTCACATAAGGACTTCGACCACCTGACCGGGGCCGAAGAAAAGACCCGTTTATTCCAATATCTGTTTTAAACCATGAAAAAAACTTTCTGTTTCCTCGCAGCATCCCTGTTTCTCTTGTCGATTTCTGGTTGCAAGAGCGATTCCGATGGCCGTCTTAAAATCGGACTGATTAATCCTGAACAGGGAGAACTCGCTTCCTATGGCCAGGAAATCCTGCGCGGTATTGACATTGCCGAAGAAGAAATCAAAGAACGAGACCTCTTGAACGGGCGTAAGGTGAAAGTACTTAAAAGAAACACCGCCGGCGACTCGGACGTAGCGCTTAGAAAGGTCAAGGCGCTGATTGGATTTTACGGTGTCAAGTACATCATCGGCGAGATTAGCAGCGATGCAACGGAAACCGTCCTCAATTATACAAAAACCAAAGGGGTGTTCCTTTTCTCGCCGGGTGCCGCTACGCCCAAGCTCACCGGGGCCAGCGAACTGTTTGCCCGGAACTGGCCCTCCAACAAATCAGAAGCCATAAGTGCTGCCGAGTATTCCTATGATGTCAAGGGATACCGGACTGCCATTGTCGTTTATGTGAACAATGAATGGGGAATCGGATTGAGGGAGAACTTTGAGAAACGGTTCGCGGAGAAAGGAGGGACTATCGTACGTACCGAAGTTTATCCGTATACGAATACGGACTTCCGACCCTTGATCACCAAGATCAGGAATCTGCAAGCCGATATGCTTTATCTGGCCGGCAACCAGAAAGAGATGGGGTTGTTCATGAGGCAATACAAGGAATATCATGTCGAGTTTCCCATCATCTCCAACACAAGTTTCCTGGAGTCCGACTGCCTGACCCTGGCCGGAAACGCCGCCAACGGGGTCATCGTCCCGACGCCAGCCTATGATCCGGAAAGTACGGCCTCCGCAAAGATCAAGTCTTTCTCGGAAAGATATGTGAAAAAATATGGGACGAAGCCTTCTTTGGTCGACGCCAATGGATATGACGCGCTCATGATGATCGTGGAGGCCGTCAAAGAGGTGGGCGACGACCCGTACGCCGTGGCGAAATACATCCGGAACCTGAAGAATTACGAGGCGGCAGGCGGAATCGAGAGCTTCGTGGACGGAGACGTCCTGATTGAAAACGAATTCAAGATTGTCAAGGACGGGGCTGCGGTTTCCCTGGAATAGTTTTATCTTATTATATCCGAATGCAACTGACACAAAGGACCAATCTCTATCGGGAATTGGTCAAGTATCCGGAAATCGTTTCTTTCCTGAAGGGGCCGGCTCCTCTTCAGGATCTGTTTGAATTACTGCCCCTGGCTCCGGAGCGGATGGCACTGTACCGCGAGCTTTACGCTCCTGTTGGCCATACACCGGTATCCATCCTCCCACTACCTGGAGACAATCGTCTCTACGTCAAACGGGAATGTGAGAACGGAATGGGAAACAACCACTACTCCCGATACTGGCTGGTTCATCTCGCCCTGGCCGAAGCCTTCGGTCTGATCCGGGTGGGAGAGAGCACCCTCCTGGAAATCACTTCCGGGAGCTCCGGGATATCCTTGTCCATGGCTTGCGAAGCATTGGGATTCAAGCTCCGGATCATCATCCCCGAGCATCTGCCCAAGGGACGTGTCGATGCGATGACCCGTCCCTGCACGACCATCGTGAAAGTCCCCGGATATATAGGCCGCTGCCGGGATTTTTTCCTCCAGGAAAAGGACAAGGCCGACTATTACCTTCCAAACCACAGCGAGGAGAAGTCGAATCTGATCTCCGACGTCTTCGCCCGGGTCGCCCACGAATTCATCGGCGACCATGGGCCTGTCGACCATGTCCTCCTCGGACTGGGAAATGGTTCGTCCACATACGGAATCGCCAAAGTCTTCAAGACGGCTTCGCCGGCCTGTGACATCTGCTCCTTTTATCCGTCCCCCCAGTCCAACAAAGTGGTTTACGGTCTCTATGCCGACAATCTCACCTTCAAACATATCAATATGACGGAAAAAGAGACGCTCATCGACCGGGAGCGATTCATCGACGACATCTCTATGGACCGTGTCTACCAGTTGTTCGCGTCGGAGCCCATCGTCCGGCAATGGGGACACAGTTCGCTGTACGCCTTGAATGTGGCCACCCAGCTCGCAGAAAAATGCCACGACGAGACCTTCTTTTCCATCGTGTATGACAAAATCGAGAGATATGCCAACGACTAAGGAAGAAACAATCGGCAGGACTATCCTGAAATGCTCCACTTCCCTGCTCAATTCTTTGCAGGGGTATGAGGATGCGCCCAAAGAATATACCCTCGATGAGCAGTTGAAAGGTGTGTTCAAGAACATTTCCACTTGCTTTGAGGTACACAATGAGCCCATTTCCTTCATTTCCTTTGCCGACTCGGAATTAAAAAGCAAGAAGATGGCCGACTGGGAAGTCGAACCCGACAAAGGTCATTTTTTCTATGCACCTATCATAAACGACCTGGATTCCAAAAAGAAGAACAAAAACGACTTCCTGATCAACGATTATTACTACTTCAAGTCCATCCTGTCCGATACAGCTCCGGCCGGTAATTGGCCAGTCTGGGCCACCGAACAAGAAAGAAACCTGTTGTCCACGCCCAAATCCGCCCAGTTGGCCTATGTCCTGGAAGATGCTTTCGTTTATCGGATACGGTGTGCAAAACGGATCAGGAAGCCGACCCTTTCCTATGACTGCGGTCAAAAAGTGCTCGTCGTTACAATCCCTCATTCTTGGTTGGATTTCCACGGAAAACCCCGGAAGAGATCCAATACCTATACCCCAATCGAGTTCAATAGTGAGGAGTTTCAGTACTCTCCTCGCGAAAATGGTGCGAATTCCAAGAAGAAGGGCGACAAACCATATCCCTCCGGCAAAGCCGACACGGGACAATTGAAAGCACGTATTGAGACGACCTCGAATCTTCTCAGGAAAGCGAAGATTCCCCTGAAGCAACCGGACTCGAACAAAAAAAAGGACATTTACGCCGATGGCTTTTCCCGCCTGATTCTGAGCTTGGCATACCTGTCCAAATTGTTGGATTGCTGGGTCGAAAGCATCCCTTGTGCCGTCAATGTGATGGGAGGTAAGCCAAGATGCCTCGGCGTTTTCATCTGGGGCTACTACGGGGAATCCCCGGAGTCCCCGTACAGCATTTATTTCCAGCAGTTGTCGGATAAAATCTGCACCTGCTTCGCCAGCCAATACATCCAGCCCTTGAAGAATGCCCAGGAGGTCAAGGAAAAGGCCACGGCGGCGGCCATCGCCCAGGCCATGGCCCGAAATCTCAGCCACAACCACGGATCTCACGTAATGAGCGACTTGATCGGAGACCTTGTCTACGATAGACTGACCGATGACGCGATCAAGAACGAAAAAAAGGCATATGTATCGTCAATCAGCGAAGACAAGGACGTATTCGACGAAAAGAACAAGCAGATTGCCTACTTCAGCCGCTACCTCAAGAACCGGATGGATTATCTGAGCGAGGTCACTTTCGGTGTTTCCACCCTCCTGACCACAAAAATGGTCAAGAGCGACGTCCTGGTCGAATTGGATCGGGTCCGAATCCTGCTCAATCGGATTTCCGGCGTTTCCGGCTTCTCGTTCACCATCGTCTTGAAATTTGAAGGCACGCTCAAAAACGAGTCCGACATCGGCGTCAGCCTCCCGGGAGACATCCTCGGTTGCCAGGCATTCTACAATATTCTGGAGAATATCATCCGGAATACCGCCAAACACGCCGCGAGGAAAAGTCCTGATCAAAAGCAGGTTACATTTACCGTCTGTTTCAAGGACATTACACCTCAGGCTGGTGGCAAGAGCGCGGATGCAGACGCCTTGTATTGCGTCGAGATCGACAACGGGACAGACGAACGAGACATTGACACGCTGGTGGATAATCAGAATCGACTGCTCAACGAATCCGTCCTGGACGAATATAACAATCTCCGCAGTCACGGGCTGGGACTTTTGGAAATGAAGGCATCCGCCGCCTTCCTTCGACAGATCGACTTGCTGGACATCGACTCCAGGGACTATCAGGTTGACTCCAACGAAGAATACTACCATGCCGAGCACGGAAAACACGTTCTGAACATCTTGAAAGCCTTTGCGATAAAGGAGAAGGATGAGAATGGAGCTGCCAGAAAAACCAAGGCGGGAAAACTTGGGTATCGTTTGTTTGTCCAAAAACCGAAGGAAATCCTTTTCATCGGAGAGCCCAAGGATTGGGGTGCAACCGCCTCGGAGGGAAAAACCCTGCTCAATCTCGGCATCCAGTTCAAGGATGAATCCGGATTCCAATCCTGTCTCCGGGAAGGCGTGTCCTTTTCCCATCGGTTCCTGATCTGCCAGGAGGACAGAATTTCCGAGACTACCCGTGATATGCTGGGGAATCACAATGACTGTAAGACATTGTTGCCCTTGCGGAAGCTGTTCCTCGACGAAACGCGGACTGCCCAGGTCCGGGCCGTTCTGTCCGAGGAGCCCCGCCAGAAGACCCTCTCCGACCTGATGCAGCTCGCCTGGGAGAAACAGATGGAGAGCTTGGAGATCGACAAGGACAGCATTTTTATCGGACCTTTAAAAAACGACGACAAACATCAAGTGGTTTTCCTCAACCACAGTCACGAGATGGCCTATGACGGACTGATGGAGGAAATCGGCAAGAATACCGATTGCAAGGTCGCCAATGTCTGGGTCGACCATGTCCTCAGCCATACTGTGGCCAAGCTGCCACAGTATCCCTATTTATCTGTGCCCACGATTCCGGGTGCCCATTTAACGCCTTTCCAAACGTATCTGTGGGCCCTGCTAGATTCCTCCTTCATTCGCTATGAATTGCTGGAAGCCTATCTTTATCCAGTCATCGTCCTTGACGAGCGGGTGCAGAAATATGCTTCGGAGAATCGAGAAGGAGTTTATCATACAAATCCTGATGGAACCGTAAGCAAACCCATCCCGTGCATGAAGCTTCATGCCTCTTCCAACGTCCTGATTCCCGAGAAGGAGGCCATTCCGTTGTCTCCCAACGATTTCAAGGAAGAATACAAACAGCATATCATCGATTTCGTCAGAGACCGGTTGACAGTCAAGAGCCACGGCCCTCATCCCATCATCCTTGTGCATTATGGCATTTTGGAGCGTATGTTTGGGGGCGACACAGTGCAGATCACCCAACTCCTGGATGACTGGTCCGCACAGGCCCTGCGCGTCGTGGTCACCAGTGGCCGCGGTGCGCACTCCTTGCCACTTCCCCCCTCTGTCTGTTATGTCAACCTTTCCTCCGTCCTGAACGTATTCAACGAGAACCGCCTCAAATATCTGGTCCATTATCTGATGAGCCAGTCCCGGCGTAAAAACTCGGGAAAAGCGGACTCTCCTATTTTTACGAACAGAACGACAACCGAATCATAATCATCAAGATAATGGATAAAGTACTTATTTTCACCAACGCTAGGAGAGGAGGGGACATTTCGCTGAGTTTCCGCATGGGCGGTAGCTGGGCAATTGTTTACTCCACGATCGATGACGTCGACATCCTGGCGTTCTCCACAGATGAGAACCACAACCCGACGCTGAAAGCGGCCAACTCCTTCAACGAAGAAGGAATCGAAATCTATTTTGTCTATGACGAAATCGACAAGGCAAAGCTGGGGTCATTGCTGGATGCTTGTCCCAATGACACATTCTACATTCTGGTACACCAGGCGAGCCCGGTCATCAAGACGTCCTACTTTGAACAGCGCGCCAACTGCCATGCTCGGGAAGGTTCCCACCAATCGATGGACTTCATGTTGTATTACCCCGTTTTCAGAGTCCTTTTCGACCGGAACCAAACAGACAAATTGAACCGGATCATCGAGATTCTTCATCCTCCGATCGAGACTGTCATCCGTTTCCTGAACGAATGTCTCAAACCCGGCAACGGCGGTGATGGAACGCCGATGCACAAGTACTACCAGAAGATTCTTCTCGATGCCAAGGATCATCCCGATGTCCAGGAAGCCTTGCGGCACTTTTTCAAAGACATCTATCCCGGAAAAAACAGTTTTGAGGAGTATGAACGCTGCTTGGAAGATCTCCGAGACGAGCTCCTCAAACTTTCTTGAGCTTTCCTTTTCAACGCTCTGAACTCCAGTCCCTTCTTCAACCTTCAAACGAACTATGGGAGCTTCCCTCGGGAATACCGCTCCTACCCACGGAAGAGGACACAGATTTCAGCAATCAGATCTCCCATTTCCGGGCAGCAATTGTTGATTCTCGTACGCAGGTCAGGTGTGTTGTCCAGATTGATTTCGTCGGAGAAGAAGTCGTCAAAGATACTCCATAGATCAAATCGCACATCTTCGTCCACATCCGCACTTTTCAGATACTGGATTACATCCCTGAGCATCTGCAAGAACGACTCCGCGGAAGGACCGACAACCAGATGACGGGTGATGCCCGCCGCCTCGAAGCTTGTTGCATCCTCTTCCGCCTTATTCTTCAGGTATTCTGTTGCCTGGTTGACCAATTCCTGCGTCTCGGTATTGGGAACAAAGGAATCCTGCTCAAAAACGAGTTCATTGGCAAAGAATTGTGTCCGATCGCTCAGATTGATGCAACAGGTAAACGCACCGGCTTGGGCCCTCGGGGCATCCGACAGTTCAAAGCCCAGTTTGGTCGTCAGATAGCTCGTATCATAGTGCTGCAGCTTGATACCAAATCTCTTCGCGTATTCCCTGTAATCCTTTTCCACGAAAACATATCTCACCTCCCGGAACGCAAGGTCAGATTCTTTCAGGGAACCTTGATGCCGGAGATAGTTGATGACCAGTTGCCTGTGGAACAAGACGGACTCCAGTTTCCCCTTGCTTTTGTCCATCAAGGCGTCTGCGGTCAGCTTGCCAGGACTCAACAAGGATGTCTTATTCGTCGGCATCTGATTCTTTTCCACAAGGTTACGGACCTTCTGGACGATTTCGTCCAGCCAGGATTGATTGGCAAGAAGCGCTTCCAGCACACCTGGAACTTTGAAGATGCCTTGCCGGGGCCGGGGGAAGGACTCCAGAAAATCCCGCTGCTTCCTGTAGTATTCACACTCTTTGACCATATCATCCATCCGGTCAATCAGGCAGCCCTGCAACTGCTCCCAGCCGCCTCCCTTGGTGAAAACGGCCGGGGATTCCATCCCCTTGTGCATCTCAACCAGCCGGGAAATCACGTCCCGAGGAAGGGCCGACACAATCCGGACCGCCGCATGGCGGACCGTACCACGCTCGCTGACAACGCAGCTCTCGGCACGCCGAAGTTCCTCCAAAAGATCCAAACCGTTGAAAGGAAGCAGGTAGTCGCCGGCTTTGCCACTCTCGGTAAAGAGCAGGTCGATGAGAATCAGGTCATATTTACCCTCCTCGACCCGGTCTCCTGTTCGAACGCTTTCCGCTATCTTTTCCTTCGCCATCCGGATCGTCGCTAAATCCCAGGCCTCGACTTTCGAAAAGCGCTCCTTAAAAAAGTTCAGCAGATTCTGCCGGGACGCACGATCATCCTCAATGATGAGCACACTGTATTCGAACTTTTTTTCCGGACAGCCGGACCGGGTGGCGAATTCGCTTTTCAGCCGGTTCAGATACAGTCGGAGCTGTTCGCTGAACTGCCTGACTTCCTCTGGGGTAAACAGTTGGGGAAAGCGCTTCTTCAATGCTGCCAGCTCCTCCGTTTTCCCGGCGTCCTCTCCCCCAAAGGCGGGGAGCGAAAGTACGTCCAGGATCGGACCGATCCGTGCTTGGGCCGAATCCAGCCCGACTTTGTCCAGATCGGAGAGCGTATGGAGCAGATAGTCCACACGGCCGGATCTGGAGACGACGGTGCGTTTGATAAGTTCGAACTGGATGTCAGAATAGGTGGCGGGCACTTCCGTCTTCTGGTCCAAGAGACTGCCCAGGGTCAGATGCGGGAATGCATTGACCATCTCCGAGAACTCGGGGCCTACCAACTTACGCAATTGGTCCCGTTTGTAGATGGAGATGAAAACAAGATGAAAGAACTTGTCCTTCAGCTTCCCTTCCAGCAATTCCCTCGCCACCCGATAGCCGGCGTCGATTCGATCGTGATGGTCCCAAAACAATTCCGGGACGATAAGCACCTTATGGGCTCCTGCGTTATAGAAGGCCTTCTTGAAGGTTTGAGCCTCAAAGGCTTCCCGGCTCGAGACGATGCAATCCTCTTCCAACTCGTGGACGATGACATTGCCGTTCGCGTCCTGCCTTTGCCCGCGGCCTCTCCGCGGCCGCTCGATAAAGGCCTTGATCCGCTCAACATAAACTTTCGCGGGATTGGTGATCAAATAACACTTCATAAATCAACTGCACTTACTCATTATCAGCAATCAGGGTAGGATTTCCCACCGTCACCTTCTGCCAAAACTGCGGGAGGAAACAAATCCACGACTTCCCCTGGTCTTGTTTGATCGTGTCTTTGTCAAAGGAAACAGTCGGAATCCGGAAATATGCCGCGAAGGGGGGAGTGATATCATTCAGAATCACCGTCGACCCCCTCTCAGCCTGGTCTGGGGTCCAGACATTTTGGACTCGGGCGGTCCAGTAAGACAATTCAGACTGTTCCGGTTTCCGGAAAGAAGTGCGCCATATCGCACATCTCAATCCGTCTTTTTTCCCCTCATCCACAAAATGGGCATAGAAATAGAGCAACGTACCGGGTCTGACATCCTCGGCCGGGAAAGGAAGCCGGAACGAAACGCCTTTTCTTGGCAAGATATGGGACAGCGCAACATCCACTCCCCACGATCCCCACCGGAGGATGCGGTAGTTGGCCGTCCACCAGTTCTCGAAAGACGTGTCCCGATCTTTGGACAAATCCACTTTCTTCAAAACATATCGAAGGCTGACCGCCACGATGGTTGCCTGAACGTTATTTCGGGCGGACATACCCCCCAACAACTCCTCGCAAACGGCGTCGCTGTCATTGAACGAGGCGTATCCCAGGCTTTCCTCGTCCTTCAGAGAATACCCGGTCCGGTCCTCTCGACCGACGCTTGGCTGAAGAATTCCTTTCAGTAGGTCAGGGATACTGAACAATCCCGTATCCATAGTCAGATAATCAAAGAAAACTGAAAGAATCTCGCCGTATCGAATACTGTCCAAGTTCTGTCCGGAGGAAAAGCTGTCAAAATGGACGAAATTGTTTCGCTCATTCACGATCTGAGTCGAGAACACGGCTCCCTTGGTCATCACTGGCCAGTCTTGTTGAATTCCTTTACCCAAGGTGACCATATTACCGTCAGCTTCGAAACGGGACGGGTGGATGACCTCCATCATCCTTCCGAGCCGGATCATCAGGAGTTCATAGATGGACTCGCGGATTTCAGGCTGGGGACTGGTGAGGAGCTGCTTGTGCGTCATAAACAAACGGTTCAACTCGTGTATGACCGCCTGCCTTTGAAGGGGTTTGTGCTGTTTCGGGTCCCCGGGATACCAGGATGCATTCTCCCACCAGAAAGAATGGTCGCTCTGTTCCAACTGCCTGATTCTTCCGAGAAAGCCGTAAAGCAAGGCATATTCCTCCCCCGTCAGACGTCTGATCTTAGCGACCAGATCAAAGAAACGTTTCAGGGAGAACAGGCGATAATCCCCTCCGGAGAGGTGTTCTCCTTCATCCACCCCTTCTTTCGTCCACACGGCATCGGCACCACGCTGGATGGCAATGTCGCCCACCTCGCGCTTGTCAGAGGCCGTGAAAACCAGGATCGGACAGGAAACCGGCCTCACACTTGTTTCCAGTGATGTCAGTTTCTGCAACAGAGCAAGACCTGACAACTCTTCCACCGAGGCGGTTTCGTCTTCCGATGACAACCGGACATCCAGGATGACCAGGTCGGGCGACCAGGAAAGCGTTTTGTCGAGCAGCGCATCAATGTCCACTCGCTCCCGGCCGACCGCCGGAGCGACGAACAGGTCGGAGCGCTCTTTCCCATAAAGGATATACTGCAGCAAGTAAGCCCAGCCCATATCGGCCTCATCGTCGATGAAGACCACCCTCAAATCCCTTTCCCATAAAGCGCTCATATACCCCATCCCCGTCTCCTGAAGGTCATAATCCTTGAAAAAGGGAGGAGGAGGGCCCTGAAAACGGGAGTGGTTCATCAGAATACCCTGGTAACTGCCGTCCATTTCCAACGTGCCGAGGAGCCCTGGGGGCAGGGAATCATCCGACATCCCGAAAAATTCGTGCAGGACGTCAAAGAGACGTAGCACGCCCCACCAGTTCGCCAGGGAATGCCGCTTGGTCTTCATCAGTTCCAGCGCTTCCAAGTGGAAAAAGGCCGTCACGTCCTCCTCGCACAAACAGTCTTTCTTCTCAAGGCACAGGGTCTCGTCAATCCGGCCGGGAATCTGAACGCAGGTGGTCCCCCGGGACAGGAGAATCTCGCTGTGGGGACAGACTGAAAGGAGCTGATGGGGCGGGAAAAAGGAGTACAGGATGCAATGTTGTCGCCATCCTTGGAGTCGAAGCAGTTTGAGAAGCCGAATGCCGTCAAAAGCAGTCCGAGGCCCTCCCCGCCAGGAATAGCAGGCGTCGATGACGAAAATGTCCCCGTTCCCCCACTCTTCCTCGCAGTTCCGGACGAAATCCTCCTTTCGGACAAAAGCCTTTTCCCCTTCCCGCACGAAGGACGGGACGGGGAAAGGGCTCTCTACACCGATGTTTGCAACTTGGATGATGGTCATAGGAAAAACCGTTGGCAAACAAAGATACCTTTTTTTTCCGAGGAAACGAAGCGGCTCTCTCCCTGAAAATCAAGGAATGTTGGAAAGATATTCGATGACGCGTTCCGTGTAGGGAATCTCCTCCTCGTCGATCTCTTGGACCAGCCCCTCCAGCTTCATCTTCTGGTTGTCGTAATAGTCCCGGAACTTTTCCAGCAGAGGGGCGTCCAGGCCCTCGCCGTCCAGTCCGTCCAGGTAGTTCGCGAGCGTGCTCTTGGATCCCTCCAACTGGTCGCGAATGGTGCCGAGGAAACTCTTGAGGCTTTCCAACATTTCGATTTGACCGATAATAACCTGTGTCATAGGTCTCGTGGGGTTAAGGGTTAATAATGATGATGATTGTATGCCCAGTCCTTTCTGCACGGATTTTTTGTTCAATCCCATCACAGAAAGCGACGAGCCTAATTCATATCCGGCATTGTAGCCGGCGATATAGGTGTCGTATGCCTTCTGACCATGGATGACCCCTTTGCTTGAAAGGCCCATCCGCAAAAAGTTCTTGTCCTTCCCGTTTATGCCGTCATCGAAACCGTGCTGCTTGCCGAGAAGGAAGTCATTTGAATTGAAGAGTGCCTCCAGCATATCAACCGAACTCTTTGATGGCCCAAACAATCCCGGCGACGACGATGACCGCGAGGACAATCTTCCACCAGGTATCCAGTACATATGCGAAGAGATACCAGATAAAGACAAGCACCAAGACCGCAGCGAGCAGTCCCAGCCCGATGTAGATCCACATCCGGGTCCGTCTCCGCCGCTCTTCCTCTTCCCTTTGCATCCTTCTGTCGTTCTCACTCCTCTCCTCGACAATTTTTCCCATCAGAGAACTGACCCGTTCTTTGGCGCGGACCATCTCCTGCCCGGTCATTTCCGTCTCGCAGTACTTCCTGACCGTTTCATATTCCCTGCGAAACGACGATTGCGGACGGTTCGCTTCAATCCGGGTATGCTCCAGCAAACGGTTCAAATCGGACAACGGCTGACGGATCCGCCTGAGTTCCGCCTCCACTTCCACACACTTGTTGGCGCGGAGCATCTCCAGGAGCGGAAGAGTCACCCCTTTGAAACGGGAAAGGGTTGCATCGGCCGAGATGATGACGGCGAGATGCTGGGAAAAGAGCGATACATAACGCATGGTTGCGTTAACGATCCCATCGCAACCCATCTGCTGCGCGCAGAAGCGGTCCAGTTCCGCCTTCCGGGTGGCAATTTCCGGCGTGGCCGGCGTGACCGAGGCCCAATAAGTCTGCCACTTCTTCAGTCCATCCAGCTGGTTCGCGATTGTCGTCAGGGACCAACCATCACCGTCCAGTTCGCCACGCCCGATCCGCTCCTTCAATTCCCGGGCAATCTGAGGGAAGCGACTGACGAGGGGATGGGCATCCACCCGTCTCAGTTCCTCTTCTTGCCTGGCCAGGAAAGCGTCTGCCTCCCGGTTCAACTGGCCGCAGCGGTTCCGGGCATCCTGAATGCCGGCGGAGCGCAAGCTGGAGACGCAGTAGTTCCAAAGGTCGGGAACCCGGCTTTTCACCGGGGCCGGAATATCCTTCCGACCAGCCAAGGCGACCAGATCATCCTTCAGTTCACGAAGTGCCGGAAGGATACCGTTACAGAGTTGCCGGGACGCCTCAACGCCATTTCTGTCCACTGTTTCGCAACACTCCACCCGGATTTCCTTGAAGAAAACCAGTTCCGGGATCCGGCCCAGGCGGGTCTTCTCCTGCCGAACTTGCGCCCGGTGCGCCCGTTCCAGCGCCTCCCGCTCGCGCCGGGCAAGTTCCGCCTCGTTGACCTGCCGGATCCGTTCCAACACGGCGTTCTTCCGGCGGGCGGCCTCTGCCAGATTCCCGGTTTTCATTTCGCGGAGGCAGAAAGCATAGAATGCGTTCTTGCCTACATCCGCCGAGGGAACCAGCACCTCCGCCTGGCGGACTTCCTCCATATGGCGGTCCACAGCCTGCAGGCGGGCCGGCAGGTCCCGAAGCAGGGCTTCCACCCGCTCCACCTGCCCGTTCTCCATCAAGGCCGTCAGTTCGGCTTCGATTCCGGAATAGCGGTCCAGGAAAGGACGGGCGGATTCCAACAGTTGCCGGATCCGCTCCAAGAGCGCCTGGCGCTGGGCCAGACGGCCCAATTCCTGTTCACCGCCGTTCCGGCGGTTCAGATAATCAAAAAAACTGGTCATCTGTTCGTCACTGTTGAGGGTTTATCATCTGCAGGATCTGCTCCTGCGACAAGTACGGGAAACGGATCAGGCGGTTGCTTGCCGGGTCTCCGTTGTTGTCATTGTACACCGCATGGAAGCGGGGAAGGTTCGCGGCCGCCTTGTTCCGGGTACCGAGGAAAGCTACGGACTGATCCTCCGTCATGCCCAGCGCAATCCGCAGACGGATATTGTCGAGCAACGAACGACGAACGCCCGATCCGAGGCTTTGCGTGGCGCCGATGAAGTGGATGCCGAATTTACGGCCGATGCGGATGATCCGCTCCACCAGCACCGTCTCCACGAGCGCCACTTCCCGGGATTTCCCGGTGAACAGGACGTGGAACTCATCCACGATGCAAACAACACGCGGCATCGATTGACCGGTCTTGTCCATATACTGACGCAGGTCATCCACCCCGGCCTCATTGAACTGGCGCTCACGCTCCTGCATCAGTCCATCGATGGAGGCAATGATCGGAAGGCACTCCTCCACCTTGCTGGAATTGCACTGAAGCAGCATATGCGGGTCGTCCTTGAAGACCTGAAAACCGGTTCCGGCGCAATTCAAGACGACAAACTGGAGCTCCTCGGGAGAATACTGCTTCATCCCGGCGGCGAGGATATGGTTCAGCAGGGTGCTTTTCCCCGTACCGGACTGGCCGCCGATCAGGGCGCAGAAGGCGTCCCGTTCGTGGCCGAAAACCAGTTGGAAAGGGCGACCGGAGCATTCTCCGAGCGGAATCCGCAACCCGTAACGGACATCGTAGCTTTCCTCACTGCGCTGCAACTGGGAAAAAGCCTGCGCCTGGCTGCGAAGCTGGGCTTTCACCCCCTCCGCTTCCTCCAGGCGAACCCGATACTGCTTGTTGTAAAACGACGATTCCGCACAGTTGTGTACCGAAAACAGGCCGTTGCCGGCGGCCTTGAACACGGCAAGGCGGTCGAGGAAGGCTTCGATGTGCTGCCGCCGGTAGGTGTGCGCGTCGGGCAGTTGCCCCGACACAATGAAAAAGACGCCCGTTTCCCGACCCACCTGCGCCATAGCAGCGAGTTTGTCCAGGCAGCCTTCATAGCCCGACGGATAGTCGGCCATCAACAGGACTCGGTAGGGCTGGATCCGGGTGGCCGTAGCATTGTATTCTTGCAGGTCGCCCGCCCCGGAGAGACATTCTCCAACCACGCGGCCACACTCCTCGTACTGCTCTTTCACAGCCGCTTCGGCTTCGGCCATGATGGGATGGCTCACTGGTGCGAGCTCCCGAAAACTCATTCCGAGTCGCATCGGGTCCAGGATCGTGAGCCGACAGTAGCCCGGAGCGACCTGGCGAAGCAACTGGACGGCGATGTCCTGTGCAGCCGCCTGGATGTCGACCCGGCTCCGGTCGTCCGTTTCGAGGAACACCCCGCAGATGCCGGCCGTCTGGACCAGAGCCGGGTACGAAAATTTTCCCTGCACGAGATTTCCGACCCGCACAAATTCGGGAAGAACCTGCAAGGCGGTAGCGCGATGCAGGTAATTCCCATAGTAATCCTCCCGGAGGCTCTCCTCCGTCAGGCTCTGTTCGCGTGCCAGGTTGGCCCGCTGCCGGTTCAATTCATCCAAAATACCCATCTCTGCTCAATCGTTTCAATCGTTAAAGACCGTTCCGCAGGACCGCACGGACACCTGTCCGTTATCCAGCCGCACTTCCCATCGTCTTTCCGTCGGATGCTCCACCGACAAGAAAGCTTTGGAGAGCGGTCCTTCGATGCTGTGCTTGATAACCCGTTTGATCGGACGCGCCCCAAACTCCGGCTGGGCATCCTCCGCCGCGATCCAGACGGGCAGGTTCTCATCAAAGGATACGGTGTACCCTTCTTCCGAAAGACGTTCCTGCAACTCGGACAGCTGCTTGCCGGCAATGGTAACCAGCAGGTTCCGGTCCAGTGGACGGAAATGGATGATCCCATCCAGGCGATTTCTGAACTCCTGGGAGAAGAACGCATTCACGGCTTCGTCCACGGCCGCTTCCGCCTGCTCCTCCGGTTCCGGCGCCGTGAAGCCGATGGGCGTGCGGCGTTCCGCATTCGCCCGGCTTCCCAGGTTGGAAGTCATAATGATGACGGTGTGGCGGAAATCCACAAGGCGGCCCTGACCATCGGTCATTCGACCGGCATCGAGAACCTGAAGAAAGGCCTCGAAGATGTTCGGATGCGCCTTCTCGATTTCATCCAGCAGGACCACGCTGTTGGGTCGACGGCGGACAGCCTCGGTGAGCTGGCCGCCCTCGCCGTAACCGACATAGCCGGGAGGCGCCCCAAACAGACGGGACACCGTGTGAGGTGCCTGATATTCGGACATATCGATCCGGATGAGGTCCTTGCTGTCACCCATCACTTCCTCCGCCACCGCCTTGCTTAGTTCGGTCTTGCCGACTCCCGTAGGACCGACGAACAGGAAACTGCCGATAGGACCGGTATTGTCCGACATATGCAGCAGATTCCGGCGAATCGCCTCCGCAACGGGCGCGATGGCCTGATCTTGACCACACACCCGGCGGGCGAGGCGCTCTTCCATTCCCAACAGATTCCGGGCCTCCTCCGCACCGAGGCGGGAGGCGGGAATGCCTGTCCATTTTTCGAGAATCGTCCGGAGCAGGTCCTCGTCCACGGCGGTCTTCCTCTCCATCCGGGCACGCGCCATGGTCTCGTCCAGCAGGTCGATCGACTTGTCAGGCTGGCGACGCGCCGGGACATACTGGTTCGTGAGCCTGACGGCTAGCCGGACCAGGTCGTCATCGACCGTCACCCTGTGGAAGGTTTCGTAAGAATGCTTGATGCCCAGGAGTATCGTCACCGTATCTTCCGGTGACGGTTCCAACACGCGGACCTTCTGCAGACGACGCTCAAAGGCAGCGTCGCTCTCGATAATCTGGGCGTATTCGTTGTTCGTCGTCGCACCGATGACCCGGATGGCGCCGCGTGCCATCGCCGGTTTCATCATATTCGCAGCGTCCATCGCCCCACAGCCGCCGGCTCCGACGAGTTTGTGGAATTCATCGATGAACAAAACGATATCCGGATGGCCTTCCAGTTCGTGAAGAATCGCCTGGACCCGCTCTTCGAACTCCCCGCGGGCGGAAGCGCCCGCCAGCAGACAAGACACGTCCAGATCATAGACAATCACATTTCGAAGCCCTTCCGGCACATTCCCTTCGTAAATCCGGGAAACAAGTCCTTCCACGATGGCCGACTTTCCGACCCCGGTGTCGCCGACAAGCACGGGGTTGCACTTGGTCTTGCGCAGAAGGGCGGTCTCCACTTCGCGAATCTCGACTTCGCGGCCAATGACCAGGGGGAGTTTCCCCTGCCGGGCCTTTTCGTTCAGGTTCGTGGCGAAGCGGGTCAGCGCGCGAAGCCCCCGACGACCGTTGGGACGGTCTGGTTCCGGCAGCTCTCCCGCGGGCAGGACGGGCGTCTCGGGGGTATCCGGAACCTCTATGATTTCAGGATGGGAAGGCGGTGCGGATGCGCGGGGCGGGCGAAATTCCGTCGCCAGGGCACGGAACAGGCACTCGTGCGTCACGGTTCCGTTCTGGACGCAAGTGTGAATGAGTCCGCTGAGTGTGGACGAGATGGGGGGCCGAGGCCCCCCGCCTTTGGGAACGAGGGACATCGCCCCGGCAACCGTTCTGCGGAAAGCAGACTCGGGAATGTCCATTTCCCGCAGGACCATGGCCGCCAAGACCGGATAATCGACCAGCAGAGCCTGCGCGAGGCAAGCAGGCTCGACCGCCACGCAGCCGGAGTCTTCAGCCAGCCGGACGGCGCTGAAAATCGCCGTCCTGGCTTCGGGAGTGAATCGTACCGGGGTCATGATCTTCAAGCACGAACAAGGTCCATCTCACCGCAGGTGCAACATTCCTTCCGGGCAGGAATGTTGCAACCGTACCATCTGAGGATTCGCGGGCCGGGTCCCGGCCGCGAGAAAGGTGGCACTTTGTGGTACTTCCGGTCGCGGTGGTTGATCCACACGAAGAAGTTGGACGGGGCAAGTTCCTCCGAGAGGGTTTCAATGCCGGTATCCTCCATCCCGCGCGTCATCTCGACCAAGGCGAGCTTCACGGTCATATCTACCAGCGGGGCGATGTCGGCAGGCAGTCCGATCTGGACCATCACGCCGGCATCCTCCGGGGAAGTGTAGGAAGGAATCGTCCCGTTGGCGCGGGCGGATGCTTCATTGGTGATCTCCTCGTCCACATAGCCGCCCTGGGCAATCAGGCAGTTGTAGCAGGCGGCGCCGGGACGCTGGATGAAGATGTTGAGCCCTTCGGCGCGGGTTTCGGCGCGACTGTAGATGATCGTCTTTCCTGTCTCCACACCAACGGAAGATATGACATAGCGGCTGGTGTTGTTGTCCGTCGCGCAGATGACGACATTCGCCCGGATCATCAGTTCCTTCAGCTTCTCCCGGTCCTTGCATACGTCCATTGCGTACTTCTCCACCACGGCAAAAGGGTTCTTGCGGAGAATGGCATCCTCCATCACGTCGACCTTCAGACGGTCTATGTCGGGGACACCACCCACGTGGCGCGACAGGTTATGCGGTTCCACACGGTCGTGGTCCACGACGATAAAATGGCCGCACCCTTCTTTTAGAAGGCCGATCGTCACCTCGCTTCCAATGGATCCCTGTCCGATCACCATCGCACAGCGGTCCTTCAGGTGAGCGCATTCAAACACTTTTGCGTAGAACTCTTCCTTCGAAGAAAAAGAGGGGTACGCCGCCTCCGCGGCGTACCCAGTTTTGGGAATTTCAGTGACGACCGCCGTGCTCCCGACGGGAGCGGACTGTCCGAGGGGAACGTATTCCAGCGTTCCATCCTCCTTGAAGACGAGATTCCCAGACTCGTCCTCCCCGTGATTGATCTCACGGATGTGATCTGCAATCGTGTCTGCCATGGCAAAAACAGGATTAAAGGTTAAACTTAAATGACACAAGCCTGGCTTGCTTTTGCAAAGTAAGTGAACAGGTCTTTTCACTGCTTTTCAAAATCCGGAGCCCCCAGGACAAAGATCATCAGGCGTGAGGGAGATAATAGTCGATCGGATTGCCGGTGACGAGATGCATCTCATAGCATTCCAACCAAATCTTTCCCCGCATATACAAGTAAAGCAGAGATACCTGGGGATTCCAGCTCGAGGTCCAGCCATAACAGAGCTTGGTGTTTCCGTTTTCATAGCCGTAACAGTGCATGGAAGCATCCGTGCTCGACATCGGTCTCCCCTTCCAGTTCTTCAACTCACCCTTGACATAAATCGAAGGGCATACCTCCGGGAACCCCTCGAGTTTGATGATCAGACCGTAGGTATTGCCCGGATCGGTCATGACGGCGGCCGTCAATTCCGCATTCGGGCCGCACGGTTCGCTCAATTTGTAGTTTCTCCTGCCCAGCGTCCTGTTCAGAATGGACACTTCAAGGTCTTTGCGTGTAGGTGTCATTTGCTGATTTCCTCCATTATACGGACGGGGCTCGTGCCGCTCAGAACCTGGAGGTTCAAACGCTCGTACCCGTCACTGTTAAACATAAAAGGGTTGATGCGAACACGATCGCCGTACGTGACGATCATCTGGACAAAACGGACGAGGCCGGCTTTGCGCATTCCATCGATGGTCATCCGCTTGTCATAACCGCTGGGTTCGTTGAGACCCAAGCGATGATGGCTGTGGCCATCACCGAGATGGCGCAGGCCATAGCGGCCCGTCAGACGGTTGCCCTCCCTGGCCAGATAGTCCATGTCGGTTTTGCAGAAAGCCACTTGGTGTTCGGCATTGGGACCGCAGTCCAGGACATACTCGACGACAGGGACACCCGACGCTGTAGTCGCGCCGAACAAGTGCCAGTCCGTTTCAATGCCGTCGTAGGCCAAGCAGAGGCTGACGATGCGGAGCAATTCGCTTTCGTAGATGAATATGTCCGTCTTTTTGGGTGCAACCAAAGGTGGCACCTGAATAGGACGGGCATTCGAGACAGGAACGACGGCAGACCGCACGGGTGTGGTCCGCTTGTCCAAAGGCTGCGAAACCGGAGCATTGCCCCGGGAAGCCTGACGCAAATGCTCCAGGCGCGCTTTGCGCAGCAGTTTCAGGGATTGGTTTTGTGGAGACTTACTCATAGCAACCAGAATACTCATCTGGTTGCAAAGTTAGAAACCACCCCTTTTCACTACTTTTCTAAAATGCTTGTCTGTGCAGAGGAGGAACGGAATCTATTTCTTCTGATTGAGCGCCTGCAACCGGGCGCTCGCGGAGGCCTTGTCCGTCTCGGTTTCGCCGTACTGGGCCATCATCGCCAGGTATTTCTTCTCCAGTTTCACGTCCTTCTTCTGGCGGGCGAGGAGAATGCCGTTGCGGATGGCGGTGACATCGTCCGGATGCTTCTTGAGCACCTGGTCATAGTACTTCTGGGCCTTCTTGTAGTCTTTCTTGGACACCAGCCAATAGGAACCGAGGTTGTCCAGGAAGAGCGGGTCGTCCTTGCTGTACGTGAGCATATGCTCGGAGAGGCTCTTGAAGGCTTCGGCCGAGGAATCCGTTCCCAGGCGGAAGAAAGTGAAGCAGTAGTCCTGGATGAGGGCTTTGAACACTTCGTCGTCGACCTTCTCCAGGGACTCGTGCGTCCAGGCCGGATGCTTCTTGTAGTTCTCGTCCGCCAGGGACTTGAGGGCGGAGAGGGCCATGTCGGGGCTCCCCTTCTCATAGGCGGTGAGGGCGTCGATGCGGAGCAGGCGGAGGTCCAGCCTCTCCGGCTGCAGCGCGACGGCCTTGTCCAGGGCTTCCAGCGAGAGCCCGAAGGACTCGTCGTCATACTCCGTGTCCTCGAAGAAATTGTTCTTCCGGCCCAGGGAGTCGGTCATGTTCAGCAGCGGTTCACGGCCCAGGTAGCGGTCCTGAGGCAGCTGGATGACCTTCGTGGTCTGCGCCTTGGTGAACCAGAAGGAGAAGCGGGCCAGCAGCTGCTGGATGTCGTCCGGATACTCTTCGGCCCAGCGGTCCAGCAGGGTTTCCACGCCCACGCCGGCGGGACCGACGCGGTTCACGAGATTGTTGTATCGACGGACATAGTCCTCCTGCGGAGTCTGGGCGAGGAGGGTCAGGGGCAGCGCGAGCGCCAGGAAGAGGGTGAGGATTCTTTTCATCGGATATCCATTCTGATTCTGCGGTCTTTGGGATAGAGGTTGTTGCACCGGCTGCCGAGGTTCTTCCCGGGGCCGAGCGGGTGGCCCGCATAGGTCAACGTCAGGAGCCCCAAGGGGGCGTCCGGAATGCGGATGGCATCCCCGTGCAGGTACTGCAGCGCGGTTTCCCGGTCCAGGTCAAAACAAGGGTACGGGTCCGGCGGCGGGACGGGCAGATCGGCCTTGAAGAGCGAGAAGACATCGGCCGTCCGGACATTCTCCGGGTCTCCGTGCTTGCGGAGGACGGCGGCGTACTGGCCCTCGCCGGGGACGAATCCCGGCAGCAGGGCGTAGCCGTGCTCCGTCCGCGCCACGGGCGGGAAGTCCCCGCAGTCCAGGATGTCGGCGCCGAGCTCGGACGCGATCCAGGCCACGGTGCCGTCGTTTTCCTGCCGATTGAAGGTGCAGGTCGAATAAACGAGGACGCCGCCCGGCTTGAGGGCCGACCAGACGTCCGAGAGGATGCGGCGGGAGCGGGCCGCGCAAAAGTCCACCGTTTCCGGGGACCAGTCTTCGATGGCCTTCTCGTCCTTGCGGAACATCCCCTCACCGGAGCAAGGGACGTCCGCGACGATGATGTCAAAGACGGGTTTCCCGGAAAAGGCCGACGGGTCGCGCGAGACGACGCCCACGCGGGGGTCGCCCCAGGTGCGGACATTCGAGCGGAGCACGCCGAAGCGGCTGCGCATCACCTCGTTGGCCAGGAGGGAGAAACGGTCGCCGAAACGCTCCCGGAGCGAGGCGGCGAGGTCGGTGGTCTTGCCGCCGGGGGCGGCGCAGAGGTCCAGGGCGGTCACGCCCGGGCCGAAGCCGTCCAGCGCGGCGCGGAACAGTTCGCCGACGAACATCGCCGACGAATC
>JAEEGJ010009879.1_pt1 | contig 25214 bp, 17 predicted proteins | sample 8958761 | NCBI WGS metagenome assembly JAEEGJ01 (sample SAMN16246546, study PRJNA631951) | gut metagenome | biome: gut microbiome; feature: rumen; material: RS-attached | host: Bos | place: Iran: Karaj | collected 2018-10 | reverse complement strand
CTATGCCATATATGAGATATGGACCCACTCCAAACATAGGGAGCTTTTGTCCTTCTTTAACATAATTTTTAAAACTCTTAAACACTTTTCCTCTCCTTATCAATTAAATATCCGTTTAATCGTCTATGACAACAATACATCATAATAAAGATTCTGTCAATACTCAATTAAATATTTGTTTAATCCTTTAATATTATGTTAAAATGTAATACAAATAACACATTCAATTTCTCAGGAGAATATATATATGGGAGATACAATACTACCTCATCATCATCACAGCGAAGAAGAAGAAAAAATACTTATGCGTAGTATGCCTGCTGATGACGCAGTTGCATCTGTTGCTGAGGCTATGAAACAACTTGGTGACCCTACCAGACTCCGTATCTTTTGGATTCTATGCCATACAGAAGAGTGTGTTCAGGATATTGCTGCCCTTATCTCTATGTCATCTCCTGCCGTAGCTCATCACCTCAAGCTTCTTAAAACCGCCGGCCTTCTCACAACAAGACGCGAAGGTAAAGAAGTCTATTACAAGGCTGCCGAAACACCCCTTGTTTGGAAACTCCATACCACAATAGAAGACATCGCCGACATAAACTGCCCGCGTTAGTCTCCGGGAGAGGGAAGATATAACTATAGGGGATGGGGCAGATAAACGAATCGAAGATAGAAAAATGGTATAGATAGCCTGAAACAAAATAGTGGATATAAAAAAGCCGGGTAATAATACCCGGCTTTAATTATATGCTTATAAGTTTGATTAGAACTTGCCAGCCTTAGCTGCTTCTTCGATAGAAACTGCTGTTGAAACTGTCATACCAACCATTGGGTTGTTACCAGCACCGATGAGACCCATCATCTCTACGTGTGCAGGAACTGATGAAGAACCAGCGAACTGTGCATCTGAGTGCATACGTCCCATAGTATCTGTCATACCGTATGAAGCAGGACCTGCTGCCATGTTATCTGGGTGAAGTGTACGACCTGTACCACCACCTGAAGCAACTGAGAAGTACTTCTTGCCTTCTTCAAGTCTTTCCTTCTTGTATGTACCAGCTACTGGATGCTGGAATCTTGTAGGGTTTGTAGAGTTACCTGTGATAGATACGTCTACGTTCTCTTTCCACATGATTGCAACGCCTTCTGGAACTGAGTTAGCACCATAGCAGTTAACCTTTGCACGTGGTGAGTTAGCATCCTTAGAGTAGCACTTACGTGATACTTCTTTTACTGTATTTGTATATGGATCATATTCTGTCTCGATGAATGTGAATCCATTGATACGTGAGATAATCTGAGCTGCGTCCTTACCAAGACCGTTAAGGATAACTCTAAGTGGTTTCTGACGAACCTTGTTAGCCTTCTCAGCGATACCGATAGCACCTTCAGCTGCAGCGAATGACTCGTGACCTGCAAGGAATGCGAAACACTCTGTATCTTCTTCAAGAAGCATCTTACCAAGGTTACCATGTCCAAGACCAACCTTACGTGTATCAGCAACTGATCCTGGGATACAGAAAGCCTGAAGACCTTCACCGATTGCAGCAGCAGCGTCAGCAGCCTTCTTGCAACCCTTCTTAATTGCGATAGCAGCACCTACTGTGTAAGCCCACTTTGCATTTTCAAAACAGATTGGCTGGATACCTTCGATGAGGTGATATACATCAAGACCAGCTGCTTCTGTGATTTCTTTACATTCTTCTATAGATGAGATGCCATATTCCTTAAGCTTAGCAAGGATCTGAGGCTCTCTTCTTTCATATGATTCAAATAATGCCATGTGATTTATCCTCCTAATCCTTATTCTTTTCTAGGGTCAATAACGCGAACAGCATCTGCTACTCTACCATACTGACCTGAAGCTTTTTCAAGAGCTGTATTAGCATCGTCACCCTTCTTGATGAAGTCCATCATCTTACCAAAGTTAACGAACTTGTAACCGATGATCTCATCGTTCTCATCAAGTGCGATACCTGTGATATAACCATCTGTAAGTTCAAGGTATCTAGGTCCCTTATCAAGTGTACCGTATGTTGTACCAACCATTGAACGTGTACCCTTACCAAGGTCCTCAAGACCAGCACCGATCTGAAGTCCATCTTCAGAGAATGCAGACTGTGTACGACCATAAACGATCTGTAAGAAAAGCTCTCTCATAGCTGTGTTGATAGCATCACAAACAAGGTCTGTGTTAAGTGCTTCCATAACTGTAAGTCCTGGAAGGATTTCTGATGCCATAGCAGCTGAGTGTGTCATACCAGAGCATCCAATTGTCTCTACTAATGCTTCCTGGATGATACCGTCTTTTACGTTAAGTGAAAGCTTACAAGCTCCCTGCTGAGGTGCACACCAGCCGATACCGTGTGTGTAACCTGAAATGTCCTTAACTTCTTTTGCCTGTACCCATTTTGCTTCCTCTGGGATTGGAGCTGCACCGTGGTGTACTCCCTGGTGTACAGGACACATGTTTTTAACTTCTGTTGAGTAAATCATATTACATTGTCCTTTCGTTTATATTAGAAAATTCAATTTTCTGCTGTTCATAATAATATCACAATGATATTTATTTAACAATAAATGCTTTTACGATTCTTTTCGCTTTATTTCATAGAAAGAAACATAGTTTCCTTCATGTTTTTTACTCTTATATGTGCATTCATCAGCTCGTTTATACAGTTCTTCGAATGTAATCATCTCCGAATTGTAATAGAAGGCAACACCTACGCTTACTAATACCTTAGTATCACCAAGGGAATCAATCTTGATATTCTTAATCTTATCAAAGAATCTTTCAATGATAGGTCTTCCTTCTTCCTGAGAAGTAACGCCTACCGCATATGCTGCAAATTCGTCACCTCCAAGCCTGAAAACTATGTCTCGGCTTCGGAAAGTCTTCTTCATGCTTTCAGCTATAGCTACGATAACCTTATCACCTACGTCATGACCAAAGTTATCATTTATAGATTTAAACTTATCAACATCAAGAAGCATAAGCATACCGCCAACACCTTCACGCATAAGTTTTGTAATCTTATTCTCACCAGCACTTCTATTAAATATGTCTGTCATACGGTCTGTTTCAGATAAAAGAAGAAGTTTATCTCTTTGGCGCTTTTCTGTATCGATAGGCTCTACAACCCAGAGAACACGTTTAAGCTTATCATCAGCCCCTCTTTCACCTCCAATAAATCTACCACGACACCACTTTCCTACATTGTTAAGATGTTCTTCGGTTATGGTATCCTGATTCTTCATTCTTTCATCAAGAGTAGACATGTTGATGAATTCATGAACCTCGTCTAAACAACTTTTATCTGTAAGAAGATTCATGGCATTATAAAGAGTTTCCTGAGCATGGTCACCTGTAGGTCCTACAACCTCAGATATTCTCGCAGCATTGCAACAGATTTCCTGATATGTATCCTTCTCAAGATTAACATCATACATAGATATGTATATCTGACTAACAGATGCAAGCTGAGCATTCTGCTCCTTAGTAATAAGGTTACTCTTACTTATATCAAGGAATATAAGAGTAATAATTGTAATTATTATTAATATTGCGAAGAAAGCTACAAATGCGAATATTCGAAGCCCCCTAAATAGGTCATGTGTGTTAATAGCAGATACACAATACCATCCACATTCCAATTCTTCTGCATAGATTAGATATGTATCGTTGTCATAGACAATCTCAAATCGACCTGAACCTCCGCTTAAAATCTTATTATATATAAGCTGACCAAGTTCACAGTCATCTTCCATAAATTTATAGTCAGTCTTGTTATAGTCCGAATGAGCAACTATAGAACCAGAGTTATCGAAAACTATGCCCTGTGCCCCCTTGGCTGATGAAGCAATCTTATCTGTTATATCCTTTATTCCAGATAAACTTATGTCGAGAGCTATTACACTTTCACCATCCCTGAGTTTCTTGGCAATGGTCATCATAACTGTGTTTGTCTGAGCATCTACATATGGCTTAATATAAGTCAGGCCATCACCTTTATTTTCCATAGTTTCTATATACCATGGTCTTTCTGTAGGCACGTAGTCATCATCTGGAACCCAGCCATCACCATCAAGATATCTGTCATTGACCCATCCATATATGCCGGTAAAACCAGCATCCACAAATGACTGTATACTCCTGGTCTCGTCAGTCATATAGTTAAGCATCTCAACTGTAGATCTTCCTTCTGCAAGCATATTGTCTATGGTGTAACCCACAAGAGCTGTGGTGTGATTCCCCACAATAAGATACCTGTTGAATTCCTGAGCAGATATTTTTGCATTACGCTCACACTGAAGCGACGTATTCTCTTTTACATTCTGATAAACATAACGACATCCAGCAATAAGAAGTGCTGTGATAGTAACGATAGCAACAAGCGCTGCTATAAGAATTTTAGCGCCTATATCGGCGATAAGATCTGAAAACCTAATTTTCCTATGATTCATACCTAAGCCCCAAGACTAGCGTCCGCAGGCTACATCAGCAATCCCTTCTGTCCCCCCGCAGAATTCTAGCGTCCCCTTTTTATTGTTATCAGCCATACCACCATCTCTTGCCGGTGTGCTAACAACCATCTGAAAACATATAACAACTACTGCAATTAACATTGCTACAACTGCAATTATATTGTGTAATGTAATTTCCTTCTTCATATCTATACTCCTCTTATACATAACATTTTCATTTGCTCCGGTACTATTATTATCGGAAGAAATGCCATTTACTTTAGTATATGAGAAGTATTATTTTTAATTTTTTGAATTAACGTAATCTAGAAACTCGTTGTAATCCCTAATATAATCAGAAGTATCATAATACTCCGATGCAAGAACAAGAAGAACTGTTCCTGGTGTGAATTCGCTCATCTCTCTCCAAACATCATTTCCGATGTAGACACCTTCATTATGTTTGTTCATCTCGATTATCTCTGAGCTATGGCCATCATCAACCTTAAGCTTAAATGACCCGTTAACACATATAAGAACCTGCTCAAGGTGTCTATGAGCGTGCTTGCCTCTAGTTACGTCATCAACTGTTTTTACTATATAGTATACTCTCTTAATTTCGAAAGGAACGTTTTTAAACTGTTCAAGAGGTACTAACTGTCCCTGTTCGTTACCAAAAGAGTCAAATTGTATACGCTTAACGTTCATCTTGCCTCCAGAGCAAATATCATTGGGATTATTATAACATATAAGTGACGAGGAAAAAAATAAAAAAGCCCCTAAAATTTAGAAAACCTGCAACAAAGTGCAGGTTTCTAAAAAAGTATAAAAGGGGGGGAATTAGTCTATTTTATATTCAAATCCGAAGTGCTATTTTTTTGCGCTCCGATGTTTCGTTCCTCTTGATGGTGTTAATTTAACATATGCTTCTTAACAAAAACTTAACCCAAACAAAAATTTTTAAAAATTTTTTATTATTTTTTAGAAACCCTTTATTTATGCGGGTTTTCGAGTGAAAAATTTTTTATTATTTTTTTAAATTCACTTCACTAAACAGGTTATGTTAACCTACTTAACAAAAAATGTTAACAGCTTAACGCTGGCTAATATATATGAATTTATTGAATAAATCATATTAATAAGTTACTATATCTATATACGTACACAAGGGGAATTGATTATGTATAAGATTATTGCTGTAGATGACGAGCAACTTGCTCTTAAAAAATTCGAACATCAGATAAAGGATATGAACAATCTGGAACTGCTTCAGACATTTACCAATCCTTTAGATTCTTTAGATTTCATCAAGGAAAATACTATAGATATAGCTTTTCTCGATATTGAGATGCCTGAGATAACAGGTCTTGAGCTTGCAGAGAGGATTCAGGAGATTGATCCTTATATTAGTATTGTGTTTATTACTGCATTTGACCAGTATGCACTTGAAGCTTTCAAGGCTCATGCTATAGGTTATCTTCTTAAACCACTTGATATGGATGAGTTTAAGAATCTTATCGAGAGCTTAACAAAGACCCGTCCACCTAGAGCAAGCAAGGTTGCCGAGAAACATACAGATGCTGACAAAGGAAAGCTTATTGTAAAGTGTCTTGGTCAGTTTACTTGTTATGCTGCAAGTAATCCAACTCAGCCTATATCATTTAGAACAGCAAAGACTGCCGAGCTATTTGCTCTTCTTATACATCACTATAAATCATCAATTACAAAGTATCATATACTTGATACTCTCTTCCCTGACATTGATTACGATAAAAGTAATAAGCTTTTCTATGTAAGTTGTTCATACCTTAGAAATGCATTTGCTAAGTTTGATATAGTAGATGTTCTTCTTAGAGAGAATGATAGCTATAGAATTAACACAGAGATTATTTCTTGTGACTACATTAAGTTTATGACATGTGCAGAGAATATACCTGGTCTTAATCTTGACCAGCTTAGAAGCTGCGCTTCTATGTATAACGGTGAATATCTTATGGGCAGAACTTACGAATGGGCATTTGAAACAAAGCCTTATGTAGATAATATCTGCCAAAATATTACTTTCACTTTAGTTGATAAGCTCAGAGAAGCTGGACAGAAGGATGAAAGCTATCAGGTACTTGATAGATATATTGCTCTTGATCCTCTTCGCGAGGAATCAATCGCTAAACTTATGGAGATGTACGTAGAAGACGGTAAGAAGGATGCTGCTGTTCAGATATATAGAAACTTTGAAAACAAGTTATCTGAAGAACTTGATATTCTTCCATCGCCTAGACTTCGTGCAATAATTCGATAAAAGAGGTTTATTGCTGCTTTGGATAATAAGAAGAATTATAAACTAATCTATTTTTCTCTTCTTGGACTTTCTATTATCCTTGTGTTTATTATTGGTTTTTTTAATAGAAACCACTCTTTATTCCAGCAAAAGGGTTATATTAACCTGTCCTCTTCACGTCTTGGAAGCAGGGTTATTACAATCAACGATTTATTTGAACATCAGGAATCCCGTTCAGGCGCTATGTATGACGTGTATAAGCTTGAAATGGATTTATCTCCATATGACAAAGAACTTGCCATATCTCTCCCACCATGTAATGGAAACTTTCAGATAATAATTAATGGGCAGAATATTTATACACAACAAACCAAGGATATGCCTATCTCATATCTTCAGATTATCAACCATCACACTGACAATCCTCATCTTAACATAGTATTATACTCCAGCAAGAAAGGTATAGAGGAAAGCCCTCTTACAACTCCTCTCTACTCATCTGACTTTACAATAGGAAGTGCAGAAGCAATTAATTCAAGTAGACGTTTTGGAGATATTGCCTCTATGCTTATAGTTATAATCTGCTTAATCTCAGCAGTTTTCCATGTAACACTGTTTATTATGCATGATTATTCAAAGATACACTTATATTTCTGCCTGCTGGCATTTTCATCTGCAATAATATATCTGCTTCATAATTTTGCTCTTCTTGTAGCATTTATTCCTGTTATTTCATTTTCTATTGGATATAGGATAATATTACTTGCTCTAAACCTTAGACTTCAGTCATATCTCCTTTACGCTGAACAGTTTATAGGCGCTACAAAAAAGATATTAATTAAAAAAATCTTTATTGGCTTAAACATTCTTTTCTATATAATTCCTTTTGTAATACCAACTGGTAAGCTCTATATGGCTGAACAAACCGTTAACATCATCTTCCTAGTTGCTGTTTTACTAACTATTGGAAATACAATTCATTACCATGTATATGAGGAAAACCTTAACAGTTTCCTTCTTTCTATCGCTCATCTGATTTTATTTGTAGGAGCATTCACTGATTTCGGATATGTATTACATATAACAAATCTAAATTCTATGGTTATGTACTGTATTATGATCTTTATTCTAATAGAGACATTTGTTCAATCTATTACCTTTAAACATTCAGCGAGAAATGTAGGTAAGCTTGCTGATGATCTTAAAAGCACAGTATTCGAACTCCAGAATAATAAATCAACATTTATTAGTTCACACCTTAAACCAAATTTCTTATATGAAACTTTAGATTCAATATATAACTACTGCGGTAAGGATGATGCTAAAACAGATAAACTAATTCAAGCGTTGGCAAAATACCTTAGACAATCTATCGATTTTAGTAATGAAAATCAGAAGTACTCAATAAAAACTGAGATAGATGTTTGTAAGGCATATGCAACACTTGCTATGGAGCAGCACCCGGAAATCAAGATTAACTTTGATATAGAAGAAGAACTTCCTAATGTTATTGTTCCCCAGCTATGTATTCTTGCCTTAGTTGATAATTCTGTAACTTATGCATTCGACGCTGTATTACAACCAAGAGTAAAAGTTACAATATATCAAGATATAGATGACAATATGATACATGTATCTGTTATAGATAACGGTAATGGTATGTCTTTAGAAGATGCCAAGGTTGCTCTTGTTATACCTAATAAGCACCTTAGTATCGGTTTATATCATATTAACCAGCAACTACTTGATATGGGTGGCACTGGATTAAATATTAATACCGGTCATAGAAAAGGTACTCAGATATCCTTTGCTGTTGGTATTAATGAAGTGGAGGTGCAAAATGAATTCTGATCTTAAAAAGTTCATCATAGTACTTCCTATGGTTCTTAGCGTTATTCTCACATTCTCATTTTCATTTTACTATGACTTTAAGTTCTATCGTAATAGTGATGAACCTGTAGTTAATGGAAAGATTAATTATTCAGCTGAAGCCTTTGATAACGACAAGATTATTGCTCTTGATGGAGACTGGGCAAAGACAGATGATATTTATAACAATACTGTTTCTTTCCCAGAATGTTTAAGATTCACTTCAAAGTCACCTGTTACATATGAAGTTAATATTACTGTTCCAGAAGCAAGACAGTTCTACAGTGTACTTATACCTGCTATTTATTCCAGGTCCGCTTTGTATATAAACAATACATTGCAGTATAACAATCTGAATATGGGCAAGGATTATGTTTATAGTCCTCAGAAGATATCAACTATATACGCAAAGACTACTAGTATTAATGTAAAGCTGATTGTTTGTAACGATGAGGGATATTTCCCTGGTAAGTTATCATCATTTTATTTTGGAAAGTCAGATGCTGTTTCTAACAGAAGTTTCCTTATGAACTTTTCGGATATACTTCTTTCAGCAATATCTATAATTACTTTCCTATATTACATAATTGCATTTATATTCGACAGGGAAGATAAGGGTAATCTTTATATGGCTCTTCTCTGCTTAGTTGTTGCTTTAAAGATACTTATTAATAACCCAACCTTTATGTATTATGATTTTCCTTTTATGTCTTTTAAGTCAGGGGCTATGCACTATGTTGCCTTCTTCTACTTGCTTATTATTTCATATTTAGTTTATGTAAGACATTTCCTAAAGAAATATCTTGTTTCATTTTTTTATTACACACTTTTAATTACTTCGTTTGCAGCTATGATACTTGTATTATTCCTGCCTCTTTCAAAATATAAGTATCTGGATATTGTACTTGCCATTACAGTTACCATCACAAATGTACTTGTATTAATAGGTACTATTCGTGCAATCAAGAATAAAATCCCATTTTCAAGGACCTTCCTTTTATCTTCAAGTTTCGTTCTTGTAACTAGTTTCGTTGATATTTTTGACTACTATACTGACTACCTTAGTAAGAGATATTTCACCGTTGGATTTATTTTATTTATAATTATTCAGTCATTCTCATATATTATTCATAATACTCAGCTTTATAACCAGGAGACTGCTCTTACTGTATCTCTTTCAGATACTCTTAATGACCTAAAGAGAGAAGAAAGTAACTTCCTCTCTTCACATCTTAGAGCTCATTTTCTCTTTAATGCTTTGAATATCATATCTGGTTATTCAGTATTTGAGCCAGATAAGGCTAAAGAGATTACTACCGCTCTTACTGTATATATTAAGCAGTTATTTGAGCACGATAACTTAAATGAGCTTACTTCTCTTAAGAATGAGATAGACCTGCTTCATGCATTTGGTTTTATTGAAGAAGAGAGATTCCCTAACTTAAATATTGAATATAACATACCTGAAGATATACCTGATATTCAGGTTCCTAGTCTTATTCTCCAGCCACTTCTTGAAAATGCTGTTAACCACGGTATTAGAAAGAAGAGTGCAAAAGAAAAGGGAACTGTTACCATAACCCTTAAGAAAGCCAACGGTTTCGTTAATTTCTCAGTAAGAGATGACGGCGCTGGTTGTGATGAAAACATAATAAAACAGGCTCTTGAAGAGCCTGCTGATGGTACATATAACAGTCTGTTCCAGATTCAGAGCAGACTTAAGAAGTTATATAATCAGGAGATTATATACATGAGCGTTCCTGATATAGGAACTGTAATCTCATTTAAAATACCTTGCTCTTAAGAAGGTTAAGAGATTTTTCAAATTCAAATTCTCTAAGGTTATCAGCAACCTCTTTAAGGAAAGTAACTACTTCTTCAAGAGGTTCCTGCTCTATCCATTCGTTAATCTCATCAAGTGCAAGTGTTCTGTCATAGTCTTCAATAGCAGTCCTAATCTCGGCTGCTTTTTTCTTTTTAGCAGCATTAATTATTATACCCTTTGAATCAGAATCAAGTATCGGATTAGCCTGCTTTAAGCTGCTTTGTACACTAGATGCAGCCTGTATTGCTGGCTTAGCTACAGTTTCTGTATTTCTCTCTAAGAGCCTGTTATCTGCAAGAAGTTCAGTAACACCCTTAAGAACTATATCCATCTCATCTCGAATAAGTCCAAAGTTGTTAACTATATACTTATAGTCCTTAGCCTTACTTCTCTTCTCATGTTCATAGGCGATATCTCCAAGGGTTGCCGCACCTATACTTCTGGCATTGCCCTTAAGAGCATGGACTTCTATTGCATAAGAATCCATATCCTTTCTGTCTATGTAGTCAATAAGCTTGTGTCTTCTTGGCTCATCAAATTTTGCATAAGCAGTAAGTACAATCTTATACTTACCAGCCTTACCTGCAGCGAATTTGATACCCTCATCTATATTGATTCCATATCTTGAAAGATAATATTCATTGAATTCGTCAGCTTCCTTGTTTTCCTGCGTTAATTCAGTAAGAGCAGCATCTGAAACCTTCTCACCTGTACTTGAAACAGGAATAATAAGATTAGCTGGAAGGTACTTCTTTAAACATGATAAGAGGTCTTTAATTACTATAGGCTTAGCCAGATAATCGTTGAAGCCCTTCTCCATATACATCTCTTTTGCACCTGAGATAGCATTGGCAGTAAGAACTACTATAGGAACCTTTGCTCCCTTATCACCAAGAGTAGAAGCCTCATATGTCCTTATATGCTTAAGGGTTTCTATACCATCCATACCAGGCATCATATGGTCGATAAATGCCATATCAAAGTCATTTTCCTTAAAGAGCTCTATAGCACGCTGACCTCTGTCAACAGTTGTAACCTGCACTCTTGTTTCTTTAAGAAGACCTCTTACAACTTCAAGGTTCATCTCATTATCATCAACTATAAGTATCTTTGCATCTGGAGCAACAAAGTTAGAAGTATCACTATCTTTATGTGATTCATACTTGCTATAGGCTTTCTTAAAGTCTCCGATAGCAGTTGGATCAAGAACTGACTGCTCCAAGATAAAGTGGAAGTCAGAGCCCTTGCCATATTCTGAATCTATTTCAAGTTTTGATTCCATCATACTAAGGAAGTGAGAAGTGATACTCATACCAAGTCCTGTACCCTCAACGCTTCTGTTGTACTTAAGATCCAGACGACCAAATGCTTCAAAGAGTTTACCTATATCCTCTTTCTTAATACCAACACCGGTATCAATAATATGGACTTCAAATATGGCCTTTTCCTTACTGTCAACTCTAAGCCTGTTGCATTTGATATTAAGTATTACCTTCCCCTGCTTGGTGTACTTAACAGCATTGTTAAGGATATTAATAAGAATCTGTCTTATACGAATATCATCACCATAAAGCTTTGTTGGAGAGTTCTCATCAATATTAACTATAAACTCAAGGTTCTTTCTTTCAGCATTAGTCTTGATCATAGTGACTACATCACTAAGAAGTGGAACTAGTTCATACTCTGCATTAACAAGTTCCATCTTTCCTGATTCAATCTTAGAAAAATCAAGAATATCGTTAATAAGAGAAAGCAGAATCTTACTTGAGTTTCTGATTTTATTGGCGTAGCCTATTATATTCTCATCCTGAGATTCTCTTAGAATCATCTCATCCATACCAAGGATAGCTGTAATAGGGGTACGGATTTCGTGAGACATATTTGCAAGGAAAGTATTCTTTGTCTTGTTGGCATTTTCCTCTTCACGCTTATGCTTCTCTTCACTTATCCAGTTGAAGATATAGGAACCACCCATAATAAGCATCATAAAGAGTGCTCCCATATAGAGTAGCAGGTTAGAAAACTTTTCAAGATTGTTTGGGAAAAAGGATAAGATGCACTTAAGTAATCCAGCTACTCCCATAACTGAATACGCCCAAAATACCGCCCTTGAATCCCTCTTATGGCCATTTCTAAGATCCTTAAATATACAGTAGAAGGTATAGATAGTTACAATGACGATGAGTATCATAGTAGATATTACTGATTTGTACATATCTATAACTTTAAACCAGTCAAGAAGAAATATAGCTATAGCATTGATACTAAGAACGATACACATAAAATAGTTAGATTTTTTGTACCTATGCTGCTGCCTGATTTCTATAAAATGTAAAACAGGAATAATCATAATTGCCAGGAATATATAACTGGCTTTCTCGCAGAATGCAATCCTGGCAGACACAAGCTGACGGCCTCTTGAATTGCAGAAGACATAACCTCCCATAAATATTGCAAAATAACCAAGGTAGAATACACTTGCATATTCGCCAAAATACTTATAGAGGATTGTAAACATAATAATCCAAAGAATACCTATGATAATAAAGATAGCACCGAAAAGTATATCTACTATGTAAGTATCAAGAAGATATCTGTTAAGCTGTCTTTCGTTACCGATAAGCATCTCCTGAACAGTTCTGCTTATCTTATCATATGGTCCTTTGTCTATATGTATCCTAATGGTTTTTCCTGAATCATCAGGATAAAGATATATAGGCATATAAGCTCTAGGGATAACCCTACCAAATATAACAGCATCTTTACCGCCATACTCTTCTCTAAGTTCACCATCAATATAAACTGTTATATGCTGATGGTAAGCTTCAAAGAATATACCTATATCTTTTGCTTCGATTTTTGGGATAGTGTTGTAGAGATCTATTCCACTATCTGGAATGTCCCTAGAAAGTGTATCTGGTGGAGTGATTGTCTGATGAAGGAGGCCCCCTCCTTCTATTTCATACTCCACATACCAGCCCTGGTTAAAGTCTTTAATACCAGATTCAAATCTGGTATCATCACCCTTATCCATCAGAAAAATAGCGCAAAGGGTCCCCAGCAAAAGCAGGAGACCCAATACACTAACTATTCTCATTCTCTTTTCTTCTTGACTACTATCTCTCATCTAACCCCTATACTTTTTATCTTTGCCAATTGCTATTATTCCATACCGTTCCAGCAATATGTGCATAGCTTATCTGTATCTATACCTACTGAGTCAAGCATATCATCTAGTCTGTTGAACTGAAGTGTTGTGAAGTTAAGTTTCTTTCTGATACCTTCAACCATGTTTGCATATTCTGGTGTATCAGGATCTGCATATACCTGAAGACGTTCCTGTGACACATCGCTTCCTTCAAGTTCTTCTATAACAACTCGTGTGATAAGTTCCTTATCTGAATTACTTCTTGAGAAGTTCAGATATTTACATCCAAAGAGAAGTGGTGGGCAGGCTGGTCTGATATGAACTGCCTTAGCACCTGATTCATATAAGAATTCTGTTGTTTCTCTAAGCTGTGTTCCTCTTACAATAGAGTCATCTATAAGTAGAAGGCTTCTTCCTTCAATAAGATCCTTAACAGCTATAAGTTTCATCTTAGCTATAAGATTACGCTTAGACTGGATAGTTGGCATAAATGATCTTGGCCATGTTGGTGTGTACTTAATAAATGGTCTCTCAAATGGAATATGAGATTCATTAGAATAACCAACTGCATGAGCTGTACCAGAGTCAGGAACACCAGCAACTATATCTGGCTTTGCTGAGTCTCTTGAAGCAATCTTGGCACCACAGTTATATCTCATCTTCTCAACGCTGATTCCTTCGTATGAAGAAGAAGGATATCCATAATATACCCAAAGGAAGGTACATATCTTCATCTTACTGCCTGGCTCAGATAAGGTTGTTATCTTGTTCTCATCCATAACAGTAATCTCACCTGGTCCAAGTTCCTTATACTGCTCATAACCAAGGTTGATAAATGGTGTATTCTCAAATGTAGCACAGAAACCTTCTGGCTTCTTACCGATAATAATAGGAGTTCTTCCCATCTTATCTCTGGCTGCATATATACCCTTTGATGTAAGTATAAGCATAGACATAGAACCATCTATAAGTTCCTGAGCATACTTAATACCTTCAACAAAGTTTGCCTTCTGATTAATAATTGCTGCAACAAGTTCTGTCTGATTAATCTCGCTGTTACCCATCTCAAAGAAATGAACCTTGTCCTTGAGAATCTCATCTACGATTTCGTTAGCATTGTTAATCTTACCAACAGTTGTTATTGCAAATGTTCCATGATGTGATCTAACAAGAAGTGGCTGAGCTTCATAATCTGATATACAGCCTATTCCATAGTTACCATTCATGTTATTAACATCTTTATCGAATTTGGTTCTAAAAGGTGAATTCTCTATGCTGTGAATGGCCCTGTCATATCCCTTCTCACCATATACACAAAGACCTGCTCGTCTTGTTCCAAGATGTGAATGATAATCAGTACCGAAATACAGATCAAATACGCAATCCTCCTTAGAGGTTACACCAAAAAAACCGCCCACTTTAACTAGTCCTCCTTAATCATTTTAAGCCTGGTAGATTCTTACACCATTCTATATCTCCATCAGAATATCTAAATCTGTGAAGCTTATCAACATTAACTTCTCCATCCTGCATGCAGCCTGCATACATTCTGAAGTATCCACCCCTCTTAAATGCGCTTCGAAGTAAATAATTCTTATCACCCTCATCTTCAACCTTTACAAGATGAATAGCAAACTTAGCCACAAGATTCTTCTCATTAGATGTCTTCTTGTTAGCAATATAGTATTTACAAATAGCTTTATCAGATACATCAAAATGAAGTCTGTATCTGGCTACGAAGTCCTTAGTAATTCTTTCCTCATACGAAATAGATATTGTAAGTATCTTATCTAAGTCGCGTCCCATAGGGATAACCTTACGAGGAATTCCAAATGCCATACAGTATATAAGCTTGGTAGTAAAGAAAACTTCCTTAGATTCAAAGATAAGCTTTGCAAATTCTGCCATCTTCTCTTCTGATATAGGTCTAAGCTTAAGCTTACTGTTTTCAAGGGTTCTAACAGCCCCTGTAATTACTTCCTTGCTTTCTGTACTAATAATATGTTCGTAAAGGTCAACTACTCTGTCTCCCGAGTTAAACTTTACAACTACCTTGAACATATCCTTATCAGCGAGAATCTTATTATAATACAAATTTTCCAATCTGTATCTAACAATAAAATGCCCTGCTATATTAGTTCTCTTAGAAGGACATCCTTCTATTAACTTATCTATAGTTTCCTTATCAGGAAGAAGTTTTTCCGGAAGTTCAAATGAAGTATACATCTGAAGCTTTAACTCTGCAGACACATTAGAAGCTATGATGTCACTTACATAGGCATCCATCTTAGGATCATACTCTTCTCCAAAGCCCTTCTTATCTTCGTATACTCTTGATAAAACACCCCAGAGTTTCTTATCAAGACCTTCTTTAGCCAGTCTGCTGCTTAGCTCAAGAAGTTCTATAGGAGTATGACTAGCTGCTATCTTACGTATCTGAGCAGTTCCTGGAATTAACTTGTTATCAATAATCTCACTATCCATAAGCACCTATAACCAATTAGTTAAATATCTTAGGTAACACATCTGCAACTTTGTCATGGATTACATAGTCAGCATCTTTATCCATGTAATGTTCTTCTTTAGTAATCAGTACCAGTCTGTTTCCCTTATAAGTCTCTGTACAGAATCTAACCATATTGTCATACATATTAGTTCCAAGAGCAAGAATCAAATCAGCTTCTTCGCAGGCATTGACCGCTTCTGTCATAAGCTCATTACCGATACTTTCACCAAAGAGCATAACTCCTGGTCTTATAGCAGTTCCACATTCGTCACAAAGCGGAACATTCTTTGCTGCTTTAATATAATCAAGGTCAAACTTCTTGCCACAGTGTGGGCACCAGTTCTCATGTACATTGCCGTGAAGTTCTATTACATCTGTAAGACCTGCATCATAATGAAGTCCGTACATATTCTGTGTAATAAACTTTGTTATCTTGCCTTCCTCCTGAAGTTTCTTTAAATCATAATATAAACTAGAAGGTTTTAAATCGATATTAAGAATTTCTTTCTTATAAAACTCGTAAAACTTATCTCTTCTTGCGCTGTAGAAACCTACTGACCACATCTCATCAGGTGACTTGTGGTATATATCTTCGATACGGTAGCATTCTCTGGATGACCAGAAATTCTCACCGCCACTTTCGATAACTGTTCCTACTCCAAGTAGTACTACAATCTTTGAACTTTCCTTAACAAACCCCCGGACACGTTCAATCATCGCTTCTTGATTCATAATCCCTTACCCTCTTTTCCTTTTTGCCTTATGCAAATGTTAGCTGTTATTTATTTAATGTTCTGCCGTTTCTTCCTTCAGCAAAACCAGCTGTTAAATAATGCATGTAATATGCCTTGTAATTTCCGCCATATGCTGCAACCAAATCTGGATAGTTTTTAGCATATACAGTTACATCAAAGTCTGCACATCCCTGTCTGCCTTCTGCCATACCTACATTGATAAAATGATTTAAAGCAGCCCCTTCATCGTTGCCATATAATACCCTGATGTCAGGATATCTGTTGCAGTAGTAATTATAATCAAATACTGGTGCGTAACCTGTTGTAGCTGGGCTATTTGGCTTAGTTGCTGTATATACTGGTGTTGAAGTTGCCTTTATAGGGATTGAATATAAAGTACAGTTTGCACCGTTAGTTGTATACCATACAATATTTCCACCATATACAACTGGCTGGCAGTCTGATAGGCAACCATCTATAGACATGTTGTCTGATATTCTGTTTCCCGAACCATCTATAAATGTATAGTAAGTCTTTAATGTATCAGAATATCCATATTTCTGTTCCCAGATTATAGCAAATACATTGTCATTAACTTTAACTAGGTATGGAGTATCAACTGTCATAGCATCTCCGTGAGCAAAACCTGTAAGGTAGTATACTGATGATGCCTGCTTATTAAATGTGCTCTTATTAGTTCTTACAACAACTATATCCTTACTAGCTGATGTTCCATCCATAGGCTGTGAATTACCAACAGCAAAACCATAAGTTCCGTTAGTTGCATAACCACCAAGAGTAAACTCTGGTATAGAGCTTGTAAGCTTATCTGAAGCACCAAGAGCGCTGTATGAATATGCTCCTGCCTTGAATGTATTGGCACCAGGTCCTCCTATATATCTTGTCATAAGAAGAGCAGCTGGAGCTGTAAGACTTTTCTCTGCAACAGTTACTACACCATTATAAGCATCGATATATGATGCACCTGAGTTTTCAACTGCTCCGAAAGCTGAAGTAGTTGGATAGCATGAAACTGCTTCAACAGTATTAGTATCTGTTCTAACCTCTATGGTCATAGAGCCTTGCTTACCATCATATGTCTGATGTCCGCATCTGATATAGAGATATGCACCATATTCAGCAAAGCTTGTATTACTAAGATAGAAAGGAACTGAAGTATTACAGTTTGTTACTGAGATTACTCCAACTCTGTTCCAGTTCTTATCATACTTTACAACTCTTACTATCTCTTTAGCATTGTTATGCTCTGGGTTATCCTGCCCGAATACAAGATAGTTATAATTTGCACCACTATAGAATCCACCAAACTTGGTAAGTTCAAATGGAAGCATACTCTGTGATACAAGTTTGAACTTTGAATTATATCTTTCGTTTAAAATAATATCTCCAAAGTTCTCTATTCTTGATAAGGTTCCATCTGGGTTTACACACATATAAGAGTTTGAAACCTTACTTGTTGTCATATATGAATTATCATGGATATTGTTAGAAACAATATTAGAACCTTTATATGAAGCTGCAGTTAATTTACCTGGCATAAGTGTTACTGCTACCACCATAGCCATAGATACTGCACATACTTTAGATATGATATTTGATTTTCTCATATTACCTCCATCATCACAAAGATAAAACGTAATGAAGCACCTTATATTTTACCACAAAAGCGACGAGGAAAGAACACATTTATGTGTTCTTGACGACCGCGATGCGATAACAATCGCAGGAGCCATGCCAGCATTAGCGTTTTTTTCTGGTAATAATGTTTGTGAGGAAGGTTATGAGTATAGATATGACTAGTACAAGGCCTAAAATAGCTATAAATGTTACAGCCAAAGTATATGGGCCAGCATCGATAAAGCCTTTTAAGTCCCTGAATTTATATATTATATAGTGATGTGTAAGGTATATAGCGTATGATACGCCACTTAGATATGTTATTGGTTTCGAAATAATGCCCGAAAGTGGTTTTATACTCAGGCATTTGTAAGTAATAAGCTCTATAACTAAGAAAAGAGATATACCAAGAAGATTCTTCCATATCAGTGGATAATATGGCAATTTTACGTTAATTATAAGTATTATAGGCATAATAAGCGGAATTGCTATAAACCAAACCTTATGGAGTTTATCCTGATATCTGGCAAAGAGCATACCTATCCAGAACATAAGTAAGCCTGTAAATATAGTTGCATCTGGTGAAAATGAGAATATGCCATATTTTAGGTTAGCAAGATATGCAAGTAATATAAGGATTGTTGCTGTCCATTTAAAATGATTAAGGGCATATCTAAGAAGTGGATAAATAATATAGATAGCTATAATTATAGCTGTGAACCACTCTCCTACCAGGGCATATGATGATATGCCAAAATAGCCTACATATCCATCTATTCCAAACAGTGTGTATATAAGTTTCTTAAGACTTCCTGCAAATGTAAAGTATCCCCTTAGATGGGCCTCAAATAAGTAAGCCATTATAAATGCCATATAAAATGCTGGAAAGATAGACAGAAAACGTCTCTTATAGAAGGACTTCATAGAGCCCAGTGTAAGTAGGTAGCCTGACAGGATATAGAACATAGTTGTTCCTACAGCTCCCCAGCCACCATTCTTATAGATATAGAACCTAGAATCAGTAAAGCCATAGGCTTCATAAAAATGAAATACAAAAATCATAAGGATTGCAGTAATCCTTATGATATCCAAATCTATTCTTCGTTTTTTATTATCCTGTTTAAAGGCGCCAGTAGCTACTGACGCCTCTTTATTATTTCTAGTCAATTTTAAGTCCTACACGTAAGTACTGTATTTTAGTCCCTTATGTTTTTATGCTTATGACACAAGGTGCTCTTTAATATTATCTGAGTCAACTACACTTGCCTTGCACTTGATTCTATCAGATGGAAGTACAAGTCCATCTACTATGTTGTTGTAGATGTAGATAATAGGGTCATGGCCCTGGCTAAATGGATCATGGTCAATAGCTGCTGCAATTACACCCTTATTGATGTAGCTAAATATCTCATCATTGTGATCGAAGATAACAGCTCTAACCTTGCCAGCTCTACCAGAATCTTCAATTGCCTTAGCAAGCTGAATCTGCATACCAGTTGTTGAATAGATAAGGTCAATTTCTGGATGATTCTTAAGAATCTCAAGTTCTGTCTTGTATGTATCCTCTGGAATATTTGTAACCTCTGTTGTACCAACAATCTTTATGTTCTTGTAGTTCTTTGTTATGTAGTTAACAAATGCATTGTATCTAAGTGAGTTAACAGCCTGCTTACGATCACCTGCAATAATATAGATATTACCAGCTCTCTTAATAGCCTTAGCTGCTGCCTTAGCTGCAAGCTCACCAGCCTCTTCCTGATCTGGCTCATAGCAAGATACACGCTTAATAGAAGAATTACAATCACAGTTATATGTGAATATCTTAATACCCTTATTAGCTGCCTGTGCTATCTCTTTATTGGCAAGTTCAAGGAAGCCAGGATAGATAATAGCATCAACGCCATTCTCTATACACCAAGAAACATCTGAAGGGAATTGCTTCTCCTCAATATCATCCTTATATGGGAAGTACTTAATCTCAACATTGTTATCCTTAAGTTCCTTCTGAGCATATAAAACACCACGTCTAATCTGATACCAGAAGAAGTTATCAAGCTTACTAAAGTATGCAATAACAACCTTGTTACTTCTGTTCTTGCTAGAAGGTGTAACACCTGTATTAAACTGCTTAATAAGATTACGGATACTTATAAGCATAGATTCAAGTGACTCAACATTCTGTGTCATATGTGCTGAGTTAGCTGATGTTTCTTCAGATATAGCAACAACATCTCTTGTGCTGTCTGAAATAGTTTCAGAAGCAGAGAAGATATTCTCAGCTTTCTCTCTTGAAACAGATGAGTTAGAAGCAATATTTTCATACTTGCCAGACATATCATTCATCTTCTTGTTAATCTGCTGGCTCTGACCGCTTATTACTCTGAATGAATCGCTTACATCAACGAAAATCTCAGAACTTGCGCTAAATGTTGTGCTACAGTTATTAATACTTTCATTAACAAACTGGCTGCTTTCAGTAACCTTAGTAAGGATGCCGTTAATCATATCCATATTCTCTTTGGTCTTACCAGAAAGAATACTCATCTCCTGAGAAACAACTGCAAAGCCCTTGCCTGCCTCGCCAGCTCTGGCTGCCTCTATAGAAGCATTAAGAGCAAGAAGCTGAAGTTCTTCACTAAGATCTACAACTATCTCACCGATAGTATTAATCTTTTTAATTTCCTCATTGAATTCATTGAGGATATTCATAGACTTATCAAGATTATCTGATACAACCTTCATATCAGACTCATACTTCTCAAGATTCCTGATTCCCACTTCACAGCTATTAACTGACTCATGTAATGTCTGCTGAATTGAATGCATAGAAGTATCAATAACCTTAAGCTGCTCGTCGTTAGACTCAATCATTTCAAGATTGTCTTTAACAAGCTGAAGCTGCTCATTGGCCTTCTCTGCTACAGTGAGAATAGAATTAGTTGTCTGCTCTGTGGCATGTTCATTAGATGTTGTAGATTTAGAAAGGGCATCAATTGCGTCAGTAAGTGTTATAACGTTGCCCTTTGTAGATTCGAGAAATGATATAAGATTGCTCTTCATAACGTTAATGTTATGTGCTAGAGCTTTCGTAGAACCTGAACCAGATAGTGGTATGTCCTCTACTTCTACATTCTTACTTGCAATCTGTTTAGTATTCTCATATATACGGTTAATTGATGCGGCATTGATTGCAAGATATGCGATTAACCCGAGAATGATAACAGCCTCTGCAATCGCAATAACAAGTAGTGCAATATTCATAGTCGTAACCTCCTTAGCTTAGTAGCATTTAGTAACATTGTACAGTATTTTACCTGTTTTTCATAGGCTTGGAGGCTAGATTAACAGTGGCATAAATCACAGAAAATAGTTCAAATAAATTGTCTATTTTTTTTGCTTTTTATTGCATATTTTGCACTGATGTTAGGATTTTATCTTTTGGAAGGTACTTCTTAAGCATTTCCTCCAGTTCCTTACCTCTAACTGGCTTTGGAAGATAGTCTGCAAATCCTTCTTCAATATACTGCTCTTTAACCCCATTAATGGCATTGGCAGTAAGCATAATAACTGGCGTATCGTCGTTAGGAGTTCCCTCCTCTTTCATCTTGTTATAGGTCTCAACGCCGTCCATATCTGGCATCATATGGTCCATAAATATCAGGTCATACTTATTCTTTTCAATAAGTTCAAGAGCAGACTTTCCGCTTATAGCTGTATCAACCTGTATCTGGGTTCTCTTAAGGAGGCCTCTAATTACAGTAATGTTCATCTTAACATCATCAACTACAAGTATCTTGGCATCTAGGGCTGTAAATAAAGCATCATCCTTATGGGTTTTAGTCTTGGAATTATCCATGTACTTCTCATTAACATCTCCAACAGGGGTAGAGTCTGCTACCTTCTGTGGGATAGTAACTCTAAATGTTGAACCCTCGCCATATACGCTGGATACTTCAATATCACCGTCCATCAGGTCAGTAATAAGTTTTGTAATGGCAAGACCAAGACCTGTTCCTTCGATGTTACGATTTCTCTTTTCCTCTATTCGGACGAAGTTACTAAAAATATCACTAATATTGTCATCTTTAATACCAATACCAGTATCCTGAACTTCTAATATTAGATTAATATTATCGTTATCTATAGCATTATATCTGGCTCTTAGAGTAATCTTTCCTTCTTTCGTATACTTAACAGCATTGGACAAAAGATTGATTAGTATCTGTCTTATTCTGACCTCGTCACCTGTAAGCTTAGAAGGAATCTTGCTGTCACAGTCTAATGACATCTTAAGATTCTTTTCTGTGGCTCTCATAACAAGCATACTCATACTGTCATTAAGAAGAGAGGCTAAACTATAGTCAGTCTCCATAATCTCAAAGCAGCCTGATTCAATCTTAGAAAAGTCCAGAATATCGTTAATAAGAGCAAGAAGTGCTCTACCTGCTGTCTGAATATTCTCAGCGTATTCTAATATCTTCTTATCTTCAGATTCTCTAAGAATCATCTCATCCATACCAAGAACAGCATTGATAGGAGTACGAATCTCATGGGACATATTTGCAAGGAAGTCACTCTTTGCATTATTAGCCTCAGTAACCTGCTTAATAAGTTCTTCTTCCTTACTAATATCATATGCAGCACAAAGGATACAGTATGGGTCATGAACCTCGTCATATATGGCAGTTATACTTAAGGCATATTTCTTGCCTGTTTGCATAGAGATTCCTCGGCATTCGATTTCCCCAAGCTTTATAACTTTTCTATATAGTTCATTAACAGTAATATCTGTAAGTGTAAAAACATCGCCTATTCCTGAGATTCCCCTCTTTATGTTAGGGAATTCTGCTTTGGCATAGTTGTTGGCAAGCTGTATTCTGTCATCATCGTTAAGTGCCAGAATGGCAACGTTAAGGGAGTCATAAACATAAGAGCTTAGGTTGGTAAGTGTGATATTAAATGAATTGTATCTTGTGGAGAAATACCAGAGTAAATATGTTGTTAAGAAACCACCAATTCCTGATGTTGGAAATGCTGGAAGCTTATATACATTAAGTATTGTATCTGGAAGCGCTCCAAGAATAATAAATACATTGGAGAAGAAGAGACAGATAATAAACTTCTTTGTTCTTCTGTACTTTGAATTAATGAACCATACTATAGCAAATAAGGTCATAAGAACAATCATGGAAGCAAGGAAGAAGAGGTGGTAATATCTTTCAAAGTTCATATTACCGTACCATGTAGTCCAGCTTCCAATTCTTACAAAACTATCTACTTTAGAATTTGAAAATATAATCCAGTCAGAAAGGGCGTAGAAAAAGATAAATACTTTATAAAATAAGGCCGAAACTGGGTCCTTATAGCCCATATCTATGATTATGTAGCACTCAGCCACAAGAAATCCAATAATACCTAATAATGAGATGATTCTGGCGATTTTGGCAACAATAAAATAAGGTATAAGCCCTATTACACCATAGCCAAGGCACCATAACCCACAGAAAATCCCTATATATAGCATGAATTTTCTGTACTCTCCTGCTTCCTTTTCTTTCTTATAGAAACTAACTCCAATATTAAAAGCCGTTGCAGATAAAAATATTAAACTTAAACTAAGGATTATTCCTATTGCTTCCATTTACTTTCCTTGTTAGTCAAAAAATACTTTTAATATTATATATCAGCAATATAAAAACGACCATATGAAGTTTTATATTTCTTCATATGGTCGCTATAGTTTTTAGATATTATTTTGTAGTATTTACTGTACCCATAAATACAGGTGCACCTGTTTCATTATCAATTATTGCAAATGCATATGGTCTGTCAAGGTTTACATATAAAACAGGGGCAGGGGCAACTGCATTCTCTTTCATCAAAATAACTGTTGCAGCAGCAGCCTGTGTTCCATCTTCGTTAATATCAATCTTTGTCTTATGAATTACTCTGCCAACATAAAACTGATGAGCATCTGGATCTGCTACCATATCGTCAAACTGAGCAAGCTCTGAATCAAAAGCATCTGTCATACCTAAATCCATAAGTGTCTTATTAAGTTCATTATTATATTCAAAGCTAATCTTTGGCATAATAGTATGAACATCTGTATACTGTGCACTGTTATAAAGTTCCATATAATCAGCACCTGTAAAGTTGCCTACAAAGTCAGCAATATTTACATCTTCATCCTTTGGAAGGATAGCCATAAAGCTAAACTTATCTCCCTCATATGGCTTGATAAATCCTGTTGCACTAGAGTTTTCAAGGTATATTCCTTCTGTGCTGGACATCATAGTAGCCTGTTCTTCACCGTTTATACCGTTAAATGTGCCATTTTCATTGACTCGGCCTTCTTCATATGCTTCTTCCCAGCTTCCGTCAAATGCAAGGCAGTTAACAAGAATCATAGATGATGAAATTGCAGTATCATCTATAACCTGTGGAATCATATGGTTAGTATTATCATCAATCCATCCATTAACTTTATTAACTGTTTCACCAGTAAATTCCTCTGAGAATGCTTCTGCACTATAGTAATTTTTTAATGTGCTCATATAGTTAGCATTGAGGCCATCTTTACCAACGATAGACTCATTAGCCCAAACAGAGTTTGCAATATGCATAGTATCATCTTCAAATAGACTTACAAAATATGCTGCATCCTGCTTAAGGTCATCTCTTTCTACACCTGGAGCTATAATATTAGCCATCTGTTCATATGTTTCACCACTAGCTCCTTCTGAGCACAT
>JAEEGJ010009877.1_pt1 | contig 25221 bp, 23 predicted proteins | sample 8958761 | NCBI WGS metagenome assembly JAEEGJ01 (sample SAMN16246546, study PRJNA631951) | gut metagenome | biome: gut microbiome; feature: rumen; material: RS-attached | host: Bos | place: Iran: Karaj | collected 2018-10 | reverse complement strand
TTTCCTTTTCAAGTCTGATAAAATCAGGAGTTGTTCCGCAGCATCCGCCGATAACAGCGATGCCTTCATTCATGACATTTGAAAGTGCCTCAATAAAAGATTCTGGGGTGAGTTCAAATACAGTCTTGCCGTCCCTTAATGTGGGAAGTCCGGCATTGGGCTGGATGAGCACGGGAAGGTGTGATTTTTCAAGTAACGTCAGGATAACGGGCTCAAGTTCCTTGGGTCCTAAAGAACAGTTAACGCCTATAGCATCAACTTTAAGGCCTTCCATTACGTTTATATATGTCTCGGGATTGGTACCGGTTAAGGTACGTCCGCTCTTGTCAAACGATACTGAAACAAATACAGGCTTGTCGCAGTTTTCTTTGGCTGCTAGCACGCCTGCCTTTAATTCATACAAATCTCCGAAGGTTTCGAAAATAACAAGATCGATATCATCTTTAACGCAGACAATCTGCTCTTTAAAAAGCTCATAAGCATCGTCAAAAGAAAGTGTTCCTATCGGAGCAAGGAGTTCACCTATCGGTCCTATATCAAGCGCAATATATGAGTCTTTTTCTCTTCCGAGATTCTTTCTTGCTGTATCCGCATTTTTAACCGCAGCTTTTATCATTTCGGTATTCGGATATTTCGCACGGCTCATTTTATGAGCGTTTGCACCGAAGGTATTGGTTGTGATAAAATCCGCGCCTGCCTTAAGATAATTCTCATGAATCATCACAATAAGCTCAGGCTTGTCTATATTGAGTTCTTCGGGGATTGCGCCAACAGAAAGACCGTTGGCCTGAAGCTGTGTGCCCATGCCACCGTCAAAGAACAGTGTTTTTTTACCAAGTAAATCTTTTAGCATTTATAATCCTCTCTACGAATTGTAGCATCGCAGATTTTCTTTTCTAAGCGAGCAGTTTTTTAGTCTCACACAGTGTGTGCAGGTCGGTGCAACTTCCTTACCCATTCCGCAAAAGGTTATCATCGATTTCTGCGGCAGCATCATATTGTTGGATGCCTTGTAGATGCCTATTTTCTTTGATATCGAAAACGCATCTATTATGATGTAATTAAGTTCAATGGGAATATCGCCGTAACCGGGCGCAAATCTGAATGTATGTGCTCCGAGATTTAAACCGTCCTCATATTCATCGGTATAAAACTCAAGGAGTGCGGAAGCAAGTGCATCATAAATAACCGCCGTGCTCATATCATTTGCCTGGAGTTTCTTTGAATATGCATCTACATTTACTCCGAGAGTCGTGGCAAATATAACCGCCTCGCTGCACCCTTCAAGATAAAAGGTCAAATCCTCGGATTTTGATGTCAGTTCCTTATCCACATTTAACAAATCCTCTACGCTAACATATTCATGCTGTCCCTTAAAACGGACGTTATCAATAAGTGTTTCGAAGGTTGTAAATGCTTTGTCGTTAAACTCCATGTCAACCTTTACAGGGTCAACTCTCATGTATCTGCATGCCGTCGGAAATATTCTGTTGAAAATCTCTTTATTATCCATTTATTACGCGTTTACTATATTCTTTACGCCTTCGCAAATCTTCTTTGCGACAACGGGATTGTTCATTGTGTAAAGGTGAATGCCGTCAACATCATTGGCAAGAAGGTCGATTATCTGGCTGAGTGCATATGACATACCTGCATCAAACAAAGCATCCTTGTTGTTGCCAAATCTTTCGATTATCTTCTGGAAACTGTGAGGGAGTGTAGCACCGCACATCGTAACCATTCTGTTAATCTGTGCTGCATTAAGCGCTGGCATAATACCCGGAGTGATGGGAACATCCATGCCTGCTATACGGCAGATTTCCGTGAACTCATAAAAGGTTTTATTGGAGAAGAAAAGCTGTGATAAAAGAACTTCTGCGCCCGCATCAACCTTTTTCTTAAGGTTTTTCATCTCTTCCACTCTGTCCCTGGATTCAGGATGAATCTCGGGATAGCATGCACCTGCGATACAGAAATCATATGAATCCTTAAGATAAGCAATTAAGTCCGAGGCATGAGGAAAATCATTTTTTGCAGGAACTTTGGGATTAATGTCACCTCTTAATGCAAGAATGTTTTCAACACCCGCATTCTGAATTTCTTTTGCAAACAAATCTATCTCTTCTTTGTCATAGCAAAGCCCTGTAAGATGCACTACGGGCTCGGTATGATACACTTCTTTTATTCTCTTTGCCAGAGCAATGGTCTTTGAATTGTTGGCATGTCCGCCCGCACCAAAAGTAACTGAAATATAATCCGGCTTTAAGTCGGATAAAATCTCCAGTGTGGGATCAATATTTTCAAGTTCGTCATCTTTTTTGGGTGGAAAAATCTCGAACGAAAGAACTGTCTTTTTTGATTTGTAAATATCAGTAAGTTTCATAATCTTCCCCTATAAATATCATTCATTAAAAATTGCTTTCTTCGCAATCTTTTGCATTATACCATATTTAAATCTAAGCAGTAAACCGAATACTCTGTTTTCCGAATTTCAGGATTTTTTCTAAATTCCATACACAATTGCGCCTAAAACAGCCGATATCGCAATCAGTACTATCGGAGACATTTTTTTCTTAAACACTCCTTTGAAACCATAAAACAGTGCAGCAAGAATTATAGCAATAACCGGTGCCATCCAATCTGCGGACGTCTGAAACACAGGCGTGATACTGTTTTTAAAAATCATGTAACAGCCGGTTGAAATAATAATACCGATAATGCATGGTTTAAGCCCGTTCAGAACTGCCTTAACATACTTGTTTTCAAGCATTTTCTTTAAAACAACGGTTATCAGCAGAATGATAAAAAATGCAGGCAATATGACAGCAAATGTCGCTATTATTCCTCCTAAAATCCCCGCCTGGCTGCAACCGACATATGTTGCAAGATTAACCATTATAGGTCCCGGTGTGCTCTCGCTCACGGCAATCATATTGGTCAAAATATCTTCATCAATCCAGCCGAATAAAAGAACTATATCTCTTATAAGCGGAATTGCCGCGTAAGCTCCGCCAAACGAGAATAATCCGACAATCAAAAACCCGATAAACAACTCAAGATAAATCATTTATTCACCACCTTTCTCAGATGGCGAACCCTGAATCAAATAGATAACAAGGCTGATTAGGGCAGCAATCAGAATAAGCAGAACCGAAGAGAAATTCCATGCAAAAACATTTATTAACATCATTGCAGCAAAAGCGCAGATTAAAATAATGCAGGGGATTGCTTTCTTTTTCATTTTTACGAACATTCTGATGCCCGCATCAAGAATCAGTATTCCTACTGCTATTCTGATGCCTTTAAATGCATTTGCAATCCAGGTAATCTCCAGCAGATTATTCAAAAATAATGAAATTAAATAAATAATTATAAAAGACGGTAGGACAACTCCGAGCGTGGCTGCTATGGCTCCCCATATGCCTTTTTGCTTGTATCCTACATATGTGGCGCAGTTGATTGCTATCGGACCGGGTGTGGATTCAGCAATCACCGTAACATCCATCATCTCTTCATGTGTAATCCACTTTTTTCGATCCACGCATATGTTTTCAATAATCGGAATCATTGCATATCCGCCGCCGAAAGTGAACAGACCAATCTTTATAAATGTAAAGAATAATGTAAGTATCATGTTGCGTGAGTAGCCTGAAATTCTAATTCTGTTCGTGTCAGGTCCAAATAACCTGTTCTAAGCAGTTGTTCACACCAACGATTGTAATCAGCTTCCTCTATCTTCGTTGTGGATTCATAGGTATCATAATTCTTTTTTTCCAAACGTTTTGCATCCGGCATAACCAAGCCAAGGCAATTATTATCAAAACGAATAAATTGTATTACCTCAATAACAGATGTCCCATAGGTTATTCGATTAAACATTACTCTCATATCATTAACTCCTCCCTTAAAATATAAAATGCACAACCAGTCCGGACAGTGCACAAACAATTAATGCCAAAACCTCTCCGATAAAGAATCCCTTGATATGGAACCAGTAATCATGGTAATCCTTTACCATATCCTCCGTACCCTTAAAAACAAATTGCGGATCATGGCAGAACCAGATAATATCAAGCACAATCACATCCCAAAGATTTACTATCGTCCAAAGAAGGAATCCATATCCAAAAGCCGTCAAAAATGTCGTATACCCATTTATAAATCTTAATATCAGACTTAGAATTACAACGAATAAAACGCTGGCGATAAGTTTTGCCGCTATCTTATTCTTTTGGGTGGGTATACTGTCCTTATATTCATCCAGAGATTTCACTCTTTCCTGAATTTTCGGCGGATAATTATAAAGTGTTTTGATTGGCTTTCTCGACATTATAAAAACCATTATCGTAAAAGCCACACACAATATTACACTCTCTATCAAAATAATCATTTTTTATCTTTTCCTGTTCTGATAAAATCAATTAATTTTTCGATATCATCAAACTCATCGTAATCACCCATTATTCCTTCACGGTGATAAACGATTCCTGCCTTTTCGTTACGTTCAAGACAGTCCAAAAGCTCTTCAACTCCGTATCTTTTTGCAAATTCAGAAAATGCACGCGGTTTTATTTTCTCGGCAAACAATCCTTTTCTGCACTCAGCGGGACTGCATTCAAAACAACCGCTTACATTCTTCTCTATTCCGCATTTTCTGACTTCACAAAATTCAGCGTCTTTACACCATGACAGTTCCAGAAAACCGTCTTTCTTACATCCCTTGCATTCAACGTTTTCCGAGCAAAGACAGCATGCAAGTCCGCAACGTGCTATACCAAGTTCTCTTTTCATATACCCTCCGTTTATTATTTCCTGACCGTAAAAATATATCTTGCCATTTCTTCGGTAAATTTCTCAAAAGGCTGCGTTACACAGTCTGTCTGAATCATCAAAAGTTCAAACCAGTCTTTGTTGCCTTCTTCTTCGAAATCCTTCTCATACCGCAATGCAACTTCTCTTTTCTTTTTAAGCAGGTCGTAAGTTTCGCGGGTTATATCTTCCACATCATACTGTATCTCAAGTTCGTCAAAAGCCTGCGCAAGAACTGTCGTTTTAACATTGTCTGTCTTGGGCATTACATCGCCTTCCTGATAGCCCACAAACAGAACTCCGCCCTTCTTAAGCCATTTCATTATCTGCTTCACAAACTCTTTCATATCTGGCGCAAAATACATCGAATCCATTGAAGTTATCAAATCAAATTTTTCTATTTCATATTCGATTTCTCCGATTAATCCCTGCCTGAATTCTGCATTTGTTTTAAACGTCTCTTTTGCAACATTTATTGCATTTTCGGAATAGTCAAAACCATGTATATATGCACCGCTTTTTTCCTGCAGATACCCAAGCATTTTTCCGTTACCGCAGCCGATATCGAGGATGTGAACATCTTTTCTTTTAGGAATAAAATCAAGGATTCTGTTTATCTGATTTATATCACTGAAACCGTCCTGGGAAAAATCCTCTCCGAAGGCATCCCTGCAAAAGTTTTCAAATGCTTTTGATTTTCCGGTCATCTTATAAAATTGTTCGTATTCATCATAAAATAAAAGATCAGTATCCATCTTTTTTATTTTATCATATATATCGCAAATAATGTATTTACAAAACAAAAAACAGCCGAATAAAATTCCGACTGTTTTATGAGTATGTTCTGATAATTTCTTCTGCTACTTCGCGGCGTGTGACGCAGCGGTCCATCGCCTGTTTTTCGATGTAACGGTGTGCGCCCGGCTCATCCATTTTAAGTTCATTGATTAAAAGCCATTTTGCACGGTTAACGATACGGATTTCTTCCATCTTCTCTTCAATGGAAAGAGTCTTCTTCTCCGTTTTTCTAAGTCTCTCTCTCGATGACGCCATCCACTTAAGTGCCATTTCCACTACAGGACGGCTCATCGGTTTGGGTATTGCAAAAACTCCGTGTCTTGAAACCTTTTCGTTTATCTCTTCGAAGTTTTCGGCACGCACAACTATGAGTGCGACAGTACTTCCCGATGTACAAAGATCTATCGCAAATCTCGTTCCCACATCATCGGGGAGCGGTGAGTTGATAATAACAAAATCATAAAATCTTTCGGCGAATGCCCTCTGGGCGCTTGTTACGGAAGATTCATACTTAATCTGCCTATATCCCGAGTCGGAGAGCAATTCCGATATCACAGTATTAAATTTTTCTGCGGCAGATACCACGAGTACGCTGTAATCACGCTCTTCAAGGCTCATTGCATCTCCTCCTTCCTTTAAGATACGGCATCAAAATAATGCCCTTTTAGCGGGTTTATTTGAGATAAATATTCAGTATCTCGGAAGGAATATGATTTCGTATAAAATCACTTTCAGAAGCGATCTTCTTGGCTGCTTCGAGACTTGAAGGAAGCTTTTCGTACTTCTTTAAAGTTTCCTCATCTGCCTTGTATAAGTTAATGTTGGACTCTTCGGGAAGTTCGGGTTTGTTTTTGATTCCGTGAAGGCCCGCATAAATAATAAGCGCAAATGCAATGTAAGGATTTGCCGTAGGATCGGGAGAACGAAGTTCGATTCTTTTATATTCTCCTACTGCTGCAGGGATTCTTACAAGCTGTGAACGGTTTTCTTTGGACCACGAAACATAACCCGGAGCTTTGTTTTCTCCGAATCTGTCATATGAACTTTCGGTAGGATTTAAGAATGCAGTCATTTCAACCGCTTTATCAAGAATACCTGCTAAAAGATTCTTCATATTTTCTTCGTTGTCGTTGGGTTTTACGGAAATATTGATATGAAATCCGTTGCCGGGTTTGCCTTTTAAGGGCTTTGCTCCGAAATCTGCCACGATACCGTTTCTGCCTGCCACGGTCTTTACAACGGTCTGGAATGTCATTGCATTATCAGCCGCAGTCATGGCATCGGAATAACGAAAGTCGATTTCGTTCTGTCCGGGACCTTCTTCGTGATGTGAACTTTCGGGACGAATGCCCATCTGTTCGAGAGTTAAGCACACTTCACGACGGATGTTCTCGCCTTTTTCATCGGGAGCGATATCCATATATCCTGCATGGTCGTAAGGTTCTTTGGTAGGATTTCCGTTTTCGTCAAGATTGAAAAGATAAAATTCCTGTTCTGCACCGAAATAGAAAGTAAGCCCTTCTTTTTCGGCTTCATTTATAGCGTTTTTAAGAAGAGTTCTTGAGTCGCATTCAAAAGGTCTGCCGTCCGGATATGTAATGGTTGAATACATACGGACAACTTTGCCGTGCTCGGGTCTCCAGGGGAGAAAAGCAAGTGTTTCGGGATCGGGATGAATTAAAAGATCCGAATGTGTTTCATCTCCGAAACCTATTATAGCGGAACCGTCAAAAGCAATTCCGTATTTAAATGCTCTTGAAAGTTCTTTCGGCATAATCGAAATGTTTTTCTGTTTGCCGAAAACATCACAAAAAGCAAGACGTATGAATTTTACGTCTTCCTCTTCTACAAACTGCATTACTTCTTCTTTTGAATATCTCATACCCCTCGTCCTTTCAAAACATATATTGTTTTACGGGGCAGAGAGATTGTGCCCCGTATTATTAGTTGGCTACATACATCTGTTTATAGGGATTTTTGCTGTCGGGTGTAAGAACGGTAAATTCGGCATTAAGAATTTCTTCTGCGTCAAGGTCGAACTCTTTGCAGTATTCTTCAAGTATCGGTTTTAATTCCTCAAGGTCTTTTCCGTTAGCGTGGCTTACGATGACCTGTCCCGGGAACTGAACATCTGCACAGTCGGATCTTAAATACATCTTTCCGCCATGCATTCCTGTGCAGGGGAAGAATCCGACGATTTTTTTGTTCTTTTCTTCTGCGTCAAGACCGAGAACGGTAATGATTCCGCCCGCCTGGTATTCACCCAAGAAACTTCCTGCGCATCCGCCGATTACCATTACGGGAACCTTTTCCTTGTATGCCTTCATATGTATGCCGGCACGATATCCCGCATCGCCTTCAACAAAGATTTTTCCGCCTCTCATTGCATATCCCGCAGCATCACCGATATTACCGTGAACAACTATTTTACCTGCGTTCATGGTATCGCCTACCGCATCCTGCGCATTGGCAAAAACATCAATGGTTGCACCGTTTAAATATGCACCGAGAGCATTGCCCGGAACACCTTTAATGCTGATATTTTTATCTGACATTCCGGCAGCTATAAAACGCTGGCCAAGGCACCCTTCAATTTCACATTCACTGCCTGCTTCGCGAAGTTTCTCGTTTATATCTTTATAACCCAGTTCTTTAGCATCAATCATCATTTTTATACCACACCTCCAAACTTTTTTCTACGATTTTCACTTGAAAAGGCAAAAGTCGTGGCAACTTTTTTAAGAAGTTCAAAATCCACGGTATCAAGAGGAACCTGCTCTCTGATCATGGATGTGTATATTCCGGCTCTGTCTGTTTCGCCGATTAACATATATCCTATAAGCTTGTTGTCTTTTACGAAAAATCTCTTCAAAACGCCGTCGCGCTTCTCTTCAAAGCACTCGCCGTCGTAGTTTCCTGCGGTCATAATATGAAGTCCGTAGAAACCGATTGAGTTCATCGGAATGGCATTGGTAAATTCCTTGTCTCCGCCTGCCATGTTTACGCCTGCGGTAAAGCCCTGCATGTAAGCATTGGGTAAAATAGCAAGAACTCTGTTCCCTCCGATGGATGAATCATAACCTTCTGCACAGTCGCCTACGGCATAAATATCTTTTACGGATGTTTCCATCTTTGTGTTAACTACGATACCGCGGTTAACTTCGCCTTCGATATCTTTTATGAGCGAAATGTTTGCTCTTACACCGATTGCAAGCACAAGTACATCAAAATCAACCTCTGCTCCGCTCTTCATAAAAGCTTTGTTTTTCTCAAACTTTGTGGCCGAATCGGAAAGCATAAACCTGATTCCGTTTTCTTCGAGGTGTTTCTGCATTATGGCTGCGCATTCGCCATCGAGAATACTTGATAAAATTCTGTCTGCAAGATCGCAGACTGTGATTTCTTTTACGAGGTCCTTGATTCCCTCGGCACATTTAAGACCGATAAGACCTGCACCGATTATAAGTACCTTTGAGTCGGGTGTGAGCGCATCCTTTAATGAAAGCGCATCGTCTAAAGTCATAAAAGAAAACTTCTTTTCAACCTGATCGAGTCCTTCAAAAGGAGGCACGAAAGGTGATGAACCGGTTGCCACGCAAACCTTGTCAAAAGGAATTTTTTCTCCTTTGTCGGTTTCGACTGTTTTGCCTTCTGTGTCGATTTTTACTGCCGAGGTTCCGGGTAAAAATACACACTTTTCACTCTCATAAAAGTCATCTTTTCTGTATTTCATTCTCTCGACATCGGTCTTTCCTTCGAGAAGGTAGGAAATCAGCGGTCTTGAGTAAACTTTATGGTTTTCTTTGGATATTACAGTGATTTGACCTTCCTGGTCAACGCTTCTTATTCCTTCGATACAGCCTACTGCAGCGGTACCGTTTCCGATAATACAATAATTGCTCATAATCTTAGTCTCTTTCCTCATATACTATGGCCTTGTTTGGACATCCTGTTACGCATGCGGGCTCTCCGCAGGAATTCTTGAGACAGAGTTCGCATTTCTGCATTGTGCCTTCTTCCGAAGGTGCAAGTGCTCCGTAAGGACATACCAGAACGCATGTAAGGCATCCGACACATTTGCTTCTGTCGATCTGTACCACGCCGTCCACTTTGCTGATTGCGCCTGCTATACAGCTCTTAACGCACATAGGATCTTCGCAGTGACGACAGGATACGCCGTATGAAATTTTTTCATCGCCTTCGACATGGATTCTGGGATAAATCTGTTTTCCTTTGAGTGCTTCCGCCATGTCGCTTAAGCCCGAATTGGCAAATGCACAGTTATATTCGCAAAGGTGACATCCGAGACACCATTCTTCGTTAACATATACTCTTTTCATTATTATTCTCCTGCATGTGAAATGCCTAAGATTTCAAGTTCTTTTTCGTTAAGACCTACTCCGCGAAGCATCAGACGGTTGCCCTTAAGTGCTTCGATAGAGTTGATACCCATACCGCCCATAAGTTCCATGATTTCATGACGCCATGCGGTCATAAGGTTTACAAGTCTCTCGCTTCCGATATCCGGATTAAGTCTCTTTACAAGGTCGGGACGCTGTGTTGCGATACCCCAGTTACACTTACCGCTCTGACATGTACGGCATAAGTGACAGCCGAGTGCAAGTAAAGCTGCGGTTGCAACGTAACATGCATCTGCACCGAGTGCGATAGCCTTGATTACGTCCGAAGCGCTTCTGATTGAACCGCCTACAACCAGTGAAACATTGTTTCTTATACCTTCATCACGAAGTCTCTGATCAACGCTTGCAAGTGCAAGTTCAATAGGAATACCAACATTATCTCTGATCCTGGTGGGAGCTGCTCCGGTACCGCCTCTGAAACCGTCGATTGCAATGATATCAGCACCGCTTCGTGCGATACCGCTTGCGATTGCTGCGATATTGTGAACCGCTGCTACTTTTACGATAACGGGTTTCTTATAATCAGTAGCTTCTTTAAGTGAAAAGACAAGCTGTCTTAAATCTTCAATCGAATAAATGTCATGATGAGGCGCGGGCGAAATCGCATCGCTTCCCTCGGGAATCATACGTGTTCTTGATACATCACCGACGATTTTTGCACCGGGTAAATGTCCGCCGATACCGGGTTTTGCACCCTGGCCCATCTTGATTTCTATAGCTGCGCCTGCTTCAAGATAATCCTCGTGTACACCGAATCTGCCTGATGCAACCTGAACTATAGTGTTAGGACCGTATACATAGAAATCTTCGTGAAGTCCGCCTTCACCTGTGTTGTAAAGAATTCCAAGCTCTGTGGCTGCTCTTGCAAGTGATGCATGTGCGTTGTAGCTTATGGAACCGTAGCTCATAGCCGAGAACATTACAGGCATTGCAAGTTCAAGCTGGGGAGATAATTCACATTTAAGATTCCCGTTCTCGTCACGCTCAATCTCATGGTTTTTCTTGCCTAAGAATACTCTTGTTTCCATCGGCTCTCTTAAGGGATCGATAGGAGGGTTTGTAACCTGGGAAGCATTGATTAAAATCTTGTCCCAGTAAACGGGAAGGGGCTTGGGATTACCCATTGATGAAAGAAGTACACCACCGCTTCCTGCCTGTTTGTATATTTCTTTTATGGTATCGTTCTGCCAGTTGGCGTTTTCTCTTAAAGTGCAGTCGCTCTTTACAATCTTTAATGCTCTGGTCGGACAAAGCGATACACATCTCTGACAATTGACGCATTTTGTTTCGTCGCTTATCATTACTTTTTTGTCTTCATTATATGAATGAACTTCGTTGGCACACTGTCTTTCGCAAACCCTGCAGGTGATGCATCGGTTTTCGTTTCGTACCACTTCGAATTCAGGATATACATATCTGATACTCATTAGTATGCACCCTCCTTTACTTTGATGATTACAGGTTCGCCGCCTGCGGGTGCCCAGATGTTTTCTGCATCGGGTTCCATGGATCTGATGGCTGCTTCTTCACTGGCGATATAAACCTTATCGTCCTTTTCGCCGATAACCATGGATCTTAATTTAAGTCTGTCGTTAAGAGCCATGAGGCCGCCGTTAAATCCAAATACAATCGAGAACGGACCTGTTACAAGGAGCGAAGGAAATACTGTTCTTAAGAATGTAAGTTTTTCTTTTTCTTCGATGTTTTCCTTACCTTCAATAGTGCTCCAGAAAGGCGCTGCAATAACGCTTGCAGCTTCATTTAAAGTAAGACCTTTAACTCTTATAAGATAATCCATAATGTATGTGATTACTTCAGTATCGGTCTGAAGGTTACATTTATATCCGAACATTTCAATAAATCTTCTGTTCGCATCATAGGAAGAAATTTCGCCGTTATGAACTATTGAATAATCAAGCAGTGTGAAAGGATGTGCGCCGCCCCACCAGCCGGGAGTGTTGGTAGGATATCTGCCGTGTGCGGTCCATGAATATCCCTCGTACTCTTCAAGTCTGTAGAATACTCCGACGTCCTCGGGGAAGCCGACTGCCTTGAACGCACCCATGTTTTTGCCGCTCGAAAAAACGTAAGCACCTTTCATTTCGGTGTTGATTTTCATTACGCTTCTTGCGACAAATTCTTTTTCGTCGACCTGCATTTTTTCCATCTGGGATTTAAGCGGAGCGACAAAATATCTCCATATATCCGGTTCGTTTGTAATAGCCGGAATTTTTCTTGTGGGAATGATCTCCGATTTGACGATTTCAAATCTTTCCTTAAGAAATTCCTCGCATGACTTTCTTGTATTTCTGTCATCGAAGAACATATGAAATGCATAAAAATCTTTATATTCCGGATAGATTCCATAGCCTGCAAAACCGCCGCCGAGACCATTGGAACGATCGTGCATGGGTTTCATGCACTCATATATTTTCTGTCCGGACATTCTGTTTCCTTCTTTTGATATAACGGCCGCAATGGCACAACCCGAAGGAATTCTGACTTCGCCTTCTAATCTCATAACAAAAATCTTCCTTTCATTTTTGTAACAAAAAGAAAAAGGCGCTCATTCAAACACTGTGTGTTTAAACGAACACCTTTGCTCATTTGCGAGTACTATACACCCTCAAATATTTTCTTGTCAAGAAAAAATTTTTATTTTTTTATGAAAAAAATTTTTAATTGACAATTATCGTTTCGCCATTATAAATAGTAGATTTTTCCAAAGAATTCCATTCTTTATCATAACTGTTATATGACTGACTTTTGTACCTGGTTTTTTCAATTTCATTGTTTTTTCTATAATACTCTTTGCTCATATAAATTTTTGCATTTTCATATTTTTCGAAGAACGACAATGATATTATGGTATCCTGATATTGAATATAATACTTAAAAGAATATAAATCTTCTGTTTTCATTTCCGGAGTTTTGGATATAACCAGATAATTGGATGTCAGTGTTGAAATTATGTAATAATCCGGAAAAGATTCTGTATTGGAATACGGGTCAAAATTTCCAATCCATCTGATAAATTCAAAATCGTTACCTGAAGATTCGATTTTATTTCTGTTGAAGATATAATTAAAATTGAAATTCAATGAACCGAATTCTATTATCACCTTATCCTCATCATCAGTGATGGATTTAAGCTGTAAAAAATTATAACCGTGATACTTATACTTTTTTGCATTATCCGAAATTTTCGGCGGAAGGATAAAATAATTAACGATAATCAATGCAATTAAAATAATTATAAGAACCGTCAATCCGATAAATAAAATTATTGATTTTTTTGTATTATCAGTTTTCTTCATCAGTATTCACTTTCAATAAAATAACCACCTCATACAATTTGAGTATATTGATTTATTCGGTACAGTGTCAAGCATTCGCACGATATGTCGGGGAAATAAAAAATTTCTTAAAAAGCATTGAGATATTTTTTCAAAGACTGTATTATAAAAGAGACATTTTTGTGAGTTTGTTTTTCTGTAAAAGGGGAAAATTTTTCAAACGCATCAAAAATGCTTTTTGTTTTTTAAGGGGAAGAAATATGGAAAAGAAAAAAATAGTTTCAACAATATTATCTGTTATTCTAATCGGCGGCGGTCTTCTGGCGTATGTCATAAATGCGTTTCTTAATATTATCCACTACACAGGAATCATCCCCCTAAAAGATGCAGAAAGAATTTTAAATAAAGGCGAGTATGTTCAGATTGAAATAGATGATATTTCGTATATCGGAAATGTAACAAACTCCTACGGTTTTATTCCCACAGGAAAAGAATATTATTATGCAGCAACCGACAACGAGAACAATGCTGTATATTTTGTAAGAGCTTCAAAAAGTTTCAGATTCAAAAATACTCCTATTGTAATTAAAGGAAAAGTGCGCTCAGTTGATACATCTGTATCGAGATCTTTTGGCGACGGCGTAGATGCAAAAACCTACGAAGGCTTTTATAAAAGTTATACCGATCAGTATTTAATGATTGACTGTACCGTCGGGTTCCAGTCTGTTTTATGTATTATTGCAACATTATGCATTGTGCTCGGTATTGTTTTAATGCTTGCCAATCCTGCAATCAGAAACACACCCGTCAATCAGCTCACAGGTCCCCAGAAAGCAATTCCTGTCATTGGTATTATCATTATCATGGCCGGACTTGTACTGGCTCTTTACACCACTACATTCATATTCTAAGAATTCGGACCTGAATTTTTCGAAAATATTTTTTACAAAAAAAGTGTTGACAAACAAAAATTGCTGATGTAGTATTCAATGCATGAAGCGAAAGCGACTTACAGTCCTTTCCAAAAAATAGTCAATTAAATTATGTGATAAAGGCAATGGCGTCTTTAATGGAAGTGGTATTACTTTATCCATTAAAGGCTCTTTTTCTTTTATGCACAAGAATTTTAAGGAGGATTTTTTATTATGTCGTATGTTGATGAGGTACTTGAGAAGATCAAAAAAAGAGACGCTGATCAGCCCGAATTTATCCAGGCTGTAACAGAAGTTCTCGATTCACTCCGTCCCGTTATCGAGCAGGATGAAGAAAAGTATCGTAAGCTTGCCATCTTAGAGAGAATCACAGAGCCCGATCGTCAGATCATGTTCAGAGTTCCCTGGGTAGATGACAACGGACAGGTTCAGGTTAACAGAGGTTTCCGTGTACAGTTTAACAACGCAATCGGACCTTACAAGGGAGGTTTAAGACTTCATCCTTCAGTAAACTTAGGTATCATCAAATTCCTTGGTTTCGAGCAGATCTTTAAGAACTCTCTTACAACACTTCCCATCGGTGGTGGTAAAGGTGGTTCAGACTTCGATCCTAAGGGTAAATCAGATCGCGAAATTATGGCTTTCTGTCAGAGCTTTATGACAGAGCTTAACAAATACATCGGTGCTGACGAAGACGTTCCCGCTGGTGACATCGGAACAGGCGCAAGAGAAATCGGTTTCATGTTCGGTCAGTACAAGAGAATCAAAGGCTTATACGAAGGCGTTCTTACAGGTAAGGGACTTACATACGGTGGTTCACTTGCAAGAACAGAAGCTACAGGATACGGACTTCTTTATCTTACAGAAGAAATGGTTAAATGCCATGGAGATAAGATGGAAGGTAAGGTTGTAGCAATCTCCGGTTCAGGTAACGTTGCAATCTACGCTTGCCAGAAGGCTCAGCAGTTAGGCGCAAAAGTTGTTACAGTTTCAGATTCCACAGGCTGGATTTATGATCCCGAAGGAATCGATGTTGAACTTCTTAAAGAGGTTAAGGAAGTTAAGAGAGCACGTCTTACAGAATATGCAGCAGCTAAGTCTTCAGCTCAGTACTTTGAGAAGAAGAACGGCGAGCATGGTGTATGGCAGTACAAAGTTGATATCGCTCTTCCTTGTGCTACACAGAACGAGCTCGATATCGAAGATGCTAAGATGCTCGTAGCTAACGGTGTTCAGTATGTTGCAGAAGGTGCTAACATGCCTACAACAATCGAAGCTACTCAGTACTTCCAGGCAAACAACGTTCCTTTCGTAGGCGGCAAGGCTGCTAACGCAGGTGGTGTTGCTACATCAGCTCTTGAAATGAGCCAGAACTCCGAAAGACTTTCATGGAGCTTCGAAGAAGTTGATTCCAAGCTTAAAGGTATCATGGTTGGTATTTACCACAACATCGATGATGCTGCTAAGGAATACGGCATGGAAGGCAACTACGTAGCAGGTGCTAACATCGCAGGCTTCAAGAAAGTAGTTAATGCAATGATTGCACAGGGTGTTTGCTAATCGATAAATAAAAAATAATATACCCATTATAAAAGGCAAAGACGTCTTAAGTGTTTAAAAACATTTAAGGCGTCTTTTCTTTTACCGTATAATAAAAAATTTCTAATAAAAAGTATTAAAAATATTAAAAATATAAAACAAAAATAATAAAACGGAGGAACATAAATATGGCACAGATTAATGATATTTTCGGAAGTCTCGTATTTGACGAGAGAACTATGAAAGCCGTACTTCCGGCAAAGGTTTTTGCATCATTAAAGAAAACAATCGACGAGGACACTCCTCTTGATCCGAGCGTTGCAGACGTAGTTGCTCAGGCTATGAAGGAATGGGCTGTTGCAAAAGGAGCTACACATTATACTCACTGGTTCCAGCCTATGACAGGCGTTACAGCTGAAAAGCATGACAGCTTCATCTCTCCCGCTCCCGACGGCGGCGTGCTGATGGAATTCTCCGGAAAAGAACTGATAAAGGGCGAACCCGATGCATCTTCTTTCCCTTCAGGCGGTCTTCGTGCAACCTTCGAAGCAAGAGGTTACACAGCCTGGGATCCTTCATCCTACGCATTTATCAAAGGTAAAACATTATGTATTCCCACAGCATTCTGTTCTTACAGCGGACATGCACTTGATAAGAAGACTCCTCTTCTTCGTTCCATGGAAGCTTTGAATAAGCAGTGCTTGAGAATTCTTAAATTATTCGGTAACGATCAGGTTAAAAACGTACGTACATCGGTTGGTCCCGAGCAGGAATACTTCCTTGTAACAAAAGAAATGTACGACAAACGTCTCGACCTTAAGATGACCGGCAGAACACTCTTCGGTTCCAAATCCCCCAAGGGTCAGGAAATGGATGACCATTACTTCGGTGTTATCAAACCCAGAGTTGCGGCATACATGGAAGATCTTAACGAAGAACTCTGGAAACTCGGTATCTTCGCAAAGACAGAACATAACGAAGTTGCTCCCGCACAGCATGAACTTGCTCCTATCTACGAGACAACAAATATCGCTACAGACCACAACCAGTTAACAATGGAAATCATGCAGAAGACAGCCCTTAAGCATGGTCTCGTATGCCTCCTTCATGAGAAACCTTTCGCAGGCGTTAACGGTTCAGGTAAGCACAACAACTGGTCAATGTCCACAAACCTCGGACAGAACCTTTTGTCACCCGGTGCTACACCTTATGAAAATGCACAGTTTCTTTTATTCCTTTGTGCTGTAATTAAGGCTGTAGATGATTATCAGGATCTTTTAAGACTTGCAGTTGCCACAGCCGGTAACGACCACAGATTAGGAGCTAACGAGGCACCGCCCGCAATCATTTCAATGTTCCTTGGCGACGAACTCAATGCAGTACTTGATGCGATCGAGAACGACAAGCCTTACACAGATATGATCAAGCAGAAAATGCAGCTCGGCGTTGATATCCTTCCTCCTATCAGCAAGGATACAACAGACAGAAACCGTACTTCACCTTTTGCATTTACAGGTAATAAATTCGAATTCAGAAGTCTCGGTTCTTCCAACAGCATCGCTTGTGCAAACATCATGCTCAACAGTGCGGTTGCAGAATCACTTAAGATCTTTGCAGACAAACTTGAAAGTTCTTCAGACTTTGAGAACGATCTTCATGCTCTTATCAAAGAGACTATCAAAGATCACAAGAGAATCATCTTCAACGGTAACGGTTATGATGATGCATGGGTAAAAGAAGCAACAGAAGTTAGAGGTTTGTCAAACTACAAGACAACACCCGACTGTATGCCTCATTTACTTGATGAAAAGAACGTTAAGATGCTTACATCTCAGGGCGTATTCTCCAAAGCAGAACTCGAATCCAGATGCGAGATCATGCTTGAGAATTACTGCAAGAGCGTAACCATCGAAGCAAATACAATGGTAGTTATGGCCAAGACTCAGATCTTACCGGCTATCGATTCTTATTCAGGTGACTTAGCCAAGAGAGTAAACCTTAAGAAGAATATTGATTCTTCAATGGCATGCTCTTACGAATCGACACTTGTTAAGAAGCTGTCCAATTTATCGGACAAGATATTTGAGGACACAGAAGATCTTTCGGATACTATTGTTGCTCTTTCAAAAGCAGAAGACATCATTGCAGAATCAGCCATGATCCGCGATGAGATCATTCCGAAGATGAACAAATTAAGAATATCCTGTGATGAAGCGGAAACGCTCACAGCCAAGAGCTACTGGCCGTTCCCTTCATATGCGGATCTGCTTTTCGGAGTATAAGACGATTACGAAAAACAATTAAACACTTGGGGGTTGCTTCGTAGTCACTTTGAAAAAAAGCTTTAAAAAAAAACTTTAAATAAAGGAGATGATTAACATGGATGAAACGTTAACTTTAGTCAAAGAAGCGGCCACCCAAGAAGTGTTCTCCGTATGGTTCTTAATCGGTGCGGCACTCGTTTTCTGGATGCAGGCAGGCTTTGCAATGGTAGAGGCAGGCTTTACCAGAGCAAAGAATACAGGAAACATCATCATGAAAAACCTGATGGATTTCTGTATCGGTACTGTTGTATTTATCGCAATCGGTTTCGGATTGCTGATGGGCGAAGACTTATTCGGCTTTATCGGAAAGCCCGGATTCGATCTTTTCACATCATATGAAAATTTTGATTTCTCATCATTCGTATTCAACCTTGTATTCTGTGCTACTACGGCTACCATCGTTTCAGGTGCCATGGCTGAGAGAACCAAATTCCTCTCATACTGCATATACTCGGCTGTAATATCGGCATTGATCTACCCCATTGAAGCTCACTGGATCTGGGGCGGCGGCTGGCTTGCCGGACTCGGTTTCCACGATTTCGCAGGCTCAACGGCTATCCACATGGTTGGTGGTATCTCTGCTTTGATCGGTGCCAAGATCCTTGGTGCACGTATAGGTAAATTTACCAAAGATGAAAAGGGTAAGATCGTTAAAGTTAACGCATTTCCCGGACACAACATCGCAATCGGTGCTTTGGGTGTATTCATCCTCTGGTTCGGCTGGTACGGATTCAACGGTGCGGCTGCAACAAGCCTTCCTCAGTTAGGATCGATCTTCCTTACAACAACCGTAGCTCCCGCTGTTGCAACAGTTGTATGTATGATCTTCACATGGATCAAATATAAGAAACCCGATGTATCAATGTGTCTTAACGCATCATTGGCAGGCCTTGTAGCAATTACTGCTCCCTGTGATGTAACAGACGTAAGCGGTGCAATCTGCATCGGTGCAGTATCAGGTTTACTGGTAGTATTCGGTGTATGGTTCCTTGATTATGTATTAAGAATAGACGATCCCGTAGGTGCTGTAGCAGTTCACTGCTTAAACGGTATCTGGGGTACTATCGCTGTAGGTCTGTTCGCTACTCCTTCTGCTCCCGGTTATTCGATCGCAGATGCAGACGGAAACGTTATGGCAGGTTTGTTCTACGGCGGCGGATTTAAATTACTCGGTATCCAGTTACTCGGTTTCGTAACCGTAGCAGGCTGGACAGCAGTTACTATCACTATCGCTTTCTTCATCATCAAAGCCGTTATCGGTCTGAGAGTTTCAAGAGAAGAAGAATTGTCAGGTCTTGATGCAACCGAGCATGGTCTTCCTTCAGCTTACGCAGGCTTTGCAATGTTACCCGAATACATTGAAGAGAATCCCGAAGAAGCTGTTACGGGCGATGTTCCCGCTGATGAAGCAGTTGAAGTTGCAAAGGTTAAACCTGTTGCAGTTACAGGCGATGTTCCCGTTGCAGAAGCAGTTGAGGTTAAGAAAATGCCCACATTCTCCGGCGACGGACATAAATACACCAAAGTTGAGATCATCTGTAAAGAAGCTAAGTTTGAGTCTTTGAAGACAGCCATGATGAAACTCGGTATCACGGGTATGACAGTATCGCACGTACTCGGCTGCGGCGTACAGAAAGGCAAACCCGAATACTACAGAGGTGTTCAGATCGAAGCTAACCTCTTACCCAAGATCCAGGTTGATATCGTAGTCAGCAAGGTTCCCGTAAGAGACGTTATCGAAACAGCAAAGAAAGTTCTTTACACAGGTCATATCGGCGATGGAAAGATCTTCGTATACGATGTTGAAAACGTTGTTAAGGTACGTACCGGTGAAGAAGGTTTTGATGCTCTTCAGGACGTAGAATGATACGTTATAAAAAAATAATCATAAGCGGTGTCTGACATCCGAAAGGATGTCGGACACCTTAAAAATATTTGAAACGAGGATGATTTTGTATGTGCTCAATAATAGGATATTGCGGTGTCTCATATGACGAAGACACCTTTATGAAAGGATTCAAGGAAACAATATCGAGAGGACCTGATGATTCAAGGGTTGTAGATACCGGCGACGGCCTTCTCGGGTTTCACCGTCTGGCCATCATGGGTTTAACGCCCTCGGGAATGCAGCCTTTTGAATTAAACGGAAACTATGTTGTCTGCAACGGTGAGATCTACGGATTTGAAAAACTAAGAAACGATCTTTTAAAAAAGGGATACAGATTTCAAAGTGATTCGGACTGCGAGATCCTTCTTCCCCTCTATAAAGAATACGGCACGGACATGTTCAGAATGCTTGATGCCGAATATGCACTCATCATTTATGATGCAAAGAACAACGAATATATTGCCGCAAGAGATCCCATCGGAATAAGACCTCTTTACTACGGCTATGATAAAAAGAATACAATCGTATTTGCAAGCGAAGCAAAGAACCTGGTCGGAATGTGCGATAAGATCATGCCCTTCCCTCCCGGACATTATTATAAAGGCGGCAAGTTTATCTGCTACCGCGATATGAGAGAAATAAAAGAAGTTCATTCGGGAGATCTCGAGGAGATCTGTGCAAACATTCACGACAAGCTCGTTGCAGGTGTCGAAAAAAGAATGGTTGCGGACGCTAAGGTAGGTTTCCTTCTTTCCGGCGGACTTGACTCCTCTCTCGTCTGTGCCATCGCTTCAAAATGCGTTGATGTGCCCATAAAAACTTTCGCAATCGGTATGACCGAAGATGCGATCGACTTAAAGTATGCAAAGCAGGTTGCAGACTTTATCGGAAGCGACCATACGGAGATCTACATGACTCCCGCAGATGTTTTAAACTCACTTGATGAGGTTATCCATCTTCTCGGAACATTTGATATAACAACGATCAGAGCCAGCATGGGAATGTATCTTCTCTGCAAGGCCATTCATGAACAAAGCGACATCCGTGTTCTTTTAACCGGTGAAATATCGGATGAACTCTTCGGTTACAAATATACGGATTTTGCACCGAGCGCAGAAGAATTTCAGAAAGAAAGCGAAAAGAGGATCCACGAGCTTCACATGTATGATGTTCTTCGTGCGGACCGCTGCATAAGCGTTAACTCACTTGAAGCAAGAGTTCCTTTCGGTGATCTCGACTTCGTTGAATACGTAATGTCCATCGATCCGGAACTTAAACTTAATAAATACAACAAGGGTAAATATCTTTTAAGACATGCATTCGAAAAAGACAACATCCTTCCTTATGACATTCTCTTCAGAGAGAAAGCCGCATTCTCCGATGCGGTAGGTCACTCGATGGTTGATTATCTTAAAGAATATGCTGAAAAGATGTATACCGATGAAGAATTCAAGTCACTCAGTGAATCCTACACTCATGCAAAGCCCTTTACAAAAGAATCACTTCTTTACAGGGAGATATTCGAGAAATATTATCCCGGTCAGGGCGACATGATCGTGGATTTCTGGATGCCGAACAAATCCTGGAAGGGATGCAATGTCAACGATCCTTCCGCGAGAGCTCTGTCCAATTACGGAGACAGCGGAAAGTGATCGGAGGCTTCATCATTATAAAATCATCCTTAAATGACAAAAGATTCGTGTTTATTCACGAATCTTTTGTTTATTTTTTTGGCTTCAATCTTATTGACAAATGCCCGAAAAAATAGTATATTTGTCGGGTAAAAAGGCAATGGCGTCTTAATGTTTACAAACATTAAGGAACCATTGTCTTTTTTTCACGTTTATGTATTATTTTTGGAGGATTTTATAATGACTAATTGCGCAATTGTCGGAATCAACTGGGGTGACGAAGGAAAAGGCCGTATGGTCGATCTTCTCACTGAGGATTACGATGTAGTCGTTCGTTTCCAGGGTGGCGGAAATGCAGGACACACAGTAATCAACGAAAAGGGTAAATTCGCCCTTCATCTTTTACCGTCAGGAGTTTTCAGAGACGGTGTCGTAAACATTCTCGGTAACGGAGTCGCACTTGACCCCGAGAATCTTTTAAAAGAAATCGATGACCTTACTTCAAAGGGCATTTCAATCACTCCCGAAAACTTAAAGATAAGCGATCGTGCTTCACTTCTTCTTCCCTGGCATCGTGCTCTGGACGAACTTGAAGAGCAGCGTCTGGCAGACAAGAAATTCGGTTCTACCAAACAGGGTATCGCTCCTTTTTACTCAGATAAATATTCGAAGAAAACGGTTCTTGCAGGCGAACTCTTCTATCCCGAAGAATTAAAAACACATCTTTCGGATCTGCTCGAATGGAAGAATCTTACGATAACAAAAGTTTACGGTGCAGAGGCCGTAACAATGGAAGAGATCGAAAAGTGGCTTAACGATTACTGCGAGAGAATCAAACCTTTTATCGCAGATACCGGACTTTTCTTAAAAGAAGCAAATGCCAACGGAAAGAAGATCCTTTTCGAAGCACAGCTCGGATCGTTAAGAGACCTTGATTACGGTATCCATCCTTACACCACTTCTTCAAATACAACAGCAGCTTTTGCTCCCATCGGTTCGGGATTCCCCGGAGCAAAGATCGACGAAGTCATCGGTGTTGTAAAAGCTTACTCCACATGCGTAGGCGAAGGACCTTTCGTGTGCGAAATGTTCGGCGAGGAAGCTGACAAGTTAAGAGAAGCAGGTTTTGAGTACGGTGCAAAGACAGGACGTCCCAGACGTGTAGGTCCCATCGATATCGTTGCAACAAAGTACGGTGTTGAAGTTCAGGCCGCTACAGAGATCGCACTTACCAAACTTGATGTTTTAAGTTACCTTGATGAAATTCCCGTATGTACAAGATACATCGTTGACGGCAAAGAAACAGACCGTTTCCCTTTCCCCGCAGCGCTCAATTCGGCTAAACCCGTAATTAAGAATTTCAAGGGCTGGAAATGTGATATCTCAGGTGTGAGAACATGGGATGATCTTCCCGCCGAGGCAAAGGAATACGTCCTTTACATCGAAAAAGAGATCGGCTGTCACATCAAATACGTATCCGTCGGTGCGGAACGTGAAAGCATCATTATTCGATAAGAAGGTAGGGATATGTCAGATAAAATCTTGGTTCTCGATTTCGGCGGACAGTATAACCAGCTGATTGCCCGTCGTGTCAGAGAACATCATGTTTATTCGGAGATCAAAGCATACAACAAGATCTCCTTACAGGAAATAAAAGAAACAGGCTACAAAGGTATCATTTTTACCGGCGGCCCCAACAGTGTTTACGATCCGGCATCGCCTCACTACGATCCCGCCATTCTGGATCTGGGAATTCCCATTCTCGGAATCTGCTACGGCAATCAGCTTATGTCTTTTATGGCAGGCGGTAAAGTCGAGAGTGCTGAGAATTCAAGCGAGTACGGCAAAACACTTATCAATGTCGAGGACAATGTTCTCTTCAGAGACATTCCCGAGATGAGCATCTGCTGGATGAGCCATACGGATTTCGTAAGCGGCCTTCCCACGGGATTTAAAAGGATCGCTTATTCGGATAAATGTCCTAATGCGGCAATGTGTGACGAATCGAGAAAACTCTATGCCGTTCAGTTCCATCCCGAAGTAACACATACGGAATACGGCAAACAGATCCTTTCCAATTTCCTTTTCAAGGTCTGTGAATGCAATGCAGACTGGAAGATGGAAAATTTCGTTTCATCGACAATAGACAGATACAAAGAAGAATTAAAAGATAAAAAAGTTCTTTTAGCCCTCTCGGGCGGTGTTGATTCTTCCGTAGTCGCACTCCTTTTACACAATGCGATCGGAAGCAATCTTACATGCGTTTTCGTTGATCACGGTTTACTCAGAAAGAACGAAGCTGATTTCGTAGAGCAGACTTTCAAAGGAAAGTTCGGACTCAATCTTATAAGAGTTAACGCAGGCGAGAGATTCTTATCAAGACTTGCGGGTGTTAACGATCCCGAAACAAAGAGAAAGATAATCGGCGAAGAATTCATTCGCGTTTTCGAAGATGAAGCCAAAAAGATCGGAACAATAAATGTGCTAGCGCAAGGCACAATTTATCCCGATGTAATAGAGAGCGGAAAGGGTGATTCCGCCGTAATCAAAAGCCACCACAACGTTGGCGGATTACCCGATCTTATCTCATTCGAATCGATAGTCGAACCTCTTCGCGATCTTTTCAAAGATGAAGTAAGAGAAGTCGGCGAGAAGCTCGGAATCCCTAAAGAACTCGTATGGCGTCAGCCCTTCCCCGGTCCCGGACTTGCGGTAAGGATCATCGGAGACATCACTGAAGAAAAGGTTAAAACACTTCAGGATGCAGATGCGATCTTCAGAGAAGAGATAATAAACGCAGGTCTTGAAAAAGATACCAACCAGTACTTCGCAGTTTTAACCGATGTTCATTCCGTAGGTGTCATGGGTGATGCAAGAACATACGGCTGCACCGTAGCTCTTCGTGCTGTAACCACCGACGATTTCATGACAGCCGACTGGACAAGACTTCCTTACGAAGTACTTGCCAAGGCAAGCAACAGGATCACCAATGAAGTAAAAGGTATTTCAAGAGTCGTTTACGACATCACTTCCAAACCGCCCGCAACGGTTGAGTGGGAATAAACCCGTTCTAAAGTTCGAAAGGAAATCATATGTGCGGAATAGTAGGATACACAGGAGTTCAGGGTGCTTCACCCATACTTCTCGAAGGTCTTAAAAAACTTGAATACAGAGGATACGATTCCGCGGGAATCGCACTCGTAAACAATAACGAAATAACAATATCAAAAGTTACCGGAAGAATTGCCAATCTCTGTGAAAAAACAAATGACGGTAAGGACTGCCCCGGTACATGCGGCATCGGACATACACGCTGGGCAACACACGGTGCTCCCAGCGACACCAATGCTCATCCACATTTAAGCAATGACGGAAGGTTCGCTATAGTTCATAACGGTATCATCGAAAATTATATCTCTCTTCACGACGAGCTCGTTGCAAAGGGTTATAACTTCGAAAGCGAAACGGATACCGAAGTCATCGTTCATCTTCTTGAGATGTACTATAAAGGGGACATCAAGAAAGCGATCATCAAAACGATCGGAAGACTTAACGGTTCATACGCACTCGGTGTTGTATGCAC